>Ga0256834_1000908_pt1 | contig 20870 bp, 19 predicted proteins | sample 4281140metaG_FD_190536 | JGI IMG/M metagenome (GOLD analysis project Ga0256834, IMG submission 190536) | Hydrothermal vent microbial communities from East Pacific Rise, Pacific Ocean - 4281-140 | ecosystem: Environmental > Aquatic > Marine > Hydrothermal vents | place: Pacific Ocean: East...
CAAGCACGAGGATGACGAAAGAGGGAAATGACAACCGCGGGGGGTAGGAGAAAACAAGGCTTGAGACAGGGTTTGAAGCGAGCTCAAAAATCATGGCCTCAATATTGCAAAATATATATCTCGCTACCACCATATTTTCTTTTTTCAAGCACAGTGAAATCACTTGATAATTCCAAATCAATCCCTGCTTTTTCTTCTAAAATGATTGTTGCGGTTTTTTCTAGCCAGCCGTTTTCACTAGCACATAATAGGGCTTTTTCGCTCAAACCTTTGCCATAAGGCGGATCTAAAAAAATCAGATTAAATGGTGCGAATTTTTCATTTTTACCAAGATTAATTGCGCTTCGTTTGAGCAGTTTTGCTTCCCCTGCAATGGCAAAATTCTCAATATTTTGCCGCAATAATGACCTTGCTTCTACCCCATCATCAACAAATACCACACTTTGTGCCCCACGAGAAATTGCTTCAATTCCTAGTGCGCCAGTGCCAGCAAATAGATCTAGAACTCTTAGGTGAGAAAAATCATTGTTAAATTTGCTAGCTAAAATATTAAAAATACTTTCACGCAATCTATCTGAAGTTGGGCGAATTTCATCTGTCTTTAGTGTTGCTAATTTTTTACCCTTAAAGCGTCCAGCAATAATGCGCATGTTATTTTCTAGTTTTTTTGGGGCGTGAGTTAGAGCGTGATGCAGGACGTGCGGAGGGGCGTGAACCTGTTGGTTTTCTATCTTTAGAAAAACCTTTGTCCTTAGAGAAACCCTTATCTTTGGAGAAACCCTTATCCTTGGAAAAAGCTCTATCTTTAGAGAATTTTCTATCGCCCCCTTCAGAGCGCTCTTTTCGCCCCTTAAAGCCAAAGGATTTTTTATCCTCTTCTTCTTCTTTGCGTTTTGCTTGCGGCTCAAATTCTTCTGCACCACGAGAGCCGCCAAAATGCACCACACGCTTTTCAACTTCTTCTTTAACATATTCAGGGCGTTGCTTATATTCAAAATTGCCTTTCCTATGCGGGGCGGCTTTTCGCTCTATTTTCTTTTCATCATCATCTTCTAAAACAGCACCAGTTCTGCCACGTGGTGCGGCATCTTTTTGATAGCGAGTAGGGCGTTTCCTGCCAATTCTTTGATTAGGATTATTAACATTGCCCCCCTCAGCTGAGCCCTCATTACTCATAGTTTCTTCAGGCAATGGACTATCAAAATCAACCCCTGCAAGCTTTGATAGTTTTTTGCCTAACTGTTCTTTTAGGTTTTTGGTTTTAACAATGCTAACCTGAGCAACAGGCAAATCACCAAGCTGGAATGGGCCATAAGAAGTGCGAATAAGTCGGTTAACTTGCAAGCCAAGTGAGGCAAGAACATTTTTAATTTCTCGGTTTTTGCCTTCACGAAGCGCAACATTTATCCAAACATTTGCGCCCTGCACCCGCTCAATAGAAGCTTCGATTGGTCCATATTTTATGCCATCGACTTCAATGCCATTTTTTAATTTTGCTAATTGTTGTTCTGTTACTCGTCCGTGCGCCCGCACTTTATAGCGGCGTAGCCAGCCAGTTGAAGGCAATTCTAAAATGCGTTTTAGACCGCCATCATTAGTTAGCAATAATAGCCCTTCAGTATTAATATCAAGGCGACCAATGCTTATGGTGCGAGGTAGTCCCATTTTTTTAAGTTCAGCAAAAATAGTATCTCTGTCTTTTTCGTCTTTTTCGCTAACTACCAGACCAACAGGTTTATGATAGAGCCAAACTCTTGTGCCAGAGCGAGCAAGTAGCGGATTATTATCGACCTCTATTTTGTCATCATCTGAGACATTAAAGGCCGGGGTTTTTACAATATTGCCATTGACCGCAACACGGCCAGCAACAATCCATTTTTCAGCATCACGGCGAGAGCAAAGCCCCGCCCTTGCAATTACTTTTGCTAGGCGATTGCCCGAAAAAGATTTTTCGCCAACATTATCAGCGCTTACATCATTCATGTTAAATTCCGTTAATATAGTTTAATTATTTTGTAAAGCTGCACGAATTTCTGGAGGGCAACGAGGATCTTTTAGTGAAACAAGATCTCCATTTTTTGCCAAACATATCAAATTCACATCACCAAATACTGTAAAATATTCATCGGCTGGCAAATAAAGCGGGCGGGCTACATTTTGCGAAAGCTCAATTCGCGCCGCTTGCATTCGAGCAATTAGCTTGCGGCTTTCAGCTTCTGTTAGTGGGCGACCACTAAGAGTGCGTAAATCAACCACCCGAGCATTGCGCAAACGTTTTATATCTTCCTCGGTTAGGCCAGAAGCATCAATTTGCACATTATCAGAATCTTCTGGCAATAATGCAGTGCTAGTAACAGTTGGAGGCGGAAGCATTGAACTATCTTTTGGCAAGGCAAGAGGCGCACGAGGGGTTTTTAATACTTCTTTATTTTCTCTATCAATAACACCAAGACCTTTTAGGGTTTCTGTTGCTACTTCTCTTTCAAATGTTTCTGCATTAACTAGCGCATTTGTGCCCTCAACGGTAACACAACCGCCAAGGGACAGAGCTAGAACTAAAGCAGAAGCAGCTAGAGCTAATTTAGAGAACTTTCCTCGTACAAAACTGAGGCTATGCATTTTACATTCCTTTATTGATTGGCAACGGCCATTTTTCAATATCTATATACTATTGCAAGCAATAGCGCAAAAACAAATCACAACATTTTTATATAGGTTCAAAATTTGTTCTTATTGAGATTGTTCATGGCTTTGTTTTTTAGGGATTATCATTTCTAATAATAAAAGCACAACCCCAATAAAAATAAGAGCATCAGCAATATTAAATATATAAAACGAATATTGCCCTATATAGAAGTGGAAAAAATCAGCTACTGCACCATAAAGAAACCTATCAATAATATTGGAAATAGCACCCGAAAGAAGAATTGCCAACCCCACCCGTGTTAGAGTGTCATCTGCCCTTAGCCACCAGACAAATATAATAATAAGCGCTGAACCAATGATAAGCGTTAAAAAAATTGGGGGCAATGATGCAAATAGGCCAAAGGATACACCTCTATTCCAAATTAATATATAGTCAAAAAAACTAGTAACATTGATATATTCACCACCAGTCCAGCCCATTATATTAAGTTGGAAATATTTATGCGCCCGATCAATAAACAGCCCTAATAGCCCAAATATTAGACTTAAAAACATGCCATTTTTGCTCAAGCTCATAAGGTTTAAGCCCATAAGATTTATGTCTCCACCTCATCAAGCAATCCATTTGCCTTTAATTCACGCATAGCTAACGCATCTCTTGGAGAAATATCTGGATAATCTTTATCTGCCCCAACATCTGATGAGAATTTCCACGATCTTTCGCACCGAGTTCCTTTGGCTCGCTCAAATACTACTGAAACACCAGCCACATCTTCAATCCTAAAGGCTTCTAGTGCTCCCTCATTTTGAATTATTTCAATATCAGATGTGATGCAAATCTCTGCCATATCACTACCATGTTGCGCCACAAAAAGATCAGTATCTGAAATATAGACCTTTGGTGCTGCCTCAAGGGAAGAGCCAATATTTTTTTCTTTACGCTCAATCTCAAGCGCACCTGTTACGACTTTTCGAATGGAGCGGATTTTTGCCCATTTTTCAAATAATTCATCATTTTGCCAATTTGCATCTACTTCAGGAAAGGTCTGCAAATGCACACAACTATCTTTTTCATCATAGCGCTTAAGCCAAATTTCTTCCATTGTGAAAACCAAAATTGGCGCAAGCCACACTGTTAAATGATTAAACAATTCATTTAATACCGTGAGCGCTGAGCGGCGCACATTTGAAGAGGGCGCATCGCAATAAAGCGCATCTTTTCTAATATCAAAATAAAATGCCGAAAGTTCGATATTCATAAAATTACTCAAAAGCGAAACTACTTTTTTATAATCATAAGCAAAATAGGCTTTTTTCACCTGCTTATCTAAATCAAATAAACGGTGCAACATTAATTGCTCAAGCTCTGGCATATCCTTTTGCGCCACTGCTTCTTCTGGCTTATAATGCGCCAAATTACCAAGTAAAAAGCGAAAAGAATTTCGCATTTTACGATAGGATTCAACGTTATTTTTAAGTATTTCATCGCCAATGCGATGATCTTCAGTGTAATCAATGGAAGCTGCCCAAAGGCGTAAAATATCTGCACCATATTGCTTGATAATATCTTGAGGTGCAACGGTATTGCCTAAAGACTTAGACATTTTGAAGCCTTTTTTATCCATAGTAAAACCGTGCGTTAACACAGATTTATAGGGCGCAAATCCGTTTGTGCCGCAACTTTCCAAGAGCGATGAGTGAAACCAGCCACGATGCTGGTCTGTGCCTTCAAGATACATTGAAGCTGGGAATTGCAAATGCGGCCAGCGTTTTTTATTGCGTAAAACAAAGGCATGGGTTGAGCCACTATCAAACCATACATCAAGGATATCTGTGACTTGCTGCCATTCATTTGGGTCATAATCATCGCCCAAAAAGCGCTTTGCCGAACCTTCCTCAAACCAAGCATCAGCCCCCTCATTTTCAAACGCTTCCACAATGCGCTTATTCACTGCTTCGTCTTTTAGGATTTCATCAGTTTCTTTATTGACAAAAACACTGATGGGAACACCCCACGCCCGTTGGCGGGAAAGCACCCAATCGGGTCGAGTTTCAATCATCGCACGTAAGCGATTTCGGCGGGCTTCTGGTACGAATTTTGTTTTGTCTATGGCGGCTAGGGCTCGGTTTCTTAGCGTATCGCTTTCACCACTGATTTTAGCACCACCCAAATCCTTATCCATATAAACAAACCATTGCGGAGTATTGCGATAAATAATCGGCTTTTTTGAACGCCAAGAATGTGGATATGAATGTTTAATGCGATAGCGAGAAAATAAATTATTACTTTCAATCAAAGCGGCAATAACTCGTTTATTAGCGTCACCCTTTTTGCCCTTATCATCAATAACACGAGCCGCACCATCGGGTGAATCAGTTCCAAAGAATGGCACGTCTTTAGTATAATATCCTGCTTCATCAACGCACATTGGAATTGTTGTGTCTATTCCTCTCTCTGCGCTTTCACGTGCCTTTGCGTTCCAAATTTCATAATCGTCCATGCCATGCCCGGGGGCAGTATGCACAAAACCAGTTCCTGCTTCATCCGTTACATGATCGCCTTCGAGAAGGGGAACAGCAAATTCATAACCGCCACCAAACCCTTTAAGAGGGTGAGAGCAAGTGATGTTTGCTAAATCACTTGAACTAACATCGCCCAAACGCTTGAAAGTAAGTTTTGCCTGTTCTGCACTTGCTTCAGCCAAAGCATCAGCAAAAATTAGTTTCTCGCCAACTTGCGGCCCAAACTCATTCTCTGCTGACACTACCTGATAAAGCCCGTAGGAAATTTTTGAAGAAAACGAGATGGCGCGGTTGGCGGGTATTGTCCATGGAGTTGTCGTCCAGATGACGATGGAAGCACCAATAATATCCCACGAATCGATTGTTTTTGAGGTTCCAGTGACAGACGGTACTACAGGAAACTTAACCCAAATAGCATCACTCTCAACATCATAATATTCAATCTCAGCTTCCGCTAAAGCGGTGCGTTCAACCACGCTCCACATCACAGGTTTCGATCCACGATAAAGCTGTCCCGACATTGAGAATTTCATTAGCTCTTGCGCAATAGTTGCCTCAGCGTCAAACGCCATTGTGGTATAGGGATTATCCCATTCGCCAACCACGCCCAACCTCTTAAATTCCTCACGTTGCACATCAATCCATTTAGCGGCAAAGGTGCGACATTCTTTACGGAATTCATTTATTGGCACATCGTCTTTATTCTTACCCTTTGCCCGATATTGCTCTTCGATTTTCCATTCAATCGGCAATCCATGACAATCCCAACCCGGAACATAAGGGCTATCATAGCCCAGCATTTGCATTGAGCGAGAAACTAGATCTTTGAGCATTTTGTTAATCGCCGTACCAATATGAATATGTCCGTTTGCATAAGGGGGGCCATCGTGCAAAATAAATTTTTTGCGTCCCTTAGATTGCTCACGCAAGCGCTGATAAAGCCCCATATCTTCCCAGCGTTTTAGCCATTCTGGCTCACGTTTTGGCAAACCAGCACGCATTGGGAAATCGGTTTTTGGTAAATATAGTGTTTTGGAATAATCGGTTTTATCTGAATTATTATTGCTCATTTGGTGGCTCATATTTTTAGGATTTATTTTTGGAATGATTTGAAAATTTTCAGGAACAGGGGCAAAACCGCTATCCCTAAATAATTATGCCTCTATTGGCATCAAGCGCAGATATTGGCTTAATATTGCTCAATATACCTCTTGCTTTTTTGCTATCTTTATCCATTTGCACAATCAATTCGTCTAAATTATCAAAAATCATTTGTCCTCTAATATGCTCTATTAGCGCGACTTCTATGTTTTGACCATAAATATCTTCATCAAAATCAAAAATATGCACTTCAAACGGCGGCTGGCTATTGTTAAACATTGGCTTACCAAAAGAAGCAACACCATCAAAAAGCCTACTTCCTAATTTTAATCTAACGGCATAGACACCCTGAGCCAGATTTGAATTTTCAGGTAAGGTAAAATTTGCGGTTGGATATCCAAGCTCACGCCCTCTTTTGTCGCCCTCAATCACTATGCCTTCAACAATCCAATGATAATTTAATAAGCGATTGGCAACATTTAGACCGCCCTCACTAAGGCATTTTCTAATACGAGAAGACGATATGGTTTCTTGCCCCTGCACAAGCAAGTTTAGTTGATGCACCTCAAATCCATGTTTAGAGCCGCTATGGGCTAAAAATTCTGGTGTGCCTTTGCGCTCTTTACCAAAATGAAAATCTTCACCAACGCAAATCGCTCTTACATTTAGCGCATCAATGAAATATTGTTGCACAAAATCTTGCGCCTCCATTGTAGCCAAATCCCTATCAAATGGCATAATTATAATGCCATCAAAACCAAGCGCTTTAACAATTTGCGCCTTTTGCTGCCCATCAGTTAGACGAAACATAAATGGCTTTGGCGCAAATATATCTCTTGGGTGCGGCTCAAAACTTAGCACTAAAGCAGGTCTATTATGCGCTTTGGCAACATCAAGTGCTGATGAAAAAATCCTCTGATGCCCAAGATGGCAACCATCAAAATTACCGATTGCCAGCACACAATTTTGTAAAGTTTCTGGCACGCTTTCTAATTCGTGCATAATTTTAAAGTCTGACAAAGTAACCTCATTAATTAAAAATATATACCTTTAGTATTTGCAACAAAAACCAACCATTTTGCAAGTATTGTTTACTAATTCTAGTTTTGAAAATGTTTCTATAGTGATTTCTACCAATAGATTATTTTACTAACACTTTAGCAAGCAAGGTTAATCTTGGTGCTAATTGGGGCAAAAAGGTTTTGATCCAAAAGTAATGAGTTTTAGTGGAGTAAATAATATGGCGATTGATAATGCGATGCCAATTTTAATAGTTGATGATTATGCAACGATGATTAGAATTATTCGTAACCTTTTAAAGCAGCTTGGTTTTTTGAATGTTGATGATGCATCAGATGGCACACAGGCATTAGAGAGAATAAAAGAAAAGAAATATTCATTGATAATTTCTGATTGGAATATGGAGCCAATGACCGGCTATGAATTGCTTAAACAAGTGCGTGCAGCAAGTGATACAGCACGAACACCCTTTATTATGGTAACGGCTGAATCAAAAACTGAAAACGTCATTGCCGCTAAAAAAGCAGGGGTAAATAATTACATTGTTAAACCTTTTAATGCGCAAACGCTTAAAGGCAAAATTGACGCAGTATTTGGAGAATAATTATGGGCGCAGCTCAAACAAAACAACAAACTGATAATTCTTCTATTGATGCACTGATAACGCTAAGTGATAAGCTCAAGGAAAATAAAACCAAAAACATGTCACTAACCGATGTTATTGGAGTGGCGGAATTATTAACCAGCTCATTGCAGCCACTTTTGCGGCAAATTGATTCAACTATTCACACCGAATTAAGAGGGATATTAATGCGCATTGAGGGCTTGCGCCACGAAATAGCTAAAGTTCGTGCTGATGATATTTCAGAAAATAAAATTCCTGAAATGGGGCGTGAGCTATCCGCCATTGTTGATGCAACAGAGGGGGCAACTAATTCTATTATGGAAGCTGCTGAAGCTGTGATGGAATATGATGGTAATGATATTGAAGAATATAAAAATATGGTTTCTGACCAAATGATGCATGTTTTTGAGGCTTGTTCTTTCCAAGATTTAACTGGGCAACGAGTTACAAAAATTGTTGAAACAGTTGAAATTATTGAAGAGAGAATAAACCTTTTATGCGAAATGCTTGATATGTCGGGCACTGGGGAAGAAGCACCAAAAGAAGAATTAAACGCCAAACAACAACGCAAAAAAGACCTGCTTCTTAATGGGCCTGCCCTTGATGGTGAAGGGGTAGATCAATCAGCGATTGATGAGTTATTTTAACCTAATCTGATAGCCAATTAAATTAGCTTTGCTTGGTGCAACTAGTTGGTGAATTTTTTCGTTAACATTGCCACAGGCATCAATTTCTTCTTTATGGATTGAACCAGAAATAAATAGGAAATCAATCCCCATATTGGCAGCGCCTGTGGCATCGGTGCGCACACTATCACCTATTGCCAAAATCGTTTTCAGGTTTATTTTATTGCCTGTAATTTTTCCAATCTCAAGAAAAGAAGCATTATAAATAACCTCGCTTGGCTTGCCTGCCATTATTATTTTTCCGCCCATTTCTTGATAAAGATCAGCGATTGCTCCAGGACAATATAAAATCTTATCGCCAATTTCAACCACCTTATCAGGATTAGTACAGATTAACTCTAGACCCAATTCTAGCCACTCATTTAAGCGATCCTGGTATTTTTCTAAGCCATCATCGTCTTTATCTAACCCAGTTATTACAATGGCTTTTGCCTCTTGTGCCTCTCCTTTTGTAATATTAAGCCCATCAAAAACAACTTCGTTAGTAATTGGGCCGACATGGTGAATTATATCATTTGAATATTTTTTAATATGATTTCTAGTTACATCACCAGAAGTAACAATCACATCATAAGCCTCTTGAGTAATATCCATACTATCAAGCATTTTTTTAATGAAGGGCGCAGTGCGTGAAGCATTTGTTACAAGAATTACTTTACCACCCATTTGGCGATATTTAACCAGCGCTGCAACAGCTTCGTCATTCGCAACAAGACCATTATGCACCACCCCCCAAATATCACAAATTAGGGCTGAATAATTGTTAGAAATATCAGAGAAACTCATTATTTGTTTGGTACTATTAATCACTATATATCCCTTAAACTATATTTACCTTGAAATTATATTTAGTTTGAAATTAAATTTTCACCCTGTTGCCAAAGAGCGATTTTCAAAATGCTTGAGTACCGAAAGGGCGGGCTTTGCAGGAGAAACATATTCACCGCTAATAAAACGAATATCATCCTCAAGTAAAGATAATATTTGCTCTTCGTTTTGAACGTCTGACATGATTAAATCTATTCCAAAACGTGAAATGTAAGAAGCTACATCAGGCGCCTGATAATCAGTTAATTTTCCTGTTTTGTTGATGAAGATATCTGAATTAGCACGAACTGAAGAAACTCCTTTATGCCTAAGATCTGCAAAATCCATACGCAAATTACTTACCTTAATGATAGAAATAGAAGAGCCTTTTTCAACTAAAGCCGTCAGATTTATTTGTTCTTTATTGTCCAGTGAATTAAACTGGCTTTCAGGAATTGAGAAACTGATAATTCTAGCCAAGTCGCGAGAAATATCAAGTTGCGCAATTATCCATTCAATAATAGCAATGTCTGAAAGGGTGGCCTTAGAAATTGGTACATGAACGGGTATTAATTCGCTATTTGGCTCTTCGCTTTTATTAGTACTTTCTAAATATTCAAATACTCGCTTAAACCCTAGCTGATCTATTCGACGAACCATGCTTTCGCTGCCCGTCTGAGGAACAAAATCAGCCGCTTTTTTCATCTGGCCATTTTCTAGCTGTATGTGTGGTGTAAGGTCATAAGCTTGCACTTGCCTTTTTGGCAGACTTATAATTTCACTAGCATGAATTATTACTCGCCCATCATCAAGAGCCTTTTTAACATCTTTAATGGGTACAACTGGATCAACTATTTTTTTAATTTCTTGTTTTATATTCAAAGAGGAAGAGGCACTATCAGCTTTTGCCTGTACTTCTTCTAATTGTGCAACAGCTTCTGCAACTTGGTGAACAACCGTGCCCAATACTGAAACATCGGCCTCCATTATTCCAAGTCTATTGCCGCTATCTTGATCTATCATTTTATTCATTCTTTTCGAGAGAACTTGCCCAGCTTGGGCATTAGTTGAGAGAAGGCGTGAAAGATCTTCAATGCCTTTTTCAAATCTTTCTTCAGCGCGACGGCGTAATGTGCGTTCAAATATTACAACAGCTAAGCTTATTGCAACAATTCCTAACAAAAGCGCTTCAATGGGGGTAAAAGTTAGACCCAAATATGCGCCAAAGGCTAAAGCTAGCCCCAATAAAAATATAAAAATATAGACCAGTAGCTGCACCGCTAAATACTGCCTTTGTTAGTTTTGGTGATTCTCTTATTATTAATAACGCAATTTATTGCTACCTAAAGAAAAATATCCAAAAATAGGTAATAATCTTGTTAAGCAAAACTATTTATTTACTATGTTAGTTGATAGTTAGAACGGGCAGAAAGCCAAATTAATAATATATTTAAAAAACCCCAAGAATGGGAGAGTAGCCTAAATGTATCAGTCAGTTACCTTAAATGAAAAAACAAGCAAATATGTCCGTGTTTTATTATTACAAAGCACTAAGGGCGAAAATATTATAAATACAGATGAGATATCGAGTTTTTTTGGCGCTCAATCAGATATTATTACAATTAATGATTATTCTGTTGCGACAAGCCTATTACGCACCAGCCAGTTTGATATTGTAATAATTGATTTATGCGAGCAATTAAGCGAAGACATTCTTAATTCTTTTTGTCGTTTGGCTGGCATTGCAAAGGTTATTGCGCTTTCAGATGAAAATTCTATCTCCTCAACTCTTAACGCAATGCAGGCTGGGGCGCATGATATTATTGCAAAACCTATTGATTATAAAGAGTTAGATAATTGTCTAAAAAAGCTTTCATTTGAACATAGTAATAATAAACACCTAAATATTGAGCAAAACATGATTGGTGTTGGAAATAGTAATGAACTTAGCATAAATGCAGTTGAAGATATGTCCGCCAAACCAGTTAAACCTATGTGGCAACAGGAGCAAAAAATCATTGAAGATGCTATATTATTATTTAATGGCAATATTGCCAGCGCCGCCAAAGCACTAGAAATTAGCCCCTCAACAATTTATCGCAAACGTCAATCATGGGGTGAGTTTGGAAGTTTTAGTGCAGTTTCTAGCTAAAAGCTTCAATTCTTTCTCTAAAACCTTGACTTTTTTCCCTTTAATACATATATCCACTCCATTCATTAGCACTCTATAATGGCGAGTGCTAACAAACTTAAACAATCATCAATTCTGATGAGTAAATAAATTAAAGGAGTGAAACATGGGTTTTCGTCCCCTACACGACCGCGTGGTAGTTCGCCGCGTTGATAGTGAAGAAAAAACTACTGGTGGCATTATTATTCCAGATACAGTGCAAGAAAAACCATCTGAAGGCGTTATCGTTTCAGTTGGGCCAGGCGCACGTGATGATAGCGGTAAAGTAGTAGCGCTTGATGTAAAAGCTGGTGATCGTGTGCTGTTTGGCAAATGGTCAGGCACCGAAATCAAAATTGATAATGATGAATTATTGATTATGAAAGAAAGTGACATCATGGGCATTATTGAAGCCTAAGTTTTTTCCAATTCAAAATTAAATATAAATTTTAAGGAGCTAATATAATGGCTGCAAAAGAAGTAAAATTCTCAACTGAAGCCCGTGACAAAATGTTACGTGGCGTAAATATTCTCGCAAATGCTGTTAAAGTAACACTTGGGCCAAAAGGTCGTAATGTTATTATTGATAAATCTTTTGGCGCACCACGTATCACTAAAGATGGTGTTACAGTTGCCAAAGAAATCGAACTTGAAGATAAATTTGAAAATATGGGCGCACAAATGGTGCGTGCTGTTGCTTCAAAAACTAATGACACAGCGGGTGACGGTACAACAACTGCTACAGTTCTTGCGCAATCTATCGTAACAGAGGGCGTTAAGCTTGTTGCGGCTGGCATGAACCCAATGGATCTAAAACGTGGCATTGATTTAGCTATCACTGAAGTAGTTGGAAATCTTGGCAAATCTAAAAAAGTAATTTCAACCGTTGAAGAAATTGCTCAAGTTGGTACAATTTCAGCTAATGGCGAAACAGCGATTGGTGAGCAAATTGCTGACGCTATGCAACGTGTTGGTAATGAAGGTGTTATCACTGTTGAAGAAGCAAAATCGCTTGAAACTGAAACCGACGTTGTTGAAGGTATGCAGTTTGATCGTGGTTATCTTTCACCATATTTCGCAACTAATCCAGAAAAAATGACAACGTCATTTGAAGATCCGCTTATTCTTTTACATGAAAAAAAGCTATCTTCTCTTCAACCAATGTTGCCAATTCTTGAAAGCGTTGTGCAATCTTCACGTCCGCTTTTAATCATTGCAGAAGATATTGATGGCGAAGCGCTTGCAACTCTTGTTGTTAACCGTCTTCGTGGTGGTCTTAAAGTTGCAGCGGTTAAAGCTCCGGGTTTTGGTGATCGTCGTAAAGCAATGCTAGAAGATATCGCAATTCTTACTGGTGGCACTCTTATTTCAGAAGAAATGGGCATCAAGCTTGAAAATGTAACTATTGATATGCTTGGCACTGCCAAAAAAGTTGAAATCAACAAAGAGAATACAACCATTATTGATGGCGCTGGCACAAGCGAAGATATAAAGGGACGTGTTTCACAAATCAAAGCACAAGCAGAAGACACTACTTCTGATTATGATCGTGAAAAACTTCAAGAACGCCTAGCAAAATTAGCTGGCGGTGTTGCCGTGATTAAAGTTGGCGGTGCTACTGAAATTGAAGTTAAAGAGCGTAAAGATCGTGTTGAAGATGCACTTAATGCAACTCGTGCGGCAGTTGAAGAAGGTATTGTTGCAGGGGGCGGTGTTGCGCTACTTCGTGCAGCTGCTGATCTTAAAGTAAAGGGCGAAAATGCTGACCAGCAAGCTGGTATTGGTATTGTGCGCCGTGCGCTACAAGCTCCAATTCGCCAAATCGCTACTAACTCAGGCGATGAAGCATCTATTGTTGTTGGTAAAGTGCTTGAAAGCAAATCAGATAGTTTTGGCTATAACGCCCAAACTTCTGAATATGGCGACATGATTGAAATGGGCATTGTTGATCCGGTTAAAGTTGTGCGCACAGCACTACAAGACGCCGCATCAGTTGCTTCACTTCTTATTACAACAGAGGCTATGATTGCCGAAGTTCCACAAGAAGCAGCACCAGCTGGCGGCGGAATGCCAGACATGGGTGGCATGGGTGGCATGGGCGGCGGAATGGGCTTCTAAAGAAGCACATTCAGCGCCCAAATCATTAAGTGTTCGGGTTGGTCAAGCCAACCCGAATGGCGGCGGAATGGGCTTCTAAAGAAACCCCTTTTGCGCTATAAATTATTTAAGCTCGGGCAGAAATGCCTGAGCTTTTTTGTGCACTGCCTCAATGCCCTCACTCAACTGCGTCCAAAAAGCTGCTCAATATCGCCTTTTTTCAACTCAACATAAGTAGGTCTTCCATGGATACACTGCCCAGAATGAGGAGTGTTTTCCATATCACGTAGCAAAGCGTTCATTTCCTCTTGCTTTAATATACGCCCAGATCGTACCGAGCCATGACATGCCATGCGGGCAATTATTTCTTCCATTTTTTTGCCAAGTTCCTCACCCCGACCCCATTCAGCCAAGCCATCCGCTAAATCTTTGACCAGCATTGTAATATCTGCCCGCCCGCCAAGCAAAGCAGGAATTTCACGCACTGCTATTGCCACATTGCCAAAGCGCTCAAGGCATAGTCCTAGTTTTTCAAAAATTGGCGCAGCGTCTTCTAATCGTTGGCAATCTTCCTCTGGCAGTTCAATAACTATCGGAATTAGTTGCAGTTGTGAGAGCACATTACCCTCGTTTAATTGCGCCTTAAAACGCTCATAAACCAGTCGCTCATGCGCTGCGTGTTGATCGATTAATAAGAGCGCATCTTTACTTTGCGCCACGATATAATTTTCAAAAAATTGCCCCCTTGCAATGCCAAGCGGATAATCATTTTGCTCTAATTCTTGCGCCTCTTGCTCATTTGGTTCTGCTTCAAACTTTGCGCTTAATTCATCTAAGCCAGCAATATTTGGCTCAGATTGCTGGTAATTATAAGGATTGGGAGAGGTAAATTTATTATGAGCTGCAAAATCTTGTTTGTTACGAAAAGCGCTAAAAGTTGCGTCTGCAATATTTGAGGAGGATTTATATCCTGCACCCTCTAACCCGCTTTTTATTGCCCTCATTAACGCACTACGAATTGCACCAGCATCAGCAAAGCGCACTTCGGTTTTTGCGGGGTGCACATTTACATCTAAATCAGCACTTGCAAGCGAAATGAAAAGCGCCACAACAGGGAATCTATCTCGAAATAAATAATCTGAATATACCGCACGAGTTGCCCCAAGCAATAATTTGTCTCTGACGGATCGCCCATTAACAAAATAAAATTGCGAAAGCGAATTGGCTTTTGAAAAAGTTGGTAAGCCTGCAAGTCCAGCGATTTTTATGCCGTTATTTTCATAATCAAGCATAAAGGAATTTTTAACAAAATCCGCACCCATCACTTGTGCAACCCGTGCGCTAAGCGCTTCTTTACCGCTTTGGCTTGGCCAGTTAATCGAGCTCCTATCAGCACCATCAATAATAAACTGCACTTCAGGGTTTGCCATTGCAAGGCGCTTAATAATATCGGTAATAGCGCTAGTTTCTGCCCTATCGCTTTTGAGGAATTTTAGCCTCGCTGGCACGTTAGAAAACAGGTCTTCAACCTTAATAATCGTGCCCATATTCATAGAGCAAGGTCTTATGTCAGAGCGGCTATTTTGCTCAATGCTAATAATCATGCCAGAAGAAGCCTCTTGCGTGCGAGAGGAAATGCTTAATTTTGCCACCGAGCCAATCGATGCCAGCGCCTCGCCACGAAAACCAAGCGAGATAATATTATCAAGATTATCACCCATAAGTTTTGAGGTTGCATGGCGCTCAATTGAAAGACGCAAATCTGCTTCATTCATACCAGTGCCATTATCCTCAACTCGCATCAGGCTTTTGCCACCCCTTGCAGTGGTTATAGCAATACGAGTTGCCCCAGCATCTAGTGAATTTTCAACCAACTCTTTAATAACGCTTGCGGGACGCTCAACAACTTCACCAGCGGCAATCCTATTTACTAAATCATCTGGTAATTGCCTAATTGGCATTGTTGATTCTCCTTTTTCTAGGTTGTAGTGTAAAGAATAATTATTACATTTCAAAGGGTATCTTGATGGTTAGAGCTAAAAAAACACACATGCAAATTGCGCTCAAATTAGCCAAAAAAGCAGGAGAAAAAGGCGAAGTGCCAGTTGGGGCGGTGGTAGTATATCAGGGTGAAATCATTGCCAAAGCCAGAAATAAAATGCGCAGATTAAATGATGCAAGCGCTCATGCTGAAATGTTAGTTATTAAAAAAGCTCTTAAAAAATTAAAGGTTGCTCGCCTTATTGATTGCGATATTTACGTAACCCTAGAGCCATGCACCATGTGCGCTGGTGCTATTTCTCATCTAAGATTTAGGCGGCTTTATTATGGGGCTGGGGATATTAAGGGTGGCGCTATTGATAATGGCGTGCAGTTTTTTAGTGCAAAAACTTGTCATCATAGACCTGAAATTATTTCGGGATTAGAGGAAGAAGGGTCAGAAAAACTACTTAAGAACTTCTTTGCTTTGAGACGATAAAATCCTCTATTAGCTTTGAAAGCTCACGCTTAAAATGCTCTTTTTCTTTTTCACCCTCCTCAATAATTTCTCTTACTCGCCAAAATTCATAAGCACCAAATTCACGCACATTAGGGCGGATATATAGATCAGGTGGATAGGCGGCAATATTATGTGCTGTTAAGGCGTGCATCATTATTTGCGCTGAGCCAAGTGTTACGTCAATCGCTGACGGATTTTCATTGCTGGTGCGATTTGATGGATCACCATTTACATCAATAGCAATAGTAATATCCGTTCCAATAGACGCCGAATCAAGTGGTAATGGATTAACTACGCCACCGTCAACTAAAAGCCTACCATCATATTCAACGGGCTCAAACAAAGAAGGAATGGCAATCGATCCAGCTATTGCAGGTTTAAGTGGGCCAGTGTGAAATATCACTTGATGCCAAGAGCGAAAATCTGTGGCGATTATATAAAGTGGGGTTCTTAAATCTTCAAAATCTTCAGGAAAATCTTCAGGTAAAAAAGCATCAACAATCATTTCAGGATCAAGTTGCATAGAAATACCGCTTTTAAATAGATTGCGCAAATCCTTGATCTTGGTTTTCCAAAGGCGAGAAGTAATTGAGCGCATATTGCCTAGAACTTCTAAGGAGTGCTCACGAAGTTCTTTGCCCTTCATGCCTGCCGCCCAACCAGCGCCAACCAAAGAGCCAATCGATGTGCCAGCAATAACACTTGGACGCAATCCCATCTCGTCCATCGCCTCAATAAAGGGAATGTGCATTAAGCCACGAGCCGAGCCTCCGCCAAGCGCAATACCTATTCGTGGTCCTTTAATTGTTGGCATTATTCATCTCAAATTATTATTTTTATTTAATATAACAGATAAGCATTAAAATAATTATCTCAATTTTTTTGCTCACTTAAAATTGCCTTATAGCCAATATCAGTACGATAAAACCCGTTTCGCCAATCTATTTTTTTAATTGCCTGATAGGCTTTAGTTTGCGCTTGTTTTACACTATCGCCCATTGCGGTAATATTTAATACTCGACCACCATTTGCAACTATCTCATCGCCCTGTTTTTTTGTTCCAGCATGAAAAATTTTGACATTTTCATCATCAATATTTTCAAGGCCATTAATCTTATCTCCCTTTTGATAAGAGCTAGGATAACCATTTGCCGCCATAACAACACAAAGCGCCACCTGCTTATGCCATTGTGTTTTAACATTTGAAATAGCGCCCCTAGCGCTTGCCTCTAGCAAATCTAGCAAATCGCTTTTTAAGCGCATCATGAGGGTCTGACATTCAGGATCACCAAAACGAACATTATGCTCAATTAATTTTGGCTGATTATCTTTAATCATAAGACCTGCAAATAACACACCAGAAAACGGCGTGCCTCTTTGCTTCATACCCAAAATTGTTGGGGCAATAATTTGCTTTTCAATTTTTGCAAGCAGTGCATCATCAACCATAGGCGCTGGCGAATATGCGCCCATGCCGCCAGTATTTGGCCCCTTATCGCCATCAAAAACACGTTTATGATCTTGTGCGCTAGCTAATGTTATAAAATTATTACCATCAGAAATAGCAAAAATTGAAACTTCTTCGCCATCCAAAAATTCTTCAATTATTAACTTTTCACCAGCCTTGCCAAACGCCCCCGAAAAACAATCTCTAATTGCTTGTTCTGCTTGCTCTAAACTTAGCGCAACGACAACTCCCTTGCCAGCCGCCAAACCATCGGCCTTTATTACAATTGGTGCGCCTTGTTTCCTTACATATTCAAGTGCTGGCAGCTCCGCTGAAAATTCAGCATAATAGGCGGTTGGGATATTCATTTCTTTGCATAATTTTTTGGTAAATATTTTTGATCCCTCAAGCTCGCTAGCGGCTTTTGAGGGCCCAAAGGTCAAAATATTTGCCTCCCGTAAATCATCGGCAATTCCCGCAACTAACGGCACTTCAGGTCCAACAATTACCAAATTAATATTTTTTTCTTTGCAAAATTCAATCACCCTTGAATGATTCTCAACATCAAGCGCAATATTATCTCCAACCTCGCTAGTGCCAGCATTTCCTGTTGCAATATATAATTTATTTAGGCGCTTAGATTGTGCAATCCTATAGGCAAGCGCATGTTCACGGCCGCCTGATCCGATAAGTAAAATATTCATGTTTTCTCTTGAAGACATATTTGCGCTCTTGATTATTTATATTCTTACATGCACTTATATCCCTATGGAAAATAATGCAACCAACGCACATGAATTTAGTGTTTCACAAATTTCAGGTGCAATAAAAAATATAATAGAAGATGAGTTTGGCTATGTTCGAGTACGTGGCGAAGTTGGTCGGCTTTCACGCCCCGGCTCGGGTCATTTATATTTTGATCTTAAAGACGAAAAAGCCTCTATTTCTGCGGTGGCGTGGAAAGGCGTTGCCTCAAAATGGCGTTTTCAGCCAGAGCAAGGACTTGAGGTTATTGTAACGGGGCGCATAACAACTTTTGCTGGGCAATCTAAATATCAAATTATTGTTGAAAATGTTGAACCAGCAGGCATTGGCGCTTTAATGGCATTGCTTGAGGAGCGGCGCAAAAAACTCCTTAAAGAGGGATTATTTGATGAGGGACATAAAAATCCTCTGCCATATTTACCCAAAAATATTGGCGTTATAACTTCACCAAGCGGTGCGGTTATAAGAGATATTTTACACCGCCTAAGCGATAGGTTTCCAACCAATGTAATTATCTGGCCTGTTCGAGTGCAGGGGGAAAATTGCGCTAGCGAAGTTACAAAAGCCATAAAAGGTTTTAATGCGCTTGATGAAAATTCAAAAATTACCAAGCCAGATTTAATCATAGTGGCTCGTGGTGGTGGCTCGGTTGAAGACCTATGGGGGTTTAACGAAGAAGAAGTAGTGCGAGCGGTTTTTGAAAGCGAAATACCTATTATTTCTGCCATTGGGCACGAAACTGACACTACATTAATTGATTATGTTGCCGACATTCGTGCCCCAACGCCAACTGCCGCTGCTGAAATTGCGGTGCCAGTGCGAGCGGAATTAGTAGCTTTTGTTGAAGATTTAGGATCACGAGTAAAATCAAGCGCTTTTCGCCTTTTAGCTAATCAAAAAGAAAGATTAAGGGCGATAAGTTTTGGCCTGCCAAAGCGCAATGATTTATTATCTTTTTCTCGCCAGCGCTTAGATTTTGTAGCCGAGCGCTTAAATGGAGCATTGCGCCAAACAAAGCAGCAAAAATCTCTGGCTTTGGCACAAGTTGCTCCTCGCTTATCGTTAAGTGCAATTAAACAACGAAATGAAGATTTAGGGAAAAATCTCAAACTGTTAGGCACCAGAATGTTACCAGCAATTAATCGTTTAATTAAAGATAAAGAAAAATCTGTGCTTTCATTTACAAAATTGCTAAATAGTCTTTCTTATAATTCTATTCTTGAGCGTGGGTTTGCGCTTGTCAGTGATAAAAAGGGTAAATTAATCTCTAAAGCGATGAATATCAATAATGATGATTTGCTCAATATTCAATTTGCTGATGGAGAGATTAATGCTATTGCTAAAAGCGATAAGTCACCATCTATAAAGCAAAAGAACAAGCTAGTAACAAAAGATGATAGGCAAACAAACCTATTTTAATGGATTAAAAAATGGATATTTTACAAGGTAAATTTTCACAAAATGAAGCGAAATTGCGCTATTTAGACGCTGACTATAGCGTGTTAGTTGCTGGAAGTTTTGTGCGCTGTGCAATTACTGGCAAAACCATTTTGCTTGAAGATCTTAAATATTGGAATGTTGATAGGCAAGAGCCATATATTGATGCTGAGGCGGCAACAAAAGCCTATTTGAAATATGGTGATACGTGAGCGTAAGCGAAATGGATAAAGAAAATAAACGCATTTTATTTATATCCAATGGCAATGGCGAAGATTCAATTTCTGCGGCAATAATTAAGGAAATCCCAAAAGAGCTTTTGGTTGATGCATTCCCTGTCATTGGTTTTGGTAGCGCATATAAAGGCGTTTGTAATATTGTTGGCCCCGTTATGCATATCCCCTCTGAAGGGCATAGAAAAGCTGGCTCAATTGCCAAAGATATAAAAGGGGGAATGTTATCGGGCACTTGGCGCACAATAAAATTCTTGCGCTCAATAAAAGGCAAATATGATAAGATAATTGCAATAGGGGATAGTGTAGTTCCGATTTTATGTACCTTGGCAGGTATTAAAATTGATATTTATCTTGATGTTTATAAAAATGGCTATGCGCATAAGTATCTCAAAATAGAGCGTTGGGCGATTAAAAAAAGTTGCAAAAAAACCTATTGCCGAGATGATGTTTTGGCGGCATCGCTTAGAAAACATAAAATAAATGCAATTTCCAAAGGTAATATTATGATCGATATTATTCCCTTTGGTGAATATGATGTTTCGCTACATAGGAGTAAAAAAACCGCCGTCACTTTATTGCCAGGAAGTCGCAAAACAGTAGCTAGAAACCTTAAGTTACAAGTTGAAGCAATAAAAAATTTACCCAAAAAATTATATCCGGATATTTTTATAGCAGTTGCCAGAAATATTTCTGTTGAGGAATTGGCAAAGGCCACATCAATGAAATATCATGGTGCGATAAGTAAACAGGCTTCAGATTTAGGTTATTTGAGCGATGGAGAACTAAAGTTAAATCTTACAAGTGGTGTTG
>Ga0256834_1000909_pt1 | contig 20865 bp, 21 predicted proteins | sample 4281140metaG_FD_190536 | JGI IMG/M metagenome (GOLD analysis project Ga0256834, IMG submission 190536) | Hydrothermal vent microbial communities from East Pacific Rise, Pacific Ocean - 4281-140 | ecosystem: Environmental > Aquatic > Marine > Hydrothermal vents | place: Pacific Ocean: East...
ACGAAGAACGTCCTCTCAACCGGCGAGATAGCAGAGAAGGAGGACTTCGAGAGGGCCGAGCTTGAGGTTTACACCATCGAGAACGGAAAGGTCGTGAGGGACGAGCTGAGGGACGACATGAGCCTCGTTGCCAAAACGCCGGAGGGCCTCGTTGTTGTGAGCGGTTGCAGTCACGCGGGAATCGTGAGCATAGTGAAGCACGCAATACGGCTGACGGGGGAGGAGAGCGTTAAGGCGGTCATCGGGGGCTTTCACCTGATTGAAGCGGGCGAGGAAAGAATAAGGAAGACCGTCGAAGAGTTTCAGAGGCTCAACGTTGGAGAGGTCTACACCGGGCACTGCACCGGTCTGAGGGCGGAAGCAGAGTTCCTTGAGGCCTACGGCGAGCGCTTCCACAAGCTCCACGCCGGAATGGTCATCAAACTCTGAGCTCCTCAAGTCCGAGGGCAAGCTTTACTGATTTCTCGGCTATGACGTCCATCGGGTCAATCAGGGGGACGCTCAGGTCGTCCGGCTTGAGCGCGACGCTGACCTCGGTACAGCCGGCTATTATTCCCTCAACTCTTTTTTCGAGCTTCTTCGCGACCCGCAGGAGGAGTTCCCGCCCGTAGGCAACGTCTCCGGCCTTGACTCCCTTGTATATCCCCTCCATTACAAGCTCCTGCCCTGTCCTGTCCGGCGTTGCGATGGCTATTCCCCTCCTAAGGAGCGCGCGGTGGTAAACGAGGCCCTTTATCGTTCCGTCAGTTGCGAGAAGGCCCACCTTCCCGAGGCCCATCTCCTTCACGCGTTCCGCGGTCTCCTCGACCATGTTGACGAGCGGAATCTTCACAGCTTTTTGGATGTCCTCGGCGAAGAAGTGAGCCGTGTTGCAGGGCATTATGATAAAATCAGCGCCCCAGCTCTCAAGCTTCTTCGCGCTGTCTATCAGCTCGGGCCTCGGGTCCTCGCCCCTGCCGAGGATGTAGGCGGTTCTATCGGGGATTTTCGGGTTGTTGTATATGATGATGCGCGGATGCTCCTGGTCCTTTTTAGCCGGGGTTTTCTCAACTATCCTTCTGAAAAGCTCCGCGGTCGCGAGCGGACCCATTCCACCGAGGATTCCGATTATTTTTTCACCCATGTTCACTCCTCCAGCCACACCGAGTCGTCGCCTTTGTAGTTGAGCTTCACCACGAAGAGCCTGAAGGGCTCGTCCTTTTCGTTGATTACCCAGTGAACGGTCTTCGGCTTGACGAGGAAGATGTCGCCCGGCTTCGCGAGGTACTCGGTCTCACCGATGCCGAGCTTAGCTTCACCGCTCATTATGTAGAACAGCTCGTACTGGTGAAGGTGGTAGTGCTTCTTAACCGTCTGGCCCGGCTTGACCTCGACTATCTGGGCGTACGAGCCTTCAGGGAGCTCTCCTTCAAAGAGCGGGAGCTTCCTGTAGGTGCCCCTGTCTATGAGGTTCTTTATTTCGGCCTTCATGCTCTCACCCCGCTAAAATTCGCGGGCAGTTGAAAAAGGTTTTCCTTTCGATAAAAATCGAAAGGCTCAAAAGGCTTTTATAGTTGTCCATCCCACAATGGATTGGACAAACGTCAACGGTGGTGGACATGGAGACACTTGAAAGGGCCCTTAAGTGGGCTGAAGATAACCTGAAGGCCGAGTACATCGAGCTGCGCTACGAGGACCTCAGGAAGACCACGCTCGGCCTCAAAGACGGCGTCTTCACGAGCTTCACGGGGAAGATTCACAGAGGCGTTGCCATAAGGGTTCTGGCGGATGGTGCCTGGGGATTCGCCTCGACGAGCGAGCTTCAGAACCTCGAGAAGAAAATTGAAGAGGCATACAAGCTCGCCAAAGCGGCCGCTCAGACGAAGAAGGAGAAAATCCAGCTGGCCGAGATAAAGCCCGTCGAGGACTTCGTGAAGAGCAAGATGCGCATCAAGCCGAGGGAAGTGGACATCGAGGAGAAGGTTTCCCATCTCAGGGAGCTTGAGAGGCTCCTCAAGGAGGACAAGGCAGTTAAGAGCGTTCAGATTCGCTACGAGGACGGCGGGGGGAAGAAGATACTCCTCACCAACGAGGGAACGAGGATAGAGTGGGACTACAACTACCTCTACCAGGGGGCCTACGTTACCGGAAAGGCCGGCGGAAAGCTTGCGATGGCGAGGGACAGCATTGGAGCGGTTGACTACGGCTGGGAGCTGATGACCGAAATAGAACCGAACGAAAAGGTTAAGGAGAGGCTTCTCAGGAAGATGCACAGCCAGCTGAAAGGTGTAGCTCCAAAGCGCGGCGAATGGCCGATAGTTGCCGGTCCGATAGTCGTTGGCATAATAGCGCACGAGGCTTTGGGGCACCTCGCCGAGGCGGACCTTACCATAAACTCGCCCTTCAAGGACCTCATAGGCAAGCAGATTGCACCGGAGTACGTCACGATGAGCGAGCGCTACGTTGAGGGCGGCTTCGGAAACGACAAGTACGACGATGAGGGTGTTCCTGTCAAGGACATTCACATCATCGAGAACGGAATCCTGAAGGAGCTGATGCTCAACCGCGAATACGCCCACAAGTGGGGCATGGAACCCAACGGCCACGCGAGGGCCGAGAGCTACCGCTACCCGCCGATAATCAGGATGCGCAACACCGTCTTCGAGCCGGGCGACCACTCATTCGAAGAGTTAATTGAAGACATCAAATTCGGCTACTACGTCGTCGACTTCCGCGGCGGGCAGGCCCAGCTCAACAGCGCCTTCCAGGTCGGAATCCAGGAGGGCTACGTGATTAGAAACGGCGAGATAGCCGAGCCGATAAGGGACACCTCGATTACCGGTGTCGCGATAGAGGCCCTCAAGAAGATAAGCGCCGTCGGCAAGGACTTCGGCCTTGAGGTCGGCTTCTGCGGCAAGGGACAGGTGGCCTTCGTAAGCTCGGGTGGCCCGCACATGCGCTTCGACGGGGGAATACTGATTGGCTGAAGTTCACTTCACCGGGCACGCCGTTGAGTCAATGAAAAAGAGGAACATCAAGCCAGAGAAAGTCGTTGAAGCACTTGAAGACCCGGACATCAAGGCAATAGACACGCTCACGGGACACTTCGTTGCGGTGAAGGGCAATGGTAAAGCTCTGGTCGTGATTTACGATGCCCGACTTGGAGGCATAGAAGTAGTGACCGTCTACAAGGCATCGAGAAAGGCTCAAATAGAAAACCGCCTAAGAAAGGGCAGGTGGGTGAGAGTATGAAGGTTCGCTACGACCCGCAGGGGGATATCCTCTACATCGAAGTCTCCCCCTCAAAGGTGGCTGAGACCGTTGAGATTGACGAAGATATCCTCGTGGATTACGATGAAAGCGGTAACATCGTGGGAATCGAAATATGGCGTGCCCGTGAAGTCCTCCTCGGGGAGATTATGAGACGCCTAAAGGAATTGGGAGTTGAATCCGGCAAAATTGAAGCGGAGGGTTAAAGATGGAGAACCTCATACGCTACGCTGAGAAGCTCTTTGATGAGGTTGAGATTGCCGTTTACCGCACGAGGGAGGTCAGCGCGAACGTCGAGCTGAACGAGATTTCAATGGCCTCTACGAGGAGCGGGGCGGTAACGATAATCCGCGGAATTAAGGACAAGCGCCTTGGCCTGGCCATAGTGGACAGCGACGAGGAGAAGCGCGTTAGGGCGGCGATAGAGCAGGCCGCTAAGATGGCGAAGCTCAACAGCAGGGATGAGAAGTGGGTCTCCCTACCGGAGCCGGGGAAATACAGGGAAGCCCCTAAGCCCAACTACGAGCTGAAGGATGCCTCTCCAGACGTTCTCGTTGAGATGCTCGTCAAAGCGATTAAGCTCGCCCGCGAGAAGGACGAACACGTGGTCGTTGCCGGCGGGGAAGGGGGCGTCAGCTGGGAAGAGAGGCAGATAGTGAACTCCCACGGAATAGACGTCTTCCAAGAGGGCGGCGCGGCGTTCTTCTTCATTGAGCTGGTCGGCAGGAAAGAAAGTGTCGTAACGCCGGGCATCTTCGACTTCGACGCGAAGAGGAATTTGAACCTCGACGTTGAAGGGGTCGTTGAGAAGGCCGTCCAGAAGGTCAAGTGGGCCTACACCGTCAAGCCGAGCAGTAACGAGGAAGTTCCGATAATCCTCGGTCCATGGGCAATTGCCGGCCTCTTCAGCTACGCGCTCCTCCCGGCCTTCAGCGGTGAGCGCTTGGTCAAGGAAACAACGCCTCTGGCTGGCAAGGTGGGCGAGAATATTGCGAGCAACGTGATAACGCTCTACGACGACCCCTTCCACGAGCTGTCGCTTGAACCTGTGATAGCGGACGGCGAGGGCGTTCCGACGAGGAAGAACGTCCTAATCGAAAACGGAACATTCAGGGGATTCGTCTGGGACAACTACTGGGCGAAGGTTTACGGAACCGAGAGCACCGGAAACGGGAAGAGGGACTTAAGGAGCGGGGGAATAAACATAGGCTTCCACAACGTCGTCATAGAGAAGGGCAAGCGCTCCCTTGAGGACATGATTTCGGAAATCGAGCACGGCTACTTCGTTGATGGCTTCCAGGGCGCACACTCCAGCAACCCGGACAACGGAAACTTCGCCGTAACGGCGAACCCAGCGTTCCTTATCGAGGACGGTGAAGTGGTTGGTTCGAGCGTCTTCCTCATTGCCGGAAACGTTTACGAGCTTCTCAAAGGGGCGAGCGAAGTAAGCCGGGAGCAGACTGTCATCCCCTTCATGAACACCATGATAACGCCCTTCATAAGGTTCGAGAACGTCAAGATAGCGGGGAAGTAGCCCTTTTCTCTTTCACCCATTTATCGAGTGGGACTACCTGAACTGTCTTTCCCCCGATTTCGAGAATTTTTCTGTCCTCCCACGTGACAACGGTTAGTCTTTCAATTCCTGTCTCAGCTGAGGCCTCGATTAGAGGCGAGAGCTCCCTGCCCTCGTTATCTTGGGAAAGCCTCCACGTAACTTGGATTAGCTCCTCCCCGGGAATTATGAAATCAACCTCTCGTTTGGATTCGGTGACGTAGAAGAACACATCCTCGTTGGGTTCAAGGCCGGCCTTGAGGAGCTCCGTGAAGACGAGGTTCTCAAAGAGCCTGCCCCGGTCAGTAACTCCCAAAACGCCAAGAAGGCCGTTGTCCACGAAGTACGGCTTGAAACCGAGGAGTTCCCTTTTCTTCTCGGACTTGATGTGAGCCCTGAGCGGGAAAAGGACGAGGGCATCGTTGAGGTACTCAATGTAGTTGGCGAGCGTCGGCTTTCCAACCGCTATCCCGAGGCTTTTCATCGTGGAGTGGAGCTTCGTTACCGAGGTGTGGCTCGACCTTGCGAGAAGCCTGAAGAGGAAGCGGAGGGCCTTGATGTTGTCCACGCGCCACCGCTCCACAATATCCCGGTAAATCGTCACGTCGAAAATCTCCTTGAGGAGCTCTCTCCTGAGCTCTGGCTGAAGAACGACTTCCGGATACAAGCCCCACTCAAGGCACTCCCTTAAAACGCCGAGGACCTTCCCCCTTACCTCAAGGCTCGGCAGTTCGTTTCCGATTTTAAGCTTCAGCGCCTCGTGGAGGGAAAAGGGATAGAGATTCAGCGTTACAGCCCTTCCCCTCAGGACGGTCGCTATCTCCCTCGACAGGAGCTTTGAAGATGAGCCGGTCAAGATAACCCTGTGCCCCCCGTCCAGGAGGTAGCGGACGAAGCGCTCCCATCCCTCAACCGCCTGAACCTCGTCAAGCAGGAAGGTTAGCTTTTCGTTTCTCGGGAGTTCGACGAGGGAGTAATAGACCCTGAGCATCTCCATGAGGTCGTTTGAAGTCGCCCCAATCAGCCGGGGGTCCTCGAAGTTCACGTACAGGCTTTTCCGCCTCTCATCGTCGAGTTCGTCCCACAGCTGAAAGAGGAAGTAAGTCTTTCCCGCTCTCCTCGGTCCAACGATTGTTAGGGCCCTCGACCTGGGGAGTTTGACCTCAACATGCCGGGGAACGTAATCGACCCTGAGCTCAAGGTAGTCCGCTATTACCTCTTCCCACGTCTCGCGTTCAATCATGTTTTATGTATAAAACATTCTTTTTAAAAACTTTGTTCTCCACGCAAAACATCACTTCAGAACCCGGAAGTCAATCGCGATGTTGAACTGCCTCGGTGCGTAGGGGCGGACTTTCCTCCGCTCAAGGAACTCGACCGAGAAGCCCAGCTCGCGCGCAATCGCTTTAATCTTCGCCTCGTGCTCAGAATAGAGGTCTTCCTCCGGGCCGAAGCCGTAGTAGTGGATTACGCCCCTGTTCCTAACGCTCAGCATCGCTTCCCTCAGAAAGCGGTCCGCGAACTTGGGCAGGTTCATTATCACGCGGTCGGCCCTGAGCTTTCCGGCAACTTTTCTCACGTCCCCGAGGATTGGCACGACGTTGTACGCTTTGTTCAGCCTGATGTTCTCCTCAAGGTAGCGAACCGCCCAAGGGTTCAGGTCACAGGCAAAGACGAGCTTCGCCTTCCTCGCGAGGAGGATTGAGTAGGGTCCAACCCCGGCGAACATGTCGAAGACAATTTCTCCGGGCATCGCCTTTCTGAAAATTCTCATTCTTTCAGTGGCAAGGCGGGGTGAGAAGTAGACTTTAGCAATGTCGAGCTTGAGCCTTATCCCGTTCTCACGGTGGAGGGTTTCCGTTCTTTTCTCCCCAGCGAGATGGATTAGCTCCCTGACGCGGTATTCGCCCTCAACCTTACTCCCCTTGGCGAAGACGGCCCCTATGTGCCTGTGGACCCTAAGGATTGCCTCGCCGATTGCCCTTCCGTAGGGCATCAGCCCCTCGGGGAGTTCGATTATCGCGATGTCCCCGATTATGTCGAAGGAGCTTGGAAGGAGCGGTCTAACTTCCTCGGGAACCTCAACGACCTCGCGGTAGCTGTGGGGTCTTCGCTCAAGCCTTTCAAACTCGGCCTCAACCAGCTCGAAGCCCTCAACTTCCTCCGTCACGGGAAACAGAACGAACTCACCTTCCCGCCTGACGGCGTATCCCTTCGCCAGAACGCCGAGCTCGATGAGCTTTTTCCGCACTTTCTCGGCCTCTCTCTTGGGGACTTTAACGGCGAGCATGACGGTTCACCGTAAATGGAGTTCAACACGAACACAATCTTCACGTCAAAAAAACTTTCCGCTGGTTCTCAAAGTTTGTGATTCTTATAGGCTCCTCTGCAATGGGATTTCGAAATCAAGCCCGCCGTTGAGAGTTTGAATTCACTGGACTAAGGCTTTTTCAAGAGGGTTCTATTTACCCGCGCTTCGAAGGAGTGCCTAAAAGCTTGAACACATTTAAAAGGCGCTTTTAAAGGAATTCATCCCCCAACGAGCAACCCAATAGGAAATTCACTCAAAAACTGCTCTTCAAAAGAGAATCACGAACTTTGATGAAACTTTGCCCAGCAAAGTTTCAATGGTGCCCGGGCCGGGATTTGAACCCGGGGCGCGGGCTCGAAAGGCCCGCATGTTTGACCGGGCTACACCACCCGGGCGCGTCCGTTTTTAGGGAGACTGGGCAGGCTTAAAAACCTTTCGGCCGGTAGATTTTTAAACCTCCCTCCAAGCCTCAAGCGATGGCCATGAAGACCCTTGCGGACGTTCTCAGGGAAGCACTGAGGGAGAAGGACATAGACAGCATAGGAACGCTCTCGAAGCGCTTTAGGAAATCCAAAAACAAGCTCCAGGACATTGCGATTGAGATAGTTCACGGCAAGGGCGCAATCTTCCGCGTTCCCCAGAAGACGGCAGTTGCGTGGGACCTGAACGGGAACCGCGTTGAGGGCTCTCACTACGCATACGCCCCCCTCTGCATGGCGGATAAGTTTGAAATGGTTCTCTCCCCGGAGGAGCTCCGCTCAAAACTTCCGGAGTGGCCCTGCTTCATAATCGACCTCCAGCTCTGGGACAAGCACACCCAAAAGGAGAAGGGCAAGGTCTGCCTCCAGATTAACCAGAGCTACGGACTTCTGCGCGACTACTTCACCGGCAGGGAGCTGGCAGTAACGTGGGCAAACGAGGAGTTCCGAGAGATGTTTCACGGCCCCCTTGACAGGATTACCGCTTATGACGGGCCAACGGCCGAGTTTCTGAGGGAGAAAGGAATAGACGAGGTCGTTCTCCTTGACCCCTGGGCGGATGAGGTTCTCAGAGAGGAGGATTTCAGTGTTAAGGCCTTTGTAATCGGCGGAATCGTCGATACAGGGGGTAACAAAAAGCTGACGCCGAGGATAGGCGAGGAGCTTGAAGGGGCAGGAATAAGGGTCAGACGGAGAAAGATAGTTCTCAGGGGTGACGTCATCGGCGTTCCCGATAGAATAAACAGAATACTCGCCGTGCTCCTCAAGATGATGGTTGAGGGCAAGCCCATGGACCGGGCCGTTTACGAGGTTCAGGAACCGCTCCACGCACGCTGGCGCCTCAGAAAAGAGCTTCCCAGAAGGGTAGTTAGATACAGAATCGACGGAAAGGACTTCCGCGTCGTCGAGAAGGAGCTTTTCGACGAATACTCAAAGTGGCTCAAGATAAGGTGGGAGGACTTCGTAAAGGTTCTCAGGGAGCTTGACCTTGTTGCACTCGATGAAAAGAGGATTCACCGCCTGAACAAGCTCTCGATGCCCCGTATAATAGGGGGGAAGCTCTACCGTGTCGTTCTGCTCAAAAGGGCAGCACTGCTTTGTTACAACTGCTGAGAGGCAGACCGCAGGACATTTAAACCCTACCTCTCATTCTTACTTTGGGGGTTACCATGGGAGTAAGCGCCCTTATAATCTTCCGGAACTACAACATTGGAACCCAGCAGGTTATGGGGGGTTCACCCTGCGACGTGATTCCAAGGATATACTCCAAGTTTAAGAAGGCCCACTGTCCGGAGCAGGCGATTCTCGATATAATCCGGGAAAACGGGAACGTTGTCTTCGGTGAGGGCGACAACAAGATGTTCACGGGCTACGACTTCGTTTACAAGGTCTGGTACACCGGGAAGACTCTCTTCATAGAAAACGAAGACCTGCTTGAGGATGACATGATTCAGGAAGTCCTTGAGGAAATGAAAAAGAAGTTTGGTAATGTTGACGTTAAGATTATCAAAGAACACGATGCAACGCTCTTTGAGATTAGCCTGAGGTAGCAAGCCAAAATTTAAAATCAAAGGAGGTAGAGAAGGTAAATCAGACCCGCAATCAGAGCGATTAGGATGTAGGCAACGTAGACGCTGTCCGAACCCCGCATCAGCTCGTGTCTGAACCACTCTGAAAATTCCAGATAGGCCTTTGAGAGCTTTCCGTAGGCGATGTTAACCCTCTCCCGCCAGTAGAGCCTTCCGTTCTCTTCCCTCGTGCCGTAGAGCCAGCCCTCGGTTATGAGAAGTATCGCGGAGTGGGCTATCGGCGGGTACTCCGGGTTGCTCAACCCACCGCTCCACGCTCTAACGCGCCTGACCCTCTTGAAGACCGTCAGCCTGACTATCACGTAGACGCTGACGCCGAAGACCGTTACGAGACCGGCCAAGTATGTCGGTGAGATTCCCCCGAAGTTCTTTGCAACTATGAGGAAGCCGTTTTTGATGCCGAGCGCTCCGCCGATAAAGGAGGTGGCCGAAATTCCAGCGAGCGAACCGACGACGCCGTTAAAGAGCCTGAAGACCGCAAGCGGAAGAACGCCAACAACAACGAGCACCGTTCCCATGAAGGCATAGGCGATGTCCTCAGCAGAGAGTTCCCTCCTTCCTCCGGCGCGCTGGACTCCGTGGGTTATTATCTTGCTCATCGCAACGCCGGCGACACCCGCGGTCAGGGCAACCAGTGAACCAACCAGAACCATCAAAACCTTGAGCCTTACATCGGGGATTTTGAAGCTCTGAAGGAGGGTCTCAATGCCGAGCCACTCACCGAGGAAGCCCGGGAACGGGGCGACGCCGGCCAGGCTGAGAGCGGAGACATAGCCCGCGACGACGCCGACTGTGGTGAGCCTGCCGGCCCTGACCTCCGGGAAGCGTCCGGTTCCGTTCTCAAGCCTCCCCGCGAGCAGGAAGAGCAGGCCCTTTGCAACGCTGTGGGCGAAGGCGTAGAAGAGAAGCGCCAGCAACGCGAACGAGGCGAGGGTTTTGTTGCCGGCGTTCAGGGCTACGATGGTTCCGCCGAAGAGTGCCAGCAGAACGCCGTCGTTCTCGACGGTGCTGTAACCTGGCAACTTCTTGACGTGCTCGGTGCCGGCCGCGTAGGCCGCTCCGAGTATGGCCGTTAAGCCACCGAGCAGGAGGAAGAACGAACCCACCCATGTGGCCGGACTCTCGATGAGGAGCAGTCTGACGAAGCCGTAAACTCCCATGAGCGTCAGAACCGCACTCAGGAGCGAGGAGAGGTTCGCCGGGGCCTTGCCGTGTGCATCCGGAAGCCAGACGTGGAACGGGAACATGGCCATCTTGACCGCGAAGCCGAGGCCGGCCAGGAAGAACGCAAGGCTCCAGAGTTCAGAGCCCTTCCATGCTGAAAACACCGTGGAGCCGGTCTCAACGGAGAGCAGGCCGAAGCCCGCTAAGATTAGGAGCGCGCTCAGCTCGCCAAAGGCGAGGAACTTGTAGGCTTCCCCCCTCGAGTTCTCCCTCGCGGTTATCCCGAAGTAGCTCGCTATCGTCATGACCTCCCAGCCGGCGAGGAAGCCGACCGCTCCCTTCGCAAGGAGTATCACGAGCATCCCTGCTATGCTCATCGCGAACGAACCCGCCAGCAACTTCGGATAGTGGTCGTCGTAGCTCAGGCTGAACAGCGAGGCCCCGAGCCACACTACCCCAGAGACCACGAGGAAGTAGCGGGAAACGTCGTCTATTCCCTCCGGCCGGACGAGGGCGAGAACCAGCAGGCCGGCCGAGAGAAGGGCCGAGAGCGCGTAGCTGGCCTTTTTCGAAATCATCGCGAGCAGGGAAGCGACGATGAAGCCTATGGTTATCGCGTAGAACGGGTTAATCATTCGACATCCCTCCCGGCAACCTTGAGGAGGCCCTCTATAATCTGAACGGGACTGGGTGGACAGCCCGGAACGTAGCCGTCAACCGGAACGAAGTCTTCAACCTTCCTGCCGCACAGTGCGCCGTTGGCGCAGGCTCCCAGAACCAAGACCCGCTTGGGTTCGGGCATCAGTTCGTAGGCCTCCTTCAGGACCGGAATCATTCCGTCGGTTGGACAGCCCGCAACCAAAAGAACGTCCGCGTGCTTCGGCGTCGGCGTGAAGAATATCTTGAGCCTGTGGACGTCGTAGTTTGGGCTGTGGAGGAGCGCAACCTCCCTGTTGCAGGCGTGGCAGGTTCCGACGTCGAGGAAGAAGACGTGGAGCGACTTCCTGAACGGGAGAGGATTTTTAACCTCGCTCAGTCCGGTTTTCTGGCCGAAGGGGACGTTGCAGAGACGGCAGTTGATGCACTTCCTGTAGTCAAGTCTCCCATCTTCAACGGCCCCGAACGGGCACTCCGCCGGAGCCTCGAGCGGGAAGCTGAAGGGAAGCTCCTCCTCGCTCACCCTCTTTGGATACTCGCTCGTCAGAACGCCCTTCCTGAGTCCCCTGATAATCCACATCACTCCTCACCCCCCTGCCAGAGGTCTGCATCCGCGAAGTTCAGGCCGAAGCTGTGCAGTCCGAAGGGGAAGTCCGTGAAGATGTTTCCTGTTATGCCCCTGCAGAAGGCCACGTAGTTTATCCTCGACGCTCCCCTGAGGCCAATCCATGAAACTCTGCCGTCCCTCAGCTCCACGAGCGTAAGAACGTCACCGTGCGGGGCCTCCGCCAGTCCGAGATTGAGACCTTCCCTAACCTCTGGGTCGGAACTCAATGCCCTGAAGTCAATCCCCTCAATAATCTCGAAGGAGCGCTCTATTTCCTCCATACGAACCATGAGCCTCGCAAGGGCGTCCCCGTCCTCGCACGTCACCGGTTTGTAGGAGTAGAACCTGTCGAAGGCCCGAACGTCCCTTCCGACTCCAGAACCCCTCGCCGCTACCCCAACGGCGTCGAGCTCGATTACGTCCTCCCTGCTCAGCCGGCAGGTGTTGTGGAGACGGTCGATGAATATCTTGCTCTCGAGTAACTCCTCCCTCAGCTCGCGGAACTCCTCCTTGAGCTTCCCAAGCCTCTCAACGGCCCTTCCGTCGAGGATTCTAACTCCACCCGGAACGTTCGCGCCGAAGCCGTAGCGGTGGCCGGTCAGCCTGTTGAGGACCCTGAGCGTTTCTTCCTCGAGCCAGTGGAAGTGCATCGTCGCGACCTTCTGGGATGCATCTCCAGCGAGCTTGTGGATGACGTTGAAGTGGTTGTAGAGCCTCTCAATCTCGAGGAGGCCCTTCCTGACCTCCCAGACGTCCTCGTCGGGGTTGGCCTCAACAGCCCTCAGGAAGGCGTAGGTGTAAGCTAAGGCGAAGTTCCCGACGGCCCTCTCAAGGACTGCTATGGTCTCCTCCAGCGGGCGGTTTATCAGCCTTTCCTCGATTCCCCTCCTCTTGTAGCCGTAGACGGGCCTTATCGAAACTATCCTCTCGCCGTAGGTGAGTATCTCGAAGGCCCCGGCCTGCCCCAAGCCACCGGCGGCGGGACCGAAGGTTAAAGGAACAGCGTTGCTCCCCGCCGGGATTCTGATGTAAGGCGTGGTCTCACCAATCAGGGCGGGCGCAATCTTCCTGTCCGGCAGTCTCTCCTCCTTCCTTATGAGAGCCTCGCCCGTGTCGTAGTCGAGCCAGACCGTTAGGTAGTTCCCGTTCCTCCTGAAAACGGCCGAGAGAGCCATCATATTACCAGACCCCCGGTGAGTGCAAGGTAGACTACGTAGAGGCTTACCCCAAGGGCTACGAGCGTCATTATCAGGGGTATCAGCTCCTCACCGCGCTGGAACTCCGCTCCCTTCCCCTCGCCGAAGAGCATCTTGGCCGAGTGCCAGTTGAGGGCCAGGAACGATAGGAGCAGTCCCGTTCCGATGAGGAGGGCCCACCAGCGGTTTATCGAGAGGGCCACCCCGAGTATCGACAGCTCCGCGAGGAAGGTTCCGAAAGGCGGTGCACCGGTCACCGCCAGGGCCGATAATCCGAAGGAGTAGCCGAGTGCCGGGCTGTCCTTCAGCAGGCCGTTGATTTCCCCAATCTCGTGGCCGTACCTGCTCACCGCACTTCCGGCGGAGATGAAGAGGGCGCCCTTGGCGAAGGCGTGAACCGCGATGAGGACGAATACGAGCTTGAGCAGGCCCGGCCTGTAGTAGCTCAGCGCGATGCCTATGGTAGCTACGCCCATCATGTCCATGCTCGAATAAGCCAAGAGCCTCTTGACGAACCTCTGCGAAGCCATTAGGATTGATGCCACCAGGACCGTCAGGATTCCGACGGTTAAAGCTATGTAGACGGCCTCCTTTCCGAGGCCCGTCGATGCCTTGAAGAGACGATAGTAAACGAGGAGCGCCGTTGGGAGGAGCGTTCCCGAGAGCATTGCACTTACCGGCGACGGGGCGCTTCCATGAGCATCTGGAAGCCAGCCGTGCATCGGGAAGAGGCCGACCTTTGTTCCGAAGCCGACTATGGCAAGCAGTCCAACAACGGCGCCGGCTTTCTCCGAGAGAACGAGGTGCCTGACGTCGAGGGTTCCCGCGAAGCTGTAGGTTATGACCACGGAGAGGAAGGCTATTCCAAGGCCCGCTGAGGCGATAATCATGTAGCGCCAGGCCCCCTCGACGTTCCGCTTCTTGCCGTCTGTGATTATGAGCACCGCGCTGACGACGGTCGTTGCCTCGAGGCCAATCCACATCCAGCCGAGGTTCGAGACGACTGCGGTGAAAATCATCGAGAGCGCGAAGAGCGAGAGGAAGCTCCAGTAGAGCCTGAGCGGGTAGAAGGGCCTCTCGACCCTCTCGACGTAGTAGAGAGAAGCCAGGGAGGCGAAGAAGTAAATCCAGGCTATCGTAGTCGCCAGAACCATCGAGTACCAGTCGGCGTAGAAGTAGTGGCTCGAGACGGTGTAGCCCCTGATGAGCATGTCAGTTGCTATTGACGCCGTTATGAAGGCCAGCCCTGGGACGATTGCCCTGCCGAGCCTCTCCGAGAGGAGCGGAAGGAGCGTCGCTATGAGCGGTATCGCGAGCAGGTAAACCACTGCCTCCATGCTATCACCCCACAAGCTCCTCGACTTCCAATGGCCCGTAGCGCTTCTCGGCACCTAAGACGACCGCGAGCAGGACGAAGGCTATCATGTCGAGCAGTATCCCGAACTCAAGGACCATGGGCATCGGCGAGAGCATCACCGCAAGGTATAGGAGCGCGTTCTCCTCGCTGAGGTAGCCGACTATCTGGGCCAAAGCGTTCCTCCTCGAGGTTATGATGAGCATGCTGAGGAAGAGCAGGACGAAGGCTATAACCCCGTTCCATTTGGAGATTGCCCTGTAAATCGGCAGGTAGAGGAAGTAGGCCAGAACCGCCACGATGAGGCCGAGGACTATCGCGTGGTGCGTCGTCTTAATCTCCCTTCCGCGCCAAATTCTCTCCTTCCTGACGTCCCTCTGGAGGAGCCAGGGTATCAGGAGTGCCCTGAACGCCACTGTGATTCCCGCGAGGATTACAAGCTCTGGGATTCCCTTCTCCCAGCCGACAATTCCGATAATCAGGCCGATTAGGACGGACTGGAACGCAACCGCGTCAATCAGCGAGTGCATGTAGGACTCAGTGAGCATGAAGAAGGCCGTGAGGAGGACCACCGAGCCGAGCAGGTTGAGGATTTCGTTAATCACGGCGCACCACCCCCGAGGAGGAAGCTGATGACGCCCATTATCGCCAAGAGGAAGCTGGCGGAAAGATAGTCGATGATGCGGAAGAGCCTTATCTTCGCCAGGGTCTCCTCAACGACGACAAAAGCCAGTATGAGGCCTAGCATCTTGAGGAAGAGCGTCGCGATTCCCCTGGCAATCTCAACTAAACTTGCGCTCGTCGCGAGGCCCCATGGAACCGCGAAGACGTTGAGGAAGACCGCCATCAGGATGAAGGACTTCATGTAGCCCGCCCAGGTGTTGAGGGCGTAGAGCGGGCCTGTGTATTCAAGGCCCTTCGCTTGGTCGAGCATTCCGAGCTCGTTGCTCCCGTGGGACTCGATTGGGAGCTTCCCCGTATCGAAGAGCAGGAGCATGAAGAAAGCGGCCGTGATGAGGATGTGCGTCGGGCTGAGGTACCAGCCTTCCGCCGTTATCCTGTGGTTCATCAGAAACGGGTTGTTTGTTCCGGTGATTATTGCCACTCCGAAGAAGACCATTATGAGAACCGGCTCCGCGAAGGCCCCGAAGTTCACGGAACGGGTCGCCCCTATCCCGGTGTAGTAGCTTCCCGTTCTCTCGGTGGCCAAAATCGAGGCCATTGCCGCTAGACCGAATATGAAGGTCCCGCCGAAGAAGTCCACCGTCGGGGCCAGCCAGCTCGGGAAGTTGCCGACTATTGGAAGCATCCAGGGCAACGTCAGCATTGCACCGAAGGCTACGAACGGCGCGATGACGAAGAACGGGCCGACTCCCTCTGGAATCAGAGTCTCCTTCCTGAAGAACTTCGCGAGGTCGTAGTAGGGCTGAAAGATGCTTATTCCCTTCCTCGACTCTATGCGCGCCTCTATCTTCTTGAGGATTCCGACCATGAGTGGTGAGAGCAGGAGCACGACTGTAACCTGGACTAAACCGATGAGTATCCTATCTTCCGGGTTCAAAGGCGTCACCTCCCCAGGGTGGAGAGAACAGGCGTCATCAGCCCCTTTCCGGGGCAGTTAGGGCGGACGCCATCGCCCGGAATTTTAGCCCGGCGGGTTTATGAGGCTGGGTTTTTAAAGGTTTTGAGGACTCGGGAGTTCACTGATGGACTTCTTTGGGTCGATGCCCTTCTTTTCTTCCGGCCGTGAGGTACTTGTCCATGACTTTAACGGCCTCCTCGTTACTCCAGTTGCCTCCGAGCATCCTGTTCTCGGCTATGTAGCCCGCAAGTCTGATTGCGAGGGTCATGTTCTCGTTAAACAGCTCGTACATCTTGAAGTTCAGCGAGGCCTCCTTCTTAGAAAGCTCCAGAAGTTTCATCCTAAGCTCTTCAACGTCCACCCCTCTCACCCCTCAGTTTTTCGTTTTCCTTCCTAAGCTCCTCAATGGCCTTCTTTAGAATCTCCCTGTCCCTCTTCATTTCCTCGTACCTCATCCTCATGAACTCCAAAAGCTTCTCCATATCCTCGATTCTGGCCTTAAGTTCCTCCTCGTTCAAGGCCCACACCGGGTAAGAATAGAGGGGAGGGCGTAAAAATCTAACTCAGAAGAACACTATAACCGCGTCCCCAACAACGGCAGTCTCGACCTCTTCCCCTTCGCTGAACACCGCCTTCCTGATGACGACGTCGTCCTTGCTCAGCTCAACCTTTTCTCCGTCGACCTCGAACTCGACCTTTCCGGTCTCCTTGAGCGCCTTCGCCACCTCATCGGCGTGCTCCTTGAGGTAGGCGGTAATCTTCGGAACGAGCTTTCCGTAGCGCGGACCGACGGTTCTGAAGTTGGGCTTTATCTCGATGATGCGCTCCTCAAGCTCTGGCTCGCCTTTGATGACCTCGAGTCTCTCGATGTTCATCGTTCCGGCTATGTCCCTCTCGATGGCCTTGAGCTTCTCGTAGGAGTCTGTTGCATAGATGGCCACGTGCTTGAGCTTGGCGTTCAAAGCCAGGCCGTGAGAGTTCTTGTAGCGCCTTATCGCGCCGACTATTTCCCTCGCCAGCTCGCCGAGCTTCTCGGCCTCTTCGTCGATTCTCTCCTCTCTGAACTTCGGCCATTCGAGGAGGTGGACGCTTTTAGCGCCAATCCGCTCGCGGAAGAGGTTCTGGTAAAGCTCCTCGGTGATGTGAGGGACGAAGGGCGCCATCAGGAGCATCAGGTTGTAGAGGAGCTCGTAGAGCGCCGCTTTTGCCTTGAGCTTGCTCTCCTCGTCGTCGCCGTAGAGGCGGTACTTAATCATCTCGATGTAGTCATCCGCCACCTCGTGCCAGACGAAGGTTATCAGCTCCCTCGTCAGAAGGTTGAAGCGGTAGCGCTCCATCTCCTCGGTGGCGAACTTGATGAGCCTGTGGAGCCTGCTGAGAATCCAGCGGTCGAGCGGTTCAAGCTCCTCTGGCGCTTTGGCCGGGTCAAAGTCCTCTAAGTGTCTCTCGGCGAAGCGGTAGATGTTCCAGACCTTCTGCAAAAACCTGAAGTTGTAGTCTACAGTTTCCCACTTGAACGGGTGGTCCTCTCCGGGCGGGGCGAGGGCCGTCCAGAGGCGGAGCGCGTCGGCGCCGTACTTCGGAATGACTTCATCAGGGGCAACGACGTTGCCGTAGCTCTTGCTCATCTTCCTTCCATCGGGTCCGGCGACCATTCCGTTGATGAGGACGTCGCGCCAGGGCTTCTTTCCTGTGAGCATGTAGGTCCTGAATATCGTGTAGAATGCCCACGTCCTTATGATGTCGGTTCCCTGGGGCCTGAGCGCGGTCGGGAAGTTGTGCTCGAACCAGCGCTTCGCCTCTTCGTCGCCCTTAATCGCATCGTGCCACCTGCTTATTATCAGCGGGGTTATGCTCGAGTCAACCCAGCAGTCGAGGACGTCGGTGACCGGTTTAAGCTCCGCGCCGCAGACCGGGCACTTCTCCACAGGTGGTTTATCAAAGCGCGGGTCAACGGGAAGGTTTTCCTCCCTCGCTGGGACGACGTGACCGTTCTCGCAGACCCAGAAGGGAATCGGCGTTCCAAAGACCCTCTGCCTGCTTATGACCCAGTCCCAGTCCATGCTCTCGGCCCAGTCCTTGAGGCGGAGGAACATGTCCTCGGGATACCAGTTTATTTCCTTAGCCACCTTCACTATCTCGTCCGTGAAGTCCTTGACCTTTATGAACCACTGCTTCTTGGGCAACAGCTCAATCGGGGCCATACAGGAGCTTCTCTCGGTGTGTCTCAAAACCCTGTGCCTTATCTTCTCCTTCTTGTATAGGAAACCCATCCTCTCGAGGTCCTCCGCAATCTTCTTCCTGGCTTCCTCCGTCTTGAGGCCGGCGTAAGGCCCGGCGTTCTCGTTCATGGTTCCGTCCTCGTTGATGACTATGATGACCGGCAGGTTGTAGCGCTTCTGCCAGACGACATCCTGCTCGTCACCGTAGGTACAGTTGTAGACGGCCCCGGTTCCAAAGCTCGGGTCAACGTCCTCGTCAGCCAGAACAGGCACCTCACGCTCGAATATTGGCAGTTTAACCTTCTTGCCGACGACGTCCTTGTAGCGCTCGTCCTCTGGATGAACAAAAACTGCCACACAGGCCGGCATGAGCTCGGGCCTCGTCGTCGCTATCGGGACGTAACCGGAACCGTCAGCGAGCGGGAGCTTGATGTAGTAGAGGTAGCCCTCCTCCTCGACGTAGCCGACCTCGGCCTTGGCGAGGCTCGTCCTACAGCGCGGGCACCAGTAAACGGGGTGCTCGGCCTGGTAAAGCAGTCCCTTCCTGTAGAACTCGAGGAGAGACTTCTGGACGGCCGCTTTATACCAGTCGTCCATCGTGTGATACTCCAGGTCCCAGTCGGCCGAGTAGCCTATCCTGATGAACTGGTTTCTCATGGCCTCGATGGCCTGCCAAGTCCACTCGACGCACTTCTGAAGGAACTTCTCGGGCTGGTCCTTGCTTATTCCGAACTCCTTCTCGACCTTCAGCTCGGTCGGGAGGCCGTGGTTGTCAAAGCCCTGCGGGAAGAGCACGTTGTAGCCGGTCATTCTCTTGTAGCGCGCAACGATGTCAATCCAAGTGTGGCTGAGCACGTGACCGAGGTGGAGCGTTCCGCTCGTGAACGGGGGCGGGGTGTCAATCGCGTAGCTCGGCCTCTTCTCGTCGAGCTCGTACTTGTAGATTTTCTCATCGAGCCAGAACTTCTGCCACTTGGGCTCAATCTCGTTCGGGTCGTAGTTCTTCGGGAGCATGGACATCACCCTTTAGGTTTTCAAACGATGTTCTACCCTCAGAAGGGAGCCTTAAAAATCTTGGCGGTGCCCTTTCAAAAACTAACTTAACCCGGAAAAGCGCCGATTTAAAGCGGGAAACTGGTGTTACGGTGGACGATAGGCACCACCAGTGCGCTGAAATGAGCCAGGGCTTAAAAAGTTTGCTACTTAACGGCAACCAGCCAGTATCTCCTGTCGTTGGGCTTCAGCTCGTGAAGGTTTCCGTAGATTTTAACTTTTCTGAAGTGCCTCTCGGCCAAAAGTCTCATCTCCCTCGGCGTGGAGATGTTAAGTTCATCGTCCACCATGAAGGCCCTAACGCTCCCGTCCGGTTTGATTATCTGAACGAGCCTCTTGAAGCAGAGCTTCTGAAAAGCTGGCTCTACCTCGCGCCAGTCGGTTATGATTAATCGCTCATCGCCCTTCCGCTCGTCCCACACTATCGGGCCGTCCCTTCCGCCGTAGTACCAGCACGGGAAGTCCGCTATGAAAATCCCGCTCTCTTTCAGCGCCCGGTTTACAGAATTAAATAACTCCTGAATTACAGAATCATCGAAATACATGATTGATGAAAAGAACATGGTTATCGCGTCGAACTCCTCCTAGAAGTCGAGCTCAAGCGCGTTTCCCTGAATGAACTCGATACCGAGCCCTTCTCCTTCGGCCTTTCTTCTCGCAACTGCCAGCATCTCCTCGTGGAGGTCGAGGCCGGTAACCTCGTAACCGCGCCTCGCGAGTTCGAGCGTTGGAATCCCGGTTCCGCAGGCGAGGTCGAGGATTTTCTTTACTTTCCTTTCGGCCTCTTTCCGGAACAGCTCCTCAACGAAGTCAATCTCATCCTCAACCCGCTCGGCCCTTTTCCGATAAATCACGTCGTAGTACTCGGCCAGAACGGTGTAGAGCTCATGCATAAGACCACCAAAGTGAAATCAGCTTCAATCTTAAAACCCTTCTCCCAGCTCCCTGAACACCCTGATAAGCCTGTCATTCTCTTCTGGCTTCCTCACCGAAAAGCGCACGTATTCCGGCAGTCCAAAGCTCGCACAGCTCCTCACGAGGATTCCGCGCTTCTTCATGGCCTCAACAAAGTCCTCAGCGTTCCCGACGCGCTTGATGAAGAAGTTTGCGTCGCTTTTAACATTCAGAACCCTTTCAAGCCTCTCCTTTTCGCGCCAGATGAGGGGCATCGTTCTCCTGAGGTGCTCGAAGCCGTCTTCGATGAGGAACTCGAGGAAGGCCACACCTGTCGAGCCTATGCCCCACGGCATTCTGACGCTCCTGAAAGCCTCTTCAAAACCAAGAACGTAGCCGACCCTTATTCCCGGCAAACCGTAGCTCTTGGTAAAGGTTCTGAGCTTCACGACGTTCTCCCCCTCAGGACTCTCCGGTTTTTTCACGAAGTCTATGAACGCTTCATCAAGAACGAGGAGCGCCTCTTTCTCTTCCACCGCATCGAGGAGTGGCTTGAGCTCCCTAACATGGTAGAACTTTCCGTCGGGATTGTTGGGGTTGCAGAAGAAGACGACCGAGTTCCTCTCGACGAGTTCTGCCAGCTTTCCCGGTTCGTTCGGGCCTTTGACGACCCTCGCTCCAAAAATTTTCGCTGTTCTCTCGTACTCGCCGTAGGTGTGCTCCGGTATTATCGCCTTCTTTCCGCGGAGCGCGAGGATTCCGAGCAAATAGAGCGCCTCGGTGATGCCGGCCGTTATAGTCAGAGGCTCGCCGACGAGTCCTTCCAGTTCCCCCTCAAGCCTCTCGTAGTAGGGGTAGCGGTCGCTTATCTCCTTCGCTCGCCGGAACATATCGTCGAGCCACTCAGGGGGGTAAGGATTGAGCGACGCCGAGAAGTCGAGCAAACCTTCCTCCCT
>Ga0256834_1000910_pt1 | contig 20803 bp, 23 predicted proteins | sample 4281140metaG_FD_190536 | JGI IMG/M metagenome (GOLD analysis project Ga0256834, IMG submission 190536) | Hydrothermal vent microbial communities from East Pacific Rise, Pacific Ocean - 4281-140 | ecosystem: Environmental > Aquatic > Marine > Hydrothermal vents | place: Pacific Ocean: East...
AGTGTATATGATGATGCATAAAAACAGCTATGTGATCAACAAAAAAAATACTTGCTTTTTTATGCCTGTTTCAGTAAATATCCCTATAATAACACTACTGAAATTCAACCACTATCGGAGTGAAGAAACATGCTAAGATTTGCCCCTTCACCAACTGGTGATATGCACACAGGAAACCTACGTATTGCTATACTTAACTACCTTGTTTCACAACAAAGAAATGAACCCTTTATGATTCGTATGGATGATACGGATAAAGAGCGTACTATTGAAGGGAAAGACACAGAGATCATGCAGATCCTGGAAAAGTTTGCCATTAAACATGAGAGTGTTTTTCACCAGAGCGAGCATTTGCATATGCATCAGACCCTTGCCATAAAACTGCTTGAAGAGGGAAAAGCCTTTGTCTGTACCTGTACACCGGAACAGCTTGAACAAGACAGAGAAGAGGCAAAAAAGAATAAAGTTGCCTACCGTTATTCTGGACGCTGCCATGATGTCAATAAAGAAGAACTTGCAAAATTGAAAGAGAGCAAGACCCCATTTGTCATAAGGATCAAAAAACCTGAACATGATATTGTGACCCATGATCTCATCAAGGGAGATATTGTTACTACTCCCAATGAAGTGGACTCATTCGTTATTTTGCGTGCTGACAGTACACCAACATACAATTTTGCCTGTGCCTGTGATGACATGCTTTCAGGGGTGAACTTCATTATACGCGGAGAGGACCACCTCTCCGACACCCCTAAACAGAAACATATTAAAATGCAATTGGGATATGAAGAAGAGACCACCTATGCCCACCTTCCTATTATCCTGAATACGGCAGGGAAGAAGATGAGTAAACACGATGATGCCTCATCTCTCAAGTGGATGTTTGCAGAAGGATTCATTCCCGATGCCATCTTGAATTATCTTCTGCTGCTGGGTAATTCCAGCGCACCGAAGGAGATCTTTACCCTGCCTGAAGCCATTGCGTGGTTTAACATCGAAAATATTTCAAAGTCAGCTGTAAAATTTGACATAGACAAACTGCGTTACATCAACAGAGAACATTTGAAAATGATGGATGACAAAAAGCTCTCCACCCTTTTCGGTTTCGCAGACACAGACATCGGCAAACTTGCAAAACTCTATTTGGAAGAAGCAAGTACGATCAAAGAACTAGAATCGAAGATAAAACCGATATTCTCTCCAAAAGACTTTGACGGAGAATGGGGCGAAGAGATGAGGATCATGGAAAAACTCATTTGGGAGTTACCTATGATAAACACCTTTGACGAATTTAAATCGACCATCATGAAAGAAAGCGGACTCAAAGGAGAGCACTTCTTCAAACCCCTTCACGTTCTTCTTACCGGCGCGGAACACGGACCTGAACTGAGTGATGTGTATCCGCTAATCAAACCCTATTTACTGGAGGTAGCATCATGAATGCACTAATCTATTCTATTGTTCAACTTTTACATACAGTGATCTCAGTCTATATCTGGATCGTTATTATTTCAGCACTATTAAGTTTCGTAAGACCTGATCCGAGCAACCCTATTGTTCAGACACTCTACAGACTGACAGAACCGGTGTACAGTTTTCTTCGCAGAAAAATGCCATTTCTCATTATGGGAGGCATAGACCTCTCACCGCTTGTGATCATTTTGGGACTTCAGTTTCTGGATACCTTTATGATGCGTGCGTTCCTGGGTTAGTAGATGATCAAAAAACTTCTGCTGGCAGCAGTTCTGATATGTTTGGGTATGGTCACACTTGAAGCAAAGACCTTCTCTTACAGTCAAGTCAAACGAATGCCTTTGAGTGTTGAAAAAGATTACTACATCTGGCGTTTTTTGATGCAAAGGAGTACCACAGCTACCCAGGCAAAGTTCATCATCAAGGATGCAAAGTATTTAAATAAAAAACTAAAGGTCGCATACAAAAAAAAGACCGGATTCGATGCGACCATTCCCAAAAGAACCCCTCCACCTACCCGGAGGAGCAAAACAGACTGGAAAGCAAAATCCAACGGGAACAAAAGCTTTAACTATGCCATCAAAATGGTTGAGAAAAACCAGTTGGGGAAAGCGGCACAGCACTTTAATGCCGCCTATAACCAATATGTGGACCGGTGGGAAAAAGACAAATGCCTTTTTTGGCTCTATAAGGTCACCAATAAAAAGATCTATCTCAATAAGCTGAGAAAAAGTTACCATATCAACATGTATACCCTTCTTGCTGCAGATATTACCAACGGTAAATATCCTCGAACGATCGTTACACCGTCCATCAGAAGAGGATCCATCTATGGATTGGATGAGACCAATCCTATCCACTGGGCAAAGATCAAAGCAAAAATGAATCTTCCGTCCACCGACCTGGAAGATCTGGCAGATATATGTAAATCCAAAGCAACCATAGGAATGCATTCCTATCTTAAAGCAAAAGCATGTAACTACAGGAAATCGTACTTTCCCTTCCCTTACAGACGTACCATGAAAAAATTTTCAAAAGAACGACAGGCACTCATTTATGCGATCGCCCGTCAGGAGAGCCGTTTTATTCCCGCTTCAGTCTCGCGCTCTTTTGCACTGGGTATGATGCAGTTCATGCCGTTTTTGATCGACCATGTGGCAAAACAAAAAAGGCAGCACATTGATTACGATGACATTTTTAAGCCTGAAAAAGCCATAGAGTATGCAGATTTCCATCTTGACTATTTGAATAAATGGCTTTACCATCCGCTTTTTGTCGCCTATGCTTACAATGGCGGTATTGGATTCACCAGACGGATGATCAGACAGAAAAACTATTTTAGAAAAGGTGCTTTTGAACCTTATCTGAGTATGGAGAAGATGACAAACATTGAAGCCAGAGAATATGGAAAACGCGTGCTGACCAATTATGTGATCTACTTGAACAAACTGGGGAAACCCACCCGTTTGCTCCCTTTGATCAATACATTAACCACGCCTTCCAAAACCGATAGGTTCAGATAGGTCGAGATCTAAAATGCTTTTTTGGTCAACACATACTTTGCAACTTTTGCAAAGTGCAGTTCCCCTTTTCCGTAAAAATCACTTTCGAACAACAATTTAAAGCTTTTACTGTTGGTATGAGGAAAAGTAATCAAATAATAATGTGTCCATTCTGAATCAAATGAGATCGATTTTAAAAGCGGATCATTCTTTTTTAGCATTTTGATACTTTTTGGTTCTGTTCCATTCAATGTGATCTCATAATCACCCATATCAACAAAGACATCTTCATCATCTACATAAAAACCGACAATAAACTTTTCATCACGTTTATCTTCTTTGTCACTGATAGGTTCATACAGATAGGTTGCTGTCAACAGGATCTTGGTGAATTCACCATCTTTTAAATTTATTTTTTCCGTTCTTTGCAATTTGAGATGATACTCTTTGTTCTTCTCATAGATCCTAAGAAATTTTTCTTCCTCTTTGCTACTACACCCGGCAAGGAGAGCCATCACGGTAATACTGAGCAACAATTCACGCATAGACTCTCCTTTTAGGCAGTGATTTTAACATAGTTTCAATAAAGGTTAATGTATAATCCCAAAGATAGTTACAAAGGTTTGAACGTGGACAAAAGAGTTGCTGTAGCATTTACCGGACCATCTGGAAGTGGAAAGACCACAGTGGTTGAAAAGGTTGCAAGAATACTGATACAGACCAATAAAGTTGCGATCATCAAAAATGATCCTAAAGACAAAGCGGTATTTGATGTAGAAGGAAAAGACAGTGACAAGTTCACCAAAACAGGCGCTGAAGTCGTTGTGACCTCTCCTACCCGTACGACCTACTTTTCACAAAGAGAAAAAACCCTTGATCAGATCGTGGCGATGATCAACGATTTCGACATACTGCTGGTTGAAGGACTAAAAACACTCCCCCTACCACGTATTGCCATATTCAGAAATAAAATCGACGAGAGCTATTTCTCCTGCAGTGAAGCCATTGCAGTGGATGATTCGATCACTATTTCAGACTACAACATACCCAAAAATATTACGATACTGAATTTGAACAACAGCAGTGAGATCATTGAATGGATCAATGCGCATGCTAAAGAGATATAAAAAAGGATAAACAACAATGCAAACTATTTTTAATACGATTAAAGAGATAGCCCTTAAAATAGATCACGCGATCAAAACTGAAGATCTGGGATATTGTGACAGTTCCAATTCATCCGGAGAAGAGCAGCTTAAACTAGATGTTAAAAGTGATTATATCATTGAGGAAGCATTTAAAGATGTCAGCCTGGTTAAATCACTTGTCAGTGAAGAAAAAGAAGGGATACTGGATCTGCATGAAAAGGGAAAATACACGATCTGCTATGACCCGCTTGACGGATCCAGCCTTGCAGATGTTAATCTCTCGGTAGGTTCTATTTTCGGCATTTATCATGGAGAATTGAAAGGTGAGAACCTTGTCGCCTCTGCCTATGTGGTCTATGGTCCCAGAATTGAACTTATGACCGCTATAGAAGGTGAAAAACCGAAACATTACCGTGCACAGGATGGATTTTTCAATCTTGTCTGTAAAGAAGTGACCCTGAAGGAAAAAGGAAAGCTGAATGCTCCGGGAGGTACACAGCAGAACTGGTCTGCCCATCATAAAACATTTATAGATGACCTTTTTTCAGAAGGGTATAGACTGCGCTACTCAGGGGGTATGGTACCAGACCTCCATCAGATCCTGCTCAAAGGCGGCGGTATTTTCTCTTACCCCGGTACTTCCGATGTGCCAAACGGTAAACTGAGACAACTCTTTGAAGTCATTCCTTTTGCATTCATCTATGAACAAGCCGGTGGCCAGGCCATCAATGATAAAGGCGTAAGACTGATGGAACTGCTACCTTCCCATCCACATGATACCAGTCCATGTTTCTTTGGGACAAATTATGAAATAGAAAAAATGAAAGCTGCCTACGGAGTACAGGCCTGATGTCCGAAGAGGTGCTTGACGAATGGCAGATCACGCTTAAACAGAAAAAAGTTGAAGTTGATGAGTGTCAGCGTGAAAAACAGCTACACAGCTGTCTAAAGTGTGAAAAAATCCTTGACTGTACCCTGAGAGATGCTTATGTCAAAGCCGTCTATGACAGTATGAGTAAAGGCAAAGGCGGAGGATTTGAGTTTTAACATCCTCCTTCAGGAGGATGTCACATAAACAACTAAAACGACTTCAGTCCATTCGCAATGGATTCTTCAAGCTCTTTGAACGCAGCATCCATAGAAGCCACTATACTCGTTGCATTTCCTGCACTGGTCGATACAGATGTTGAGAAAAGGCTTGATCTGATTCGTCCAGAACTGTTTTTGATCTCCCAATTGGCATCAAGATAGACTCTGTCACCATAAGCAATAAATCGTGTGATCTGTACTTTGACCAGCTGATTTGGCTTTTTATCCGTATTCCACGGATATTCATACACCCTTGGTTCCCTGAACTTCTTCTGCAGGAACGAGATGAGTCTGTGCGTCAAACCTTCATCTAGGTCTTCACCCCACTCCGAACCGGAAATAAAGCCGATCTGACTTTTGGATTTTGCAATAGCGATCTCTCGTTTATAAAGGTATCCGGGAATAGTGACTTTCTCGACCCCGATCACTTTATTGTGTCTTGGGTAAACCTTCTGCGGCTGCGAAGCCACAGAAAGCACATAATAGTTTGAACTGCCGACACAGCCATTCAAGAGGAATAATCCCACTATTACAAGTATCATTTTTAATGTCATCTTTTAATCTCCAAATATCAGTGAATTAGGTTTACGGTTCAACATACGCAAAAATACTTCCATCTCTTTTGATGTTTTCGTTAGTATTTCCAATGTATAGGAGAGTTGCTTGTTCAACATAGAGTCATTTCCATAGCCGGCAACTACTTTCTTGGTGGTCTTTAGTGTTTTGGTTAATTCTTTAAGTGCTTTGTCTACCTCATCAGGCATACGTTCAAATGACTTTTTACTGGTCAGTTTACTTAAGTCTTTGGCACTTTTCTTCAGTTCTATCAGCATTTCATTGGCATTGGCGATCGGTTCTGAAGTTTCATTGATCACTTTATCCAGAGAATTCACCAGTTTATCCAAAGGCAACTGGTTGATCTTGTCAAGTATACTCCCAATACTTGCTATCATGTTTCCTGATTTGTGGTCTATCACAGGAATTACTGCGTATTTCCCTTCAGTTACAATACTCTTGTTCCCGTCATTCTCTATGAACTGCAGATTAACATAAAGCCGTCCGGTAATAGGATCGATCGGTGTGATCTTCGCACGCAAGCCTTCTTCTACCGCTTTATAAAGGTTCTCTTTCCCTGTATGGTTGCTGTCATTGGGATCGGAGAAGACTGAAGTATCAACTTCAAGAACGACTTCACCATTCATATGATGTGTCTTTTTATCATAAAAAAGTGCAATATGAATGACAGATCCTATTTTGAAACCGGCATACTCTACATTGGAACCTATCCTTAATTTTGCCAGTTCTCCTTCTGTATGTAATTTAAAAAATGAGATCTCTTTTTGTGCATGTCCTATGGTCTTACTATTCACTGCACTTTTACTGAGGTGTAAAGTAAAAGCAAAGTTATCCGGGATGGTCTTATTCCCCTCCATCCCAGGACTTGAAAACTCAATGGCACCGTTCAGAAGATCCGTGACAGGTGCGACATTGATATCAATAGAACCATTCTTCAGCGTCATATCTACGGTACTTCTTACCCAGAACTTGGAATGACGGTGGACGAAATCTGTGTATTTTTTATCTATGAATACGATCACATCTACAAAGACTTTATCATTATCCAGTACGACATACTCTACCTGCCCCACTTTGATATTTTTAAAATAGACCGGTGTACCTTTTCTTACTGAAGAAATCCCCATCGGTGTTCGCAGCATATAATACTTCCCCCCGCCAAGGTTATTCAGGAAAGACTGATCCGTTCCAATGAATTCATCTTTGAAATCCCCTCCTTTTTTCGCATAGACACCGATATACGTTCCTGAGATCAAAGTATCCAGTCCACGCACACCCGACAGGCCAAGTTCAGGCTTGACGATCCAGAATTTTGTCTCTTTATTAAGAAAGGGTGTGGCCGAGTTATCCATTCTGGCAGTCACAACAACACCATGCCCGTTCTCTTCCAACGTGATCTTCTCAACGATCCCAATAGGGACATCTTTATATTTGATCTGGCTCTGTCCTGCTTTCAAACCTTCATTGGTCGGAAAAATGATCCTGATCTGCGGTCCTAACTCTGAATAATATTGAAATGCCAGCCACCCTGCAATAAGCAAAGCGATAAACGGTACGATCCATATGGATGTAAAAAAATTAAATTTTGTAGACTCTTCGATCTCTGGTATCTCTTTGGGCATCTATCTTTTTTCCTTCATTTGTTATTTCCTGTATTCACGGATAAGACGTTCGTCAAAACTATGTGCAGCAAGCAGTGTAAAAAATACAGATATGGCAAAAGCCGTTGCCGCCGTACCTGCTACGATCTCTATGTTGGACATATGTATCAGTGCTGCCAATATGGCCACAACAAAAACATCAATCATAGACCAGGGGCCGATCACTTCAGTCATATAATACAATTTGTGTTTATTTACTTTTTTGTCTTTTCCCAAAGGGTATTTTACACTAATTAACAGATAAATCAATATAAGGAATTTTGCAATAGGAATCATGATGGATGCAAAAAAGATGATCGCTGCGATCGGATACGAACCGTGTTTCCACAAATAGATCACGCCTTCCAAAATAGTACTGCCCTCTGTAGAACCGAACTGTTTGGTTACCAGCATCGGATAAATATTCGCCGGGACATACGCCACCATCGCCGTGATCAGATAGGCCCAGCTTTTTTCTGTTTTAAAATGGGTATGTTTATAGATAACGCTTCCGCAACGGCGGCAAGTATTATTCTTTCCTTTATCTATGTTGACCGCTTCACAGGTGGGACAGCGTAAAAGGTCTTCTTCTTTGACTTCTATCATTTGCTATTTTCTTCCAGAAAAACTCTTTTTCTCAACATCCAGATCTCTGAAATATGTACTGTTCTTGTCAAATAGATATCAAGCAGCACAAAAACGATCAAAGCCCAAAAGGCTATACCCATATGTATCTGTGCATACCCTATGAGTTTCACCAGAGCCACCAGAATACTCACAAGGAAAATATCCATCATACTCCAGGGCAAAATATGGGAAAGCAGTATCAGCAGTTCTTTACTGAGCGCTTCCCCTTTTCTCATCTTAAGAAGTGAAAATATAAGAAGATAAATGAACATGATCATCAGAGGAAAAATAAAGATAAGAAAAGCCAGAAGCAGACCTACTATAAAAAATCCGTTGGAAAAAAGGCTTAATACCGTTTTTGCGATCGTAATGAACTGTTCATGTCCCAGTATCTCAATTTTAACCAAAGGGAAGAAATTCGCCACTACAAAAAAGATCAAAGCAGAGATAGCAAGTGCCAATCCGTGTTCTGCCAATCTGCTGTCGTAACGGTAAAGTACGGTCTTGCATTCACGGCAGCAGGCTTTTGATCCATCTTGTATCGTGATCTCTTTATGCAAGGTATGGCATTGATGGCAAATGACAAGGTCATCAAGGGCATCTTCATTTTCAAGTTTCATAGCTATAATTATAGCTGATGAACATAAGGAACATAATGCGTCTACTCTCGATAGGTAAAGAATTACATCATAACGGACTGAATATCACTTACATTGAAGCTGCATCCCTCTCTGAGCATCACGATATTGAAACCTACGACTATATTATTATCAATGGTGGTGACGGCACGATACGAAGGGTTCTCACTCAACTGCATACCTTAAAAAATAGCCCTGCTTTCATCCTGAATCCTACCGGTTCTTTTAATGTTGTAGCAAAGATTCACCGCGCACCAAAAATTAAAAAAGTACTGGACATGCTTGCTGAAGGGAAAAACCCAAAGATCCAAAAACATCATATCTTTAAACTTAATGATGAGCTTTTTTTATTTTCTGCCGGTAATATGGGAGATCTTCAACATATTGCTCTCTCTGAAACACTGCGCTTCGGATGGCTCAAGCATGGTATGGCCAAATATATCCTTGCCGTTCTTTTCCTTCTACCCGTTCATATTATCATCACCCCTTTTATGCTTATGAGTAAAACACGGTTTTTCATCTTTACTCCGGCAAGGTTCATTAAAAAACTGGGATCTTTTTACGGTGAAGTCCCTGAAGAATTGCATATCGATTTGGAAAATGAATATAATATACTGGAACTGGATGGGGATATTGTCAATGTAAAGGGAAAGCACCTGAAGATACAACCGGCAGGAAATGTGCCTGTTGTGTCACAATAAAATAGTAAAAAGGTACCTGATCAATTTAATGAACTTAGTTCTTCATCCATTTCAGCCATTTTTTTATCGTAAGCTGCAGCAACACCTTTGTCTACTATTTTACATCTGTGACGCACTTCCTCCATATGTTGGAGAAGATCACTTTTGTGCAAATTAAAATATGCCCTTTTATTCTCTTCATCCAAAGCATCTACAAAAGAGTGGTCGACTTCATTGTAGGCAGCCTTAAAGCTGTCCCAGAATGTTTTTTCCGCTATGACACATGTATGCATTTTAAACTTTGCGGCATGGAGTCCGCTTAGTGTGAAAGTTGCCAAAAGTGATGCCAGAAGTAAATTTTTCAGTTTCATGCTTGTTCCTTGTGAGTATGATTGTCATACATCTTAGCAAATTATATCTGAATAAGTATCCTATATCAAAACTTCTTCAGAACTAAAGCTATACAGTCTTTAGATTTTTGTAATACTCCACTACCCTGTTATCCACATGCACCACTCTGTGCAAATACTGAGAAAGATCTCCTCTTCCAAAATCTATCTTCAGTCTTTTAGGGTCTATGGCTCTGGAGATAGCCACATAAAACTGGCTTGGAGCAAAGATGTTGTCTACATTACAGACAAGATTGTCTATACTCATACCCTGCGATTTATGGATGGTAACCGCATAGGCGAGTTTTAACGGAAACTGTGACAGCGTTGCCAGGGAGATGGTCTCTATGGTACCATCATCTTTGACGGCCATATCAAGAAGATCAAAGTCATGTCTCTCTACTCTGACATACTCCTCTTCTTTCTCCACAATGAGATGATCCTCCTCTATCTTTCGAAGGATCCCGCGTTCACCGTTTACGAATTTACCCCATTTGTTGACCGTAAACAAAATAGGCACTCCCTCTTTGAGTGTGAGTTGTTCAGAGATAGGCAGCATTTTTTTCCAGCCTGCCAGTTTCTTTTCATGCACTTTACCGAACATTTCGACATTGGCAAAAAGTATGGTCTCTTCTGTATCGAGTTCATTGATCTTGGCGCGATTGGTCTGTTCCACTTCCAGGTTTCTTCCGTAAAGATAAGTCGGATCTGCATCCAGCGTCTCTGTGTTCCACAGTCTGTCCATGAAGGCGACCACTTCTTCATCACAGATGCCTTTACGTACTTTGGAAAGGATATGGGTGAACTCTGCATCCGTGGTACGTTTCATTTCAGTGAGTTCAATGACCATCAGGTCAAAACGCTCCCAGGCCATGGATTCAAAAGCATAGAGTTTCTCTCCAAAGACATCATTTCTGTTGTTCTGTTTCTGTACAGGGGGCAACTGAAAGAAGTCTCCAACAAAGAGTACTTTTCCAAGGTATCCGTAGTTATTGAGACGGTAAGCGATCATATCGAGAAGATCTGTACTGACCATAGAAATTTCATCGATGATAATGAGATCGGTGGCTTTAAGGATTTTTTTCAGATCTGACAGTCTCTTTTTGGCTCTTTTATCACCGGCATTCAACTCATCAAAATTCGAGGCGATCCCAAAAACAAAAAAACTGTGTACAGTAAAACCGCCGATATTCACAGCAGATACGCCGGTTGAGCCCAAGGAGACCACCTGTTTTCCCCGTTTACGGTAATCCGTGATTACTTCGTTGGTAATGTAAGATTTGCCTACCCCTGCACCGCCTGTCAAGAACACATTGCCGTACTTGAGTGCTTCAAGAACTTCTGTTTTATCTGCCAAAACCTGCCTTGTCTATCAGTCCTCTGTCACAGGCACTGTGTATCTCTTTTCCGTTTCGAAGCAATGTCCCCAGGGCATCACTCTCTCCGCCAAGATGCAGCCAGAGCTCTGTGACAAGCCCCTTGTGACATCGCATTTCCACTCGCTTTCCGGTACCCGTACCAAAACTCTGGTCAAAATGTTTACGTACCTGTTTCAAGGTCACTCTTTTGCCAATGTTCTTCTCAAAAAAACCACTGACCTCTGTCTGATGGAACTGGTCCACCAAAGAGACTGCTTTGGCAAAATAATGCTCTGCATCAGTACTATAACAGGTACCATGCTTGATCCATTCATGCTTATGGAGATTGGAAGTCACGCCCGGCATATGCTTTTTCAGGCTCTCATATGTCTCTTTACTTAATTCCGGTATCGGCAGTTTATCCCAGTGTTTGTATTTGTCCATAGTAATGTACTTTCGATCGACACCACAATAGACTTTACTCGCAGGCTGGGGCCAGAGTCCGTGCAGGATGAAATGGCTCTCTCTGTGTTTGGATCGATAAAGAGTAAAGATATTGCGCTTGCACTCTTTTTTGTATCTGTGTGTCTCACAGAATGCATTGTGCCAGGAGAGTGCCAAAAGATTCTTCTGTGAAACTCCACTGTTTTCATATTTTTTAGTATGTATCGTATTTTCCGTCTTATCCATACTTTTGCCAGAGGCTTCAATATACGCATCGACACTGTTCTTTCCCTCTTTTTCCATAGGAAAACAGCTTTCATCCACCCAACGCTGTACCGGCTGTTCACCCTTGACCAGTATCAGATACTGTCCTTTATGGTGGTCCAGTATCACATAGCGCTTGTTCATCTCCAGCATCACATGGTGGCTGTTCTTTGTATGTTTCATGTTGTTGAAAGTCGGACAGGACTTTGAAGGGTAGAGCTCCTGACGTGCAAAAAGACCAAGTGTTAAAAAAGGAAGTATAAGAAGTAGTTTTTTCATGGTTGACATTATATCGTTTTGGGATAAGTTTTGCTATGATTCTTCTATGATATTTGAAACTTTGGACAAACTGCCTCAAGACTACGGTAGAAAACAAAAAACACCATGCTCACATACACGCAAACGCTCAAATATGATGTTGAATCCCTTACAATTGAAACACCTCAACCGCATGCATGACAGTCCTGCCGACATGATCACCCTGAATCTTGAAGATGCCATAGCTCCTTCCCGTAAAAAAGAAGCACTGCACAATATCGCCTTTTTTCTCTCCCACATGGAATCTTCAAAAAGCTTCATTGTCGTGCGTACCAATCCTCTTGAAGAAGGCGGTGCAGAGGAGATAGCCTTTTTAAATGACTTTTCTTTTGATGCCGTACGTTTGTCAAAGGTAAAAAACCAGACAGAGATCGCCAAAGCCCTCACGCTGCTCTCAGAAGAGAAAGAACTGCATATTTCACTCGAAACCAAAGAAGCTTTTGAGAATTTGAGTCAATTGCGTATAGATGAACGGCTTACTACGGCCAATCTTGGTATACTTGACCTCTTAACCTCTCTTGGTCTTCCACAGTCTCTTGTAGCAGAAGGAAATCCCAGCATTGACTACATACTTTCAAAGTTTTTAGTAGATGCAAAAACAGCAGGCATTCATCCCATTTCATTCATGTTCCAGGAGTACAATGATACTGAGACTTTTAAACGATGGTGTGAATATGAGAAAAAGATGGGTTTTGAAAGTAAAGCCTGTATGGGTCCAAAGCAGGTTGAGATCGCCAACACCGTATTTAGTATTAATAAATATGAACTTGAGAGGGCACAGCATATCAAAGCGGTATTTGAAGCCCATGCGAAACAGGGCATTAATGGTTTCATGGATGAAAGATACGGATTTATTGATGAGCCTATTTACCGGGATGCATTATTAATATTAGATTCGGTGTTGTGAGGACACAACACCCTACAAGGAAAAAAATGAAAATAATTAAATACTTTCTTATCACCATGCTCATCCCCTTTCTTCTTCTCGCGAATGACGACAGACCACCGGTAGCCTATAACTATCTTGCTAAAAAAGAGGTACAGAATTTCATCAATATGATGGTACGTAAATACAACTTCAAACGCTCCTATATGGTCTCTGTCATGAAACATGCAAAGCTTGACAGAGACACACTTGCCAGATATACAGGACGATACAAAGTCGGTACGACCAATGGTTCCTGGGAGCGGTACAAAGCCCATGTGCTTGATGCAGAGACTTTTAGAAAAGCCAAAAAATTTAAAAGAAAGTACTACACTACTCTGAGAAGAGCAAGCAGACAGTATCATGTCGACATGAATTATATTGTAGGATTCATGGGTGTAGAGAGCAAATTTGGTGAATATACAGGTGACTACAACATCCTTGATGCCCTGGCAACCCTGGCTTTTCATCGCAACCGTATGAAAAAATTCTTTAAATCCGAACTGAAACACCTCTTTTTGTTCGCACGTGAAAAAGGCTATAACATTACCAAACTTGAAGGTTCCTTTGCTGGTGCTATGGGCTGTGTACAGCAGGTACCTTCCGTTGCACGCAGACACAGATCCGATTTCAACGGAGACGGAAAGACCAACCCATGGGATCTTGAAGACTGTATCGGATCTATCGCCAAATTTATGCATAAGAATGGTTGGAGGAACGGGCATGTCGTTGCCGTAGCGACCACTTTTAAAGGAAAACGTTTTAGAAGACTTAAAACAAGCCACAGAAGGACTTATGCGACCTCAAGCATATACAAAGCCGGGGTCAAGCCTAAAAAGCGCTTTCCTGAGTCAAGAGCCTACCTTTTGAAAACACGTAACAGAACCCATGATGATATTTGGATGGGAGGGAAGAATTTCAGAGTCCTTACCCGCTACAATAACTCCACCTCTTACGGTATGGCGATCCATCTTATTGCAGAGCAAGTTAAATAATATTTATGATAATGCGAAAACTAATACATAACTAATAATCTTTAGATATACTTTTTGCATTAAATCCATAATTTTAGAAAGACCTTTATGAAAAAATATCTTTTGATCCCTCTCCTGTCAATAAATTTATTGGCAGGTGGGCAAATAAATACAACGCAAGGCTTACAGGAAACGTCTTGTAACGATACGATCGGAACCCCGGAAAGAACCTGGTATGAAGTGGCTATGTTCAAACCCCAAGCACCCCTGAGCGATGATGAGTTGCTCAACAGAGTCATCTATACCAATGTCATCGGTGCGAGTGTTGTCATGCTGTGGGGAACAGCATTTTGGGACTACTTTACGACCAAACCGGTTATGGGAGATGAAGGCTGGTTCCAAAAAGATACCAAGTATGGCGGTGCAGATAAAATGGGACATATGTATTCAACCTATCTCTGGTCACTGGGATTCTCCTCTCTCTATGAATACTGGGGTATGAAAGAAGAAGATTCCATGCTTTACGGTCCGATTACTGCCTGGACCTTTCAAGGTCTGATGGAATTTGGTGATTCTTTCAGTACTACACAGGGATTTTCCTATGAAGATATGGTCATGAATACGGTAGGTGCAGCTTTTTACTATGTCAGAGAAAAATACCCTGAAGTGAAACGGAAAGTGGATCTGCGTTTGGAATATATTCCTGACTTTAACTCAAATGTCGACATCTTTACCCAATACAACTCTATGAAATACCTCTTTGCTTTGAAATTTTCCGGTTTTGACAGCATGGAAGATACACCGATGAAGTATTTTGAACTACAGCTTGGGTATTACACCAGAGGCTATCAGGATCATGAAAACTACAGTGATACCGAACGTGTAACTTATGTAGGTGTGGGGATCAATACCTCCGAAGTCCTTAAAGCAATGGGCTGGACCAAAACAAGCAAGATCTTCAACTACTATCAACTGCCGTATACCTACGTACCGTTTGGCTATGACTATGACTCAGAGAGTTATGTACAGCCCTACTCCAGGCCTTACTACGGAAACAAAAAATAAATATGCTTAAAGTACTGCTTACACTCTTATTATTTATGGGACAAGCACATGCTGTTGGAACAAATGATATTGTCGGTAGTTGGTATAGCTCTCTACGCACACTGAATAACGGTACTGAGACCATAGAAAAAGAGTATGTCACATTTCATGCCAATAATACTTTTATGCTTGTACTCCTTGTCAGTCTCAAAAAAGATCTCTCTTATGTCAAGGATCTTCGTATTGAAGTTTCAGGGAACTGGGAAGCAAAAGGAAATGCGCTTATTTATACTATTAATTCTGTCAATGTACCTTCTGTCAAAGAGGTTTACCAAATCTCTAAACAATCCCTTGATAATTTAGCAGAAAACTTTAAATATAAGTGGGTGAGTAACAAGATCCATATCTATAAAATCATCTCATTTGAGCCAAAAAAATTATCGGTACGCAGTGAAAGAGGTAGAACAACAGACTATAAACGTCAATATTAATCTTCAAAAAGAGGCTTCTGAACTTTCATGAATTGATAGTAATAAACTTCAAATTTCTTCTGACTTAGTGGTCTTGAGAAGTAATACCCCTGGAAGATATTACAGCCATTTTCTAAAAGAAAATCATACTGTTGTTGACTTTCTACCCCTTCAGCAACCGTTTGAAGATCAAATATTTTTGCCAGTGACAAGATGGTTGTGATCATCAGTTCATCTGACTCATACTCTCCCAAATGACCTACAAAAGATCTGTCTATTTTTAATTCTTCGATCGGCAATTCACGTAAAGAGCTCAATGATGAGTACCCTGTCCCAAAATCATCCATGGAAAAAGACATACCCAGACTTCTGATCTTGTCCATGGCTGTTACGATTTTATCCATATCTTCAATTAAAATCGTTTCTGTTACTTCAAAAATGATCTTTTTTCTACATTCTTCATTCAAATGTTTTTTGGAAAGTCGTTCAATTTCATCCGTAAAAGAAGTATGAAAAAACTGTCTCACTGAAATATTAATAGAATACTGCTGAAGTATGATGCCTTTCTCTTCCCACTCTTGCAATGTTTTAAAGGCTTCTTCTATAATAAAATTTCCCAGTTCAATGATCAGTCCGGTCTTTTCTGCTATCGGGATGAATTCATTCGGCATGAGAAGACCAAAATCTCTACTGTCCCAACGTACAAGTACTTCTACCCCGATAATATTTTCATTGGCATCAAATTGCGGCTGATAAGAGAGGACGATTTCATCATATTTGAGCGCAAAATAGAGTTTTCTTTCTATCTCAAGATGCTGTTTCACTCGCTGTGCCAGTTCATCATTAAAAATAATGATCCCGTCACGTCCCTGTTCTTTCGCCTCATACATGGCGATATCCGCTTCTTTGATGAAGTGTCTCGATCCTATATCGACATTTCCTATCCCATTGATCCCTATACTGGCAGAGAGATATAAATTGTGATTGTCAATATGGTAAGGTTCTTTTAATCTCTGCAAAAGTTTTTCTGAAAATACATAAGCTATTTCTTGACAATTCACACTCTCATCATATTCCGGACTCAATATAGTGAATTCATCACCGCCCAAACGGGAAACAACATGGTCTTTTCCGCAATAGTCAGTAATACGTTTGGCAACAGCAATCAAAACCTTGTCCCCGATATCATGTCCCAGCGTATCATTGATGGTTTTAAAGTGATCAAGGTCAATCAGAAGTACATAGGCAAATTTTTTACTATATTCTATTCTGTTTATCATACGTTCAATATAGTCCACAAAATAACGTCTGTTATAAAGACCGGTCAAAGAATCATGCTGTGCCTGATAATAGTTTTCTTTTATTAGCCGGTAACTGTTTTCTGATGAGTAAAGCAATACACCAAGAAATATGACAGAAAAGACTGACAGAACATAACCGTACCATTCATCTATTAACGTAAAATATCCGACAAGAGGAACCATGAGGATCAAGAGAACAGGGAAAAATAGTTTTTTATCTGAAACCAGTATAGTAGAAGCAACGACAGAGGCCCCCAACTGGGTAAAGATCGCGATATAATGCAAATGACTCTCTGATTCATCAGCGTATAAAATAAAGATCAGGGTCCATAGTCCAAATATCATATAGAAATAGAGTGTCACAGACCTATACCATTTGGATAAGTCCTCTTTTCCAATCAATCTTAAATCATATATGTAGAGTTTCCAACCAAAAAATGAGACAATGACCATCAGTCCATACCATATGAGAGCAGGATAAACAACATTGTTCAACCATCCCAATATAATATATGCCACACCGGGGAACAATGACAATCCTATCATCATCAAAATCTGTTTTTGAAGAAAATCATATATATTTAGTTTATTCATGACTTGTATTTTATAGTTATTTTTTAGAGTAGAAGATTAAAATATAGCCTCAAAGAAAAATGAATTTCTCCTCACTGCCAGCCATGTAAATTTCATACCAGGTAAATCCTTAAGGATTTAATTTTTTTACCAGACTGCAGGTATCTTCTTTGGAGACTTTCAAGAGTGCTTTTCTTAGTCTTTTTACTGTACTTAGGCAAGTAGCTTTGTCAACGCTGCCATGAGAAACTAAACTATTCTCAAACTTTATAAAATTTGTTTTAAATTCCGGATAACAGCTATAAACATCTTTAAAACTTTTTATTTCCGTTTCTGTATGCAGGGTACCTATCCAGACATAAAAATCTTGGTAGATCCTTGCTATCTTTCCGGATTCAATACTTTTAAGAAGTCTTTCATACTTCCCTTTTTCACTTTTTTCATACTGTCGTCTGCGTTTATCTCTATAGCATCTGATATAGGGGGAAGCAATACGATAGAACAACAAGAAGGTAAGAAGGAGAAACCCAACAAGAAGCAGCAGTCTCTTTTCACGCGCTTTTTTTGCATCCAGAGCTATCTGCGGGTCGGAAATGATCTCAAACTGCATTTCAGGTATGACTTCGCTTTGTACTTTTTTCGTTTTACTGTTCCACCAGAGGATCTTTTGTGCAGGCAAAGTGACATTACCTTCCATATTTGATACAAAGGTAAAATGGTCTGTTCGTGAGACATCATAGGTACCGGAGAGTCCGCTTTTGAGTAAAGGTTCTTTCCCATAGACACGCAGATATGCATTCGATCTGTAGACAACAGGCTGCAGAAGTATGTCAGGCACACCAAAAGCTTTTTGTGTCACTTCAAGCTCTACCGCATCCCCAACGATCAACTGCTTTTTTTCAGGTCTCAGTATATGGCTAAGCATAAAGTTGTTTGTCACCAGTACAAATTTATCACTCTTCATACCTTCAGGTACTTTCACATCAAAATGCAAAGCTTCACTTTGAAGATCAAATTCTGTTTTGGGCTGCCCATAGCCCATGGATGCAGAGAACAGCGCTTTGACCGGAGAAATCGTGATGGTACCGGCTTTAAGCGCATACACATCATACTCATAGTTCACTACCTGCCAGTCTGTTCCGTTGATCTCCTCCTGACGTATAAAGGCTGCACTTTTAGGTACCTGAACCATATATCCGGGAGAAGCGGGAAAAGTGATCTTGGCATCAGATATACTAAAGGCATCTGTCATCAGTTCTACAGCTACCGTGATCTTTTGTGAAGTATAGATCTCTTCATTTGATTTAATATAAACTTTTATTTTCCCGTCTGTTGCAAAAAGCATAAGTGTCAATAACAGAAAGAGTAAAATTTTACTTCGCATCACTGTGCTCCTGCATCTCATACTGATATCGGAATTTGTTCTTCAAAAAATCTTTGGGGCCGGTCTGAAGCCTGTCCAGCCAGTTAGGATTCCCAGATGCACTCTCTTCCTGTGCAGAGCTGTCATCATCGACCCCTTTACCCTCTTTGTTATCAAAAACGATCTCATCGGCACCCAGGTCACCCACCCCCTGCTCTCCATCATTTTCAGGCTCTTTAAGGATCTTTCTGGCTTTTGCAATGAGCAGGTTCTCTTTGGCTTCTTTAAATGCAGGATCGATCTTGAGTGCCAGTTCATAAGCTTCTATCGCAGCATCATATTCCCCCAGCATGACAAAAGCATTTCCAAGATCGTATTTCCCCTCTTTATTCGAGAGGTTTTGGTAAACTTCTTTGGCTTTTTTGAACTCTCCTGCCCTATAAAATGCAGCACCTTTAAACGACATGTTTTCAAAAATTTTGGCTGCTTCCAGGTAATTTTTTTCCTGATAGAGCTTATATCCAAGCTGATCGGATGTGATCAAGAGTCTGTTCCATGCACCCTGATAAAAAAACAACAGCCACAGAAGTGAAATCAGCAGTGTCAGTAAAAACGGTAATAAAGACTTGTATTTTAGTATAAATACTTTCATGACCGTCTCCATAACTCAGCAATGAAACCCTGTCTGGCCCACATCAAGAGTAAAAGAAAGATGATCGGTACCAGCCAATACCCACCGTCTTCATATTTTCTGTCGTCATTCTGTGCAGCATTTTTAAAATTCTTGTCTATTAAAGAAGAGATTTTTGTCACATCACTGTTATCTCCGGCATAAGGCACATAGTGTGCATCCAAAATGGATGCTGCACTCTTGAAGTCAGAGACAGAACTTAAGCTTGAAGAAGCAATTTGCCAGAGTATCACATTCAGGTCATCTCCAAAACCGTTTTTCATCACCAATTTGGCATTTGAAGGAGAGATGCTGTCTGTCACAACAATGATCGTGGAACCTTTACTGTCCAACTCCTTTTTTGCTAGAAACAGTGCACCCTGAATATCATCTCCCTCCAAAGGCATAATGGACGGGTCCAATGCTTGAGAAAAGGTTTTAATGATGCTGTGATCATTGGTAAGAGGCAAGACCAAATGCGACGTACCGCTATAGGCAAACAGTGCTGCCTGTGTATCTGATCTCTTAGCCATCAGGTCTTCTATCTTGATGCTTGCACGGCTCAATCTGTTTGGCATAATGTCAGTGGTCAGCATACTTTTCTTTACGGATAGGACAAAAGCGATCTTCGTGTCATCCTGTGTAAACGGTGTGGCTTTGAGTTTCCAGCTTGGACCACTCACAGCAATGATCAACAGGCTGAGAACCACACCCAAATGCCAGGGCGCTGCGATCTTTGCATGTTTACTGTCGGGCTTGAGCAAAAGATGTTTTAAAAGTTTGCTGTCAATAACCTTTTTCCATTTTGTTTCATCATTTTGCTGATGCAGTAACCACCAGACCAAAGCCCAGGCAGGAAGTAGTAAAAGCAGATATTCAGGTCTTAAAAAATGAAAAGCACTCATGAAACTTCCTTTCTGCTCTGTAGATAAAGCAAGGCTCCATAACCCAGTAAAATAAACAAGGCAAATAACAGCGGATATCTAAAGAGATCGAATTTCGGTCGGTGCGTGATCTCTTTGACCTCCTTGGGTTTGAGTTTGTCTATCTGCGTATAGATATCTGCCAACTCATCGCTGTTCCAGGCATAGTAGAATTTTCCGTCTGTGATCTTTGCGATCTCTTTAAGGGTTTCTGTATTTATAGGGTGTTCTCCTGCATTTTTTGGGTCACCCATAGCGATGGTAAAGATGTTCACATCATGTTTGGAAGCCAGTTCTGCAGCCGTCAACGGTGGTACTTTAGAACCGGTATCATCTCCGTCACTCATGACGATAAGCATTCTGTCTGTCACATTGCTGTCCTGAAACATTTTCACTGCCAGTCCTATGGAATCA
>Ga0256834_1000911_pt1 | contig 20799 bp, 14 predicted proteins | sample 4281140metaG_FD_190536 | JGI IMG/M metagenome (GOLD analysis project Ga0256834, IMG submission 190536) | Hydrothermal vent microbial communities from East Pacific Rise, Pacific Ocean - 4281-140 | ecosystem: Environmental > Aquatic > Marine > Hydrothermal vents | place: Pacific Ocean: East...
TTATTTACAAATCGAATTATAATACCTAAATATCCTAAATCTATTTTGAAATAATATCACAATATTTATTAAAAAGTTATATATAATATTTAATGTATAAATGAGAAAACTAAAATATGTTTTCTGACACTAGCATCCGTAACTTTTCAGAAAATATTAAAAACCAACCGTAAATACCGGTGTTTATAGTGTCTATATTTATTTTATTCGGAAAACATGTCTTTTTCAAAATTTAATTCGGGGTCTATAATTCTAACTTTCCTTGCTCCGTTTTTTACAACATAATCTATTGAAAGATAACGACATAGGCAAAATCTTATTTTTTCAACAACCATTTTTCGGGATTGAGCTTGGTCATGTTCTTGTAAATACGAAATTTTAATTCGGTTTTTCCGTTAGCATCGGTAGCAACTTTGCCTATTTCTTGTTTGGTTTTAATTTTTTGACCGGGCTTTACATACACTTCTTTAAGGTTACCGTAAATAGTTAAATAATTTCCATGCTTGATAAAAACGGTATTGTTTCCTCCGGGTATTAATTGAATTTGCAACACCGTGCCTTCAAAAACCGCCCTGACTTTACTCCCGGGTTCGGTAGCTAAATAAATACCCGTATTGTTTACCTTAACATTTTTGAAAATTTCGTGTGGTTGTACTCCAAATTTACGCGAAATATAGGCTTTTTTGACCGGCCATGGCAACACTCCTCTGTTTTTTGAAAATTTATCTGCTAATTTGGCCCCTTCGGGGGTTAAAAAAAATTTACTTTTATTGCGTTGAGATTTTCTTGCTTTTCTGTTTGACTTGGCTATGGCTTTTTTTATCAGCTCATCAATCATTCGGTCAATTTTTTGTTGTTCTCGTTGTTTGGTTTTTATTTGTGCCAAATACTTTTTCTTTTTCTTTTTTATTTGTTGAACTACTGCTTCTTGCTTATCTTTTTCTCGTTTTATTTTTAATGCTTCTTTTTGATAATCATTATACAATTGTGCTTTGGCGTTTTTATCTTTTATGAGTTGTTTTTGAAGTTGTTCTAATTCTTGTTGCTTTTCTTTAATGACCAAAGCTTGTTTTTTTCGGTATTTGGCAAATTGTTTGAGATATTGAATACGTTTAAAAGCCTGTTGAAAACTTTCTGCCGAAAATAAAAAATATAGTTTGCTCTCACGCGAACGACTGTTATATGACTGACGTATCATGTCGGCATATTCTTTTTTTATGGTTTCCAGTTCTTTTTGCAAAACTTGTTTTTTATTAATATTTCGGTTTATTTGATGATTGATATAATTTATTTCTTTTCGTAAATTTTTGATAAGTTTTTGACGCAAATATAATTTTCGTTTTATCTGTGCATATTCGTTCAAAGCGTCTGATTCGTATCTTTTGGTTTGCAACAACCTGTTATTGATTTGCAATATCTCCTGTTGAAGTGCTTTGCGTTTAGCTTCCAGTTTTTTTTGTAAACCGGCTTGTGCCGTTAAAACCACAGGAAAGGTAATCCACAAAATAAAGCCCCAAAAAATAAAATATTTACCGAACATAAAACAGTTTAATATAAAAACGTAAAATTACAAATCTAATTTTAATTGAACAGGAGGTAACAAATTAAAAGTTTTGCGATGATGAATAGTAATACCGTATTTTCTAATGGCATCGCGATGTTTAGGAGTAGGGTATCCTTTATTATTTATCCAATCGTATTGCGGAAACTTCAAATGAAGTTTTTGCATATACTCATCTCTGTAAGTTTTTGCCAAAATGGAAGCTGCTGCAATACTTATATATTGGCTGTCTCCCTTAACAACGGTTTTGTAGGGAATGTTTTTGTAAGGTTTAAATTTATTGCCGTCCACCAATATAAAATCAGGTTTACGATTTAATAGATCCAAAGCTTTGTGCATGGCTAAAATAGAAGCGTTCAAAATATTTATCTCATCAATTACATCTTGATAAACAAAAGCCACAGACCAGCTAATAGCTTCTTTTTCAATAACTTGTCTTAATTTGTTTCTTTTCTGTTCGGTCAATTGCTTACTGTCGTTAATATGCAAATGACTAAAATCTTTATCAAAAATAACAGCGGCAGCTACTACCGGTCCCGCCAAACAACCTCTGCCCGCTTCATCACAACCGGCTTCTAAATTATTATTAATATCGTAATGATTGTTCATAATTAATGAAAAATTTTTAATTATTAAAAAACAATAACTGATTAAATACAAATATACACATATTTAAGTAATTTTGTGCCCGAATAAACGTTATACTTAACAAAATAAATTTTAATGAAAAAATACACAAAATATTACTTACTATTATTTTTGGGGGTATTTTATTTGCAGACCTATGGACAATGTGCTCAACTGGATGCCGGTGACGATGTTACAGTGGATTGCACAAATAACGTAACAACACTTACCGCCACTACATTCCCGGGCATTGGTTCGGCAACCGACACTTACCATGTCATTTCAGCAACCCCTTGTCCTTTACCTCCGGCAAGCTCATTTATCTCAACTGATATTAATCAAGACGATGTATGGTCTTCGGTGATAACTTTACCTTTTACTTTTTATTTTTTCGGACAACCTTACACACAAATTCTTATAGGAGCTAATGGGGTCATATCTTTTGACATCAATAGAACAACACCACTGAATCAAACACCAAATGCCATGTGTGAATGGGAATTTAATTCTACATTACCCAACAGCACAGACATGTTTCGAAATACTATTTTTGGGGCTTACCACGATGTTGATATAACTAATGGTGGAACAATTGAATATTATATTTCGGGAACTTATCCGCAACGAAAATTTGTGGTTTACTATAATAATGTTGCTCATTTTGATTGCAACTCCATGAAAACCACACAACGAGTTGTGTTATATGAAACTTCCAATGTAATTGATGTACAAATAGATAGAAAAGACACCTGCTTGTCATGGAACAACGGAAATGCCTTAGTAGGTATCCAAAATGAAGCCGGCGATGTTGCTGTTGTTCCTCCCGGGCGAAATACAGGCCCTTGGACAGTACCTGCTTCGGATCCTGAACTATGGCGTTTTGTCCCTGATTACGATCCACAAACTATTGTTTTTGATTTTACCTGGTACGATGATGCTACCAATACTGTATTGGGACACGGAAACACCATAACGGTTAACCCGACATCCGATACGGTTTATCGGGTTGAAGCTGCTTATGACGATCCCAACAACGGACAGCACCACGTGCTTACCGATACCGTTACCGTGTTTTTTAATGATATATTAGGACAACCCGATTTAGGAAATGACATTCGAGATTGCAACGGCGATCCGGTCACGTTGGATGGCACCACAACTAATGCAATTTCTTACCAATGGCAAAAAGACGGTGTAGATATTCCGGGGGCAACAAATCCAACTTATGTAGCAACTGAAACCGGAATATACACGGTGATTGTTACCAACGGAGTGTGTGAAAAATCAGATGATATCCTTGTGCAAACTCAGGCTGCTCCCATTGTCGATGTAGGTCCCGACTTTCATGAATGTGAACACAATACCGCAACCTTAACAACCGTTGTCGGCAATGCCGTAGGAGACGAAACCTACCAATGGCAAAAAGACGGCATGGATATTCCCGGCGCAACAGCACCTACTTTAGACGTTACCGAAACCGGTGTTTATAGCGTTAATGTAACCAATACAATCGGATGTGTCAGTTCTGATGAAGTTACGGTAACATTTGACGAATATCCGGAATTGGAACTGGGTGCCGACCAAATAGTTTGCGCTTATGACGATGCTGTCATTCAATCAAACATCAATGATGCAGATGCTTATATATGGAACATTAACGGACAAACTGCCGGAAACAATACGGATACACTTGTATTGAGCACTCCAGGAGATTATGATATTGAATTGACTCTCAACAGAGGTACTTGTACCGTTACAGACAGAATTCATATTACAGTTTTACCACCATTATCTATCAATGCTACCCCTATTTTGTACGGTGAACTAAAAGTTGAAGCACAAGGCGGACTGCCACCTTATAAGTTTTCAATAAACGGAGAAGAATACAATACAACCGGTTATTTTGACCAACTACCCAACGGTGATTATCCTATTTACGTAACTGATGCCAACGATTGCACATACGAGTTTGAACCTGTTCACGTAATCAATTTAGTCTTTCCTAAATTCTTAACTCCCAATGGTGATGGCTTTAATGATTATTGGCGGGTAGAAAATTCTGAAAATACACCCAATGCCCAATTACGTATATACAACCGATTTGGCAAATTAATTAAAGAAATGAATACAAACCCTTATGAATATTGGGACGGAACTTACAACGGAAAACCTTTGATTGCCTCAGACTATTGGTATATTCTTAGCCTTCCTAACGGTAAAATCTACAAAGGTCATTTTGCCATCAAAAGGTAACCAACCAAAAACATGTTTTTAACCTGCCCGATAAGGCAGGTTTTTTTATCTCAAATAATACTTCGGAAACTATTTGTGTATAAAAAGTTTCTGTCGTATATTTGCAACAAATTTTTACACACATGAAAACTAAAATCATTGAAAAAGCCGCCGAATTACACTTTAAATACGGTATCAAAAATGTAACCATGGATCAAATAGCATCCGAATTGGGTATCTCAAAAAAAACCATATACCAATATCTTAACGGAAAAGAAGACTTGGTTAAACATACCGTAGATTATATATGCGACCAAATTCAAAATCAAATCGATAAAGTATGTTTGATGAAACTCAACCCTTATGAAGAAATACTAAGTGTACGAAACGTCATAAATAATATGTTGAGTAAAGCGGATTATTCACCTTATCACCAGTTAAAAAAATACTATCCCGAGATTGCCAAAACTTTGGAAGAACGCAAGTTTAAAAGCATAATGGAATGTTTGGAACACAACCTTAATAAAGGTATAAAAGCCGGTTACTACAAAGAAAATTTAAACAAAGAATTTATTAAACGAATGTATTTTTCCAATACCATATCATTGGGAAACCCCGAAATATTTCCTCCCGAACAATTTGACCGACAAGAAACCATGGATATGTTTTTATCCATGTTTTTGTCGGGTATTTCCACCAAAAAAGGTCGTAAAAAATTAAAAGAAATTATGCATAAATAAATCCTTCTTTCATAAACAAAACACAAGCAATAAATATGTATAAACACCATAAAAAATGAAAAAAACTTTGCTTATATTTTCTGTCCTTATTTTTTCTTTCGCCTTTTTGCAAGCCCAAGACCAATCGGCTTTTGATTTGCAAGAAGCTGTTGATTTTGCCTTGCTAAACAATGCGCAAATAAAAAAAGCCCGAAACAATGTATTAAAAGCTCAAAAAAAAGTATGGGAAACTACCGCTATGGGACTTCCGCAGATTGATGCAACGGCTTCTTACCAAAAGTTTATCAAACAACCGGTGCAATTACTACCTGCAAAAATCATGAATCCAATGGCACCTCCCGATACGTATGTGCCGGTTAAATTCGGAACCGAACAAAACATGAAATGGTCTGCTACTTTAAAACAACTTATTTTTAGCGGTTCCTACTTGGTAGGACTGCAATCTTCTCGCACTTACAAAAAAATATCGGAAAACGCTCTGACAAAAACCCGTCAAAAAGTAAAAGAAGCCGTTGTGAGTGCCTATGGCAATGCCTTGCTAACCGACGAAAGCATCAAAATTATGCAGAAAAACATCAAAACCGTTCAAAAAAATCTTTTTGAAGTACAACAAATGTACAAAAACGGTCTGGTGGAACAAACCGATGTGGAACAATTACAAATAACATTATCCAACCTACAAAACCAATCGGACTATTTAAAACGCATGCAAACAGTGGCATATCAAATGCTTAATTTCACATTGGGAAGACCTATTGATGCTCCTTTACAACTTACCGACAATATTGAAAGCCTCAGAGAAAAAAATATGCAACTCGATTTGTTGCAAAAAAAATTTTCACCCGATAACAATATCGATTATTTAATCGCCCAAAACCAAGAAAAAGCCAAACGTCTGCAAGTCAAATTTCAAAAAAGCAAAGCTTTACCTTCTATTGCTGCCTTTGTTAATTACGGCAAAAATGCTTACAACAACGATTTTGAGTTTTTTAACGATACACAAAATTGGTATGAGCAATCGGTTTTCGGTCTCAGTATCAATATTCCTGTTTTTTCGAGTTGGGCTCGTTCGGCACAACTCAAACAAGCCCAACTTGACTTGATAAACGCTCAAAACGATGTTTCAACCAAAGCAAAAGAACTTCAATTGCAATATAATAAAGCAAAAAATGAATATGAACACAGTTTTAAAAACTACGAAATAGCTAAACAAAATTTAAAATTAGCCGAAAAAATAGAACAAAAAGAACACATCAAATTTAATGAAGGCGTCGGCAACAGTTTTCAACTAAATCAAGCACGCATACAGTTATATCAAAGTCAGCAACAATATTTACAGTCTGTCATTGACATCGTAAACAAAAAAACAGTTTTGGAAAACCTCTTGGGACTGTAATATGTTTTTCATCATAACAATATTTATTTTTTAAACAAAAAAATTAAACCAAAATGAACAAAGTATCTTTAATTTTAATCATTTTACTATTATTCGGTTCCTGTCGTCAAACAGACAATTCGAACTCCGGTAATAAAAGTTTGCTGGAACAAAAGCAACAAATTGAAAATCAAATAGATAGTTTAAATAAAATCCTATCCGAAATTGACAAACAACTCAACGGAACACAAGAACAAATCATACCTCAAATTGAAGCCCGACTGTTACAGCCCGAAAACTTTGCACATTTTATCGAATTACAAGGCAGCATCGACACTGACGGCAATGTAATGATCGTTCCTCAAGTTATGGGTAGTGTCAAAAAAATCTACAAAAACGAAGGCAGTAAAGTGCACAAAGGCGAAATCATTATGTTGCTGGACGATACGGTTGTACGCAATCAAATTTCGGAAATTCAAACCCAATACCGTTTGGCACAAACGGCTTATGAACGACAAAAACGATTGTGGAATCAAAAAATCGGTTCCGAAATGGCATATTTACAAGCCCAAACCAAAAAAGACGCACTGTGGCGCAAATTAAAAACCTTACGTTCACAATTAGAAAAATTTAAAGTTAAAGCACCTATTTCGGGCACACTCGACGATATTATGATTAAAGAAGGAGAAATGGCTGCTCCGCAAAGACCGGTTGCCCGATTGGTCAATTTAAAACAAGTGTATATGCAAGCCGACGTATCCGAAAAATACCTGAGCCTAATCAAAAAAAACACACCGGTTGTTATTGATTTTCCCGAAATCAACAAACAAATTAAAGCTATAATTAGTTATGTAGGCAATTTTATTCACCCCAATAACCGAACTTTTAAAATCCGTATCAATCTAATTAATTTGGACGGAGATTTAAAACCCAATTTAACCGGAAATATCAAAATAAAAGATTTTGAAGCACACAAAGTTATTACCTTACCTATTTCTCTCATTCAACAAGACAGACAAGGCAACAGTTTTGTTTTTGTATTGGAGCCCGTTCAAGATCAAACAAATGTTTACAAAATAAAAAAACAAATAATTCAAACAAGCAAAACTTATAAAGGACATACCATGATTGTTTCGGGCTTACAAGCAGGTCAAGTAGTTGCAGGTTTGTCGGGAAGAGGACTTACCGAAGGCGATTTGGTAAAATGGAATAAACCCGAAAACAAAACCAAACTTAGCACAACTGAAAAACCACTATCCCAAAACAACAAGATCGTTTATCATACGGTGCAAAAAGGCGAAACCTTATTTCGTATTCACAAAAAATACAAAGTTTCGTTAGCCGATTTGCGAAAGTGGAATCAATTAAAAAACGACCGCTTACAAACCGGACAAAAAATAATAGTCAAAAAATAATTGAACCGTCAAATTTATCTCAAAATCTATTTGATAAAATCATATCCATTCATAAAACTTTTGGACATTACTTACTCAATATTGATTTTGTAAACAAAAAAATATGAAAAAATTATATAAACAATTCAGCCTTTCCACAGCATCATTAAAAAATTCCAATACCGTTAAACTGGTAATTGCCTTGTTGAGTATGGGCGGTTTGTATGCCTACTTGCACATGCCGCGTGAAGCCTTTCCCGACGTGGCAGCTCCAGAAGTTTTTGTAACCACACCCTATCCGGGCAATTCGGCGGAGGATGTCGAAAACCTGATAACCCGTCCTTTGGAAACCGAATTTAAAAAAATAAAAGGTATAGACGAAATTAAATCTACTTCAAAAGCCGGATTTTCAAGTATCGATGTAAAATTTACCTTTGATGTGGACCCCGACAAAGCCCTTGCCGATGTCAAAGATAAAATCGATGTGGCAAAAGGCGATAAAGAATGGCCCAAAGATTTACCCCAAGACCCCGGTGCCATGAAACTGGATTTTTCGGAACTTAAACCTATTATGAATGTCAATATTTCGGGAGATTATACACCCGAAAAGTTGAAAAAATTTGCCGAATATTTGCAAGACCAAATTGAACAACTGCCTCAAATCTCAGCCGCCGACATCAGAGGCGTGCAAGACAAAGAAGTTGAAATAGCCGTCGATTTAAACCAAATGATTAGTCGTAATATCAGTTTTAACAATTTGGAACAAGCCATAAAAAATGAAAATTTAACCATTTCGGCAGGAGATATAAAAGAAGGGGGTATCCGTCGCAATTTGAGAGTTATCGGCGAATTTAAAAATCCGGACGAAATAGCCCGTATTGTAATCCGAAAAGCCAAAGATAAAATTACCTATTTGCGTGATGTAGCACAAGTTCATTTCAAACAACAAGATGCCGAAAGTTATGCCCGCGAATTCGGAAAACCGGTGGTTATGCTCGATATCAAAAAACGAAGTGGCGCCAATCAAATTGAAGCTTCCGACCAAATAAAAAAAATTATAGAACAAACCAAAGTCAATATTTTTCCTAAAAATGTACATATAAGTATTACTAACGATTTATCAAACAGAACACGGGCACAAGTTTCCGATTTGGAAAACAGCATCATACTCGGAATGATTTTGGTCGTTGGAGTGTTGATGTTTTTTATGGGCTTTCGCAATGCTCTGTTTGTAGGAATTGCCATTCCGCTTTCCATGTTGATGTCTTTTTTGATATTGTCATCAATGGGGGTAACCTTAAACACCATGGTGTTGTTTGCTTTGGTTTTGGCGTTGGGTATGTTGGTCGATAACGGCATTGTAATCGTCGAAAATATCTACCGCTACCGACAAGAAGGTTACCAAGCTTTTGAGGCGGCAAAATATGCCGTTGGCGAAGTGGCTTGGCCTATTATTGCATCAACGGCTACCACTTTGGCAGCTTTTATTCCGCTGGCTTTTTGGCCCGGTATCATAGGTGAATTTATGAAATATTTACCCATAACCCTCATCATTGTATTGTCATCTTCATTATTCGTAGCCTTGGTTATCAATCCCGTATTAACTATGGGCTATATGAGTTTAAAAGAAAGTGCTTTGAACAAACGCAAAGTTTGGATAAGGTTTTTGATATTTTTTGCATTGGGAATTTTGTTCTTTGCAATGAAATTGGTGTTTGACAAATACCGGCTGCATCATTATAATCCGGTTTTAAATGCTTTTGGACTACTTTTTATTTTAATTGCCGTTTGGCAAGTCTTGTATAATTTTGTTTTGGTGGATACTATCAAGTGGTTTCAAGATAAGTTTTTGCCGGCTTTGGAAAACTATTACGAAAAATTGTTACGCTTTGCGTTAAAAGGCAAAAATGTATATTTATTTTTCTTTGGAACCGTTTTGTTGTTAATTTTATCGGGTATGCTTTTAAAAATATTTCCACCCAAAAAAAGTTTTTTTCCCGACACCCAACCCAATCAAATTTATGTTTATATTGAGCATCCTGTAGGAACCGACATTGAGGTGGTCAATACATTTACGCAAAAAATTACCCGTAAAATTCAAAAATATTTTGATCAAAACAATTACAATTATCTATTAACCTCCATTATAGAGCAAGTCGGCGAAGGAACCGGAGACCCCAACAAAGGACCTCAGGGCGGCAAAACACCCAATCGTTCCAAAATTATCCTCGATTTTGTCGATTATAAATACCGTAAAGGCATAAACACCTCAGGTATCCTAAACGATATCAGAAATTTGGTACAAGGATATGCGGGCATTAAAATATCGGCAGACAAAGATCAACACAAACCACCAACCGGTGCCCCCATCGATTTGGAACTCAAAGGTGATGACTATGATCAATTACTTTCCGAAGCCGTTAAAATAAAAAAATACTTGGAACAAGCTCATATTCCGGGAATCGAAGAATTACAAATAGACGTCGATAAAAACAAACCCGAATTACCCCTTATAATCGACCGCGAAAAAGCCGGACGTTTAGGCATTAAAACCGGTCAAATAGGTATGGCACTGCGAACTTCTGTTTACGGCAAAGAAGTTGATCGATTTAAACAAGGCGACGACGACTATCCCATCAACATACGTTTAGCCAAACAATACCGCTACGATCGGCAAAGTCTGCTCAATCAAAACATTGTATATCGCGACCAGCAATCGGGCAAAATAGTCAGTATTCCGGTCTCTGCTGTTGCCAATTTGCAATCCACTTCAACTTTTAGTGCCATTAAACGAAAAGATTTAAAACGAGTAATAGCCATCACTTCAAATGTTTTGGAAGGATATAACGCCAATGAAATCGTTGCGAAACTCAATCGAAAAATGAAGCAATATCAATTACCGCATAATATAAAATACGAATTTTTGGGCGAGCAAAAAGAAATGAAAAAAAATATGGGCTTTTTGTCCAAGGCGCTAATGATAGCCATATTTATGATATTTTTAATCTTGGTTACCCAATTCAATTCAATGACAACACCGGTTATAATTTTATTGACAGTGGTTTTAAGCATGATTGGGGTCTTTTTGGGGCTTATCATCATGCGACAAGATTTTATAGTTGTTATGACCATGATTGGCATCATATCATTGGCGGGTATTGTGGTAAATAATGCCATTGTTTTGCTCGATTATACTTTATTAACCATCAAACGAAAACGTTTGGAAGCCGAAATTGAAGAAGATGAAAGAACGCCGCAAACTTTGGTTTTTGAAAGCCTGATTGAAGCCGGCAAAACCCGTTTGCGTCCCGTTTTGCTTACGGCAATTACCACCGTATTGGGATTGATACCGCTTGCCATTGGTTTAAATATTGATTTTATAGGTCTGTTTACTCACTTTGACCCCAATATATATTTGGGTGGCGAAAACGTAGCTTTTTGGGGACCTATTGCCAAAGCCGTTATCAACGGATTAACTTTTGCTACATTTCTAACATTGGTTATTGTGCCTGTGATGTTTTTTATTCAATTCAGTATAAAAGAGCGATTTGTGAAATAAACACAATATAAAATTTACACGCTATTTTCCGATTTAACCAACTTATACAGTTTGTCGGCTGGTCTGATTTTTTGGTCAATTTTTAATGAAACGATATCTCCTTTGCGAGCTTGGTTGCCGGGTTGGTCATTAACATACATTTGTTTTATATCCATTTCGATCACTCCGGTTGTAGGACCGGTTATCAGTATTTTATCACCGGTTTTCAAATCGAAGGCTTCCATTTTAAATTCGGCGACTTTGGCTTTGGGATAATAGTGCCAACCTTTGCCCAAATATATTTTTTTTTGGGTAGCATGAGAGCCGGGTGTTGTCCATTCGCCGAGTTTACGCCCCAAATAATATCCACTCCAAAAACCACGGTTATATACGGTTGCCAATTGTTGCACCCATTGTTGTACACGTTCGGGCGAATAGGTGCCGTCATACAAAGCATCTATCGCTTCGCGATAGGCTTTGACGGTAGTGGCTACATATTCGGGAGCTCGTCCGCGTCCTTCAATTTTTAAAACTTTAACACCGGCTTCTTTTACCTGATCCAAAAAATCCATTACCATTAAATCTTTAGGTGACATGATATATTCGTTGTCTATTTCGAGTTCAATACCCGATTCTTTGTCTATAACAATATAAGGTTTACGACAATTTTGTTTACAAGCACCTCTGTTTGCCGACGAATTGTAGGTATGTAAACTCATGTGACACATACCCGAAACCGCCATACACAAAGCACCATGTCCAAAAATTTCAATTTCAACCAAACGTCCCGAAGGTCCTGTTATTTGTTGTTTTTTTATTTGGTCTGTTATATGTTTAACTTGTCGCAAGCTCAATTCGCGACTTAAAACCATAGTATCGGCAAAAGTACTGTAAAATTTGAGTGTCTCAATATTGGTAATATTGATTTGAGTGGAAATATGCACTTCCAAGCCCAGCTCACGCGCCATGAAAATAACCGCTTGATCGGCAACAATTACCGCACTCACGCCGGCATCACGAGCTGCTTTGAGCAAATTTTTTGCCATTAATATATCGTGATCATAAACTATGGTGTTTAAAGTCAAATACGAACGAACCGTTTTTGCTTGGCAACGATTTACTATTTCGGGCAAATCGTCCATGGCAAAATTGATACCCGATACGGCTCGCATATTAAGTTGTTCCACACCAAAATATACCGAATCGGCACCATTGTCAATAGCGGCTTGCAAAGCTTCCCAACTTCCTGCCGGTGCCATTAATTCTATTTTGTCGTTTTGCTTTCTCATACTGATCTTTTTCAAAGTGCAAAGTTACATATAATTTGACAAGAATATTTTCGGTGCCATAACAAAACAAAATACCGGCTGCCACAAATGATAAAAAATCGTGATACAAAAAAAACCATCCGGCTAATCGAATGGTTCTTTTTTTATGTTTGTTTGTCGTTATTTTCTTCTTCTTGCAGCCTGTTTGCGTTTTTGCAATCTTTTGAGCATCTGTTTATTAAATTGTCTTTCCAATTTAAAATAACGAATTACCTTTTCGGGAGGTAGTATTTTTGTCAATTGTAAAGTAAAATCCCTGTTGTTTTCATAACGTTTTTTGTCTATTTCCAATTTTTTGGCAATGATTGCTTCTTGTTCTTTTAAGCTTAAATTGTCAACCGAATTATTTCTTAGCTTTCTAATTATGTGTTCTTTAAACTCTCGGTTTAGTTGCAATTTGGTTTGTGTATAAGTTCTATATGCCGCTTCAAAAGCTTCGCTTTCTCGGGGTGACATATTGAGTTTTTCTTTAAAAAACCGAAGTTTTATTTTAAAAACTTTGGCTTGTCGGTCAGCCGGCATCATTCTTTTTGATTGTGGTTGTGCGTATGAGCCGGTGATAAAAATACCAAGAATCATCACTATTAATTGTATTTGTTTCATAATAACATTTTTTTAGGGGTTATAAAATTGAGTGTCGTCATAAGGAAGCGATTCAAAATTATCGACAAAATAATCGATGATTTCCTCATCGGTTAAATCGGAAAACAAATCCGACTGACTTTCAATACTTGTATTTGCCGGTTGGCGAGCGTTTTCTTCCCAAATTTTGTAACCCAAACCAAACAATAGCAATAAACTTGCCGCCAAAGCCCATTTTAATTGTAAAGCATGTATAAGTTTTGATTTGGGTTGCTTAGGTATCGATTTCAAATTCTCAAAATATCGGTCGGGCACCCGATAAGCTTTTTGCCAATCTTGTAATTGTTTTTCTATGTCTGTATTTGTTTTCATACATTTAATTAGATATTTTAAAGTGAAAAAAGTTTAATTTTCGCTCAATATTTTTTTTAATTTTTTTACAGCCAAATGATAACTGGCTTTTAAAGCCCCTTGTGTGGTTCCTGTTAATTCGGATATTTCACTGAATTTCAAATTATTAAAATATTTTAAACGAAAAACTTCCTGTTGTTTTTCGGGTAATTGCAACAAGGCTTTTTCCAACTTTAACAGTATTTCGTTGCCATCGTAATAAGGGTCGGCATGCAACATATTTGTCAAGGTTTCGAGGTAGTCGCCTTTGTGTTTGTTAATGTGTTTTTTCAAATAGCTCAAAGCTTCATTGACGGCTATGCGATACAGCCACGAAAATATTTGACTTTCAAATCTGAAACCGGGCAAAGCTTTGTAAACTTTTATCAAGGTATTTTGCAATACATCATCGGCATTTTCGTGGGTTTTGACAATAGGTCTGATTACCCAATACAAATCACGTGCATAATCATCTACAATCCGTCGAAATTGTTCGTCGGTATTAAGCAATCGAAACTTTTGTGGGTCCAAGTTTTTTTTCATACGAATATTGTCTGTTGTTTAGACACCGAAAGTTTAAAAAGGTTTAAAAGCAAATTTGAGAAAAATTTAAAACTCAATAAAATAACCGCTTTTTTGCTTAAACATATTATTTTTAATTGAAAGCCAAAGAATATATACAAATAAGTATTATTTTCCATTAAAATTTCTATTTTTGCAAAATAATTAAAAAAAACGAACTAAAAATGACTCAAAACATTATTTATGTAGTCTTGGCAATTGGGATAATTGCCTTATTATTTACTTTTTGGCGTTCTGCCTGGGTTGCCAAACAAGAGGTAGGAACAGACCGTATGGCAAAAATTGCCAAACATATTCGTAGTGGTGCCATGGCTTTTTTGATGGCTGAATACAAAGTATTATGGATATTTGTAGCGGTAGTTTTCGGATTATTGGCTTTTTCGGCTGACCCCGAGACATCTTCATGGTTGGTTGGTATATCTTTCATTATGGGAGCTTTGAGTTCGGCACTTGCCGGATTTATAGGTATGCGTGTTGCCACCAATGCCAATGTCAGAACCACCAATGCCGCCCGAACCAGTTTAGGCAAAGCTTTGGAAGTGGCTTTTACCGGTGGAAGTGTTATGGGAATGGCTGTGGTTGGTTTGGGAGTTACCGGACTGACTTTGTTATTTATTATTTATTCCAATATGGATTGGGATATCAATAAAGTGATAACCGTTATCACCGGCTTTTCATTCGGTGCTTCTTCCATTGCCTTATTTGCTCGTGTAGGAGGTGGTATTTACACCAAAGCCGCTGATGTAGGTGCCGACTTGGTTGGAAAAGTAGAAGCGGGTATTCCCGAAGACCACCCGCTAAATCCGGCTACTATTGCCGATAATGTAGGAGATAATGTAGGAGACGTTGCCGGTATGGGTGCCGATCTTTTTGAATCGTATGTGGGAAGTATCATTTCGGCAATGGTTTTGGGAGCTTTATTTATTGGTGCCGACGGTTTTACCGGTAACAATGCTTTAAATGCCGTATTATTGCCTCTTATTTTGGCAGCTGCCGGAATTATCACTTCAATAACAGGTAGTTTCTTTGTAAAAGTAAAAGACGGCGGAAGTCCGCATAAGGCTTTAAATACCGGCGAAATTATAGCAGCCGTTTTAATGATAATTGCCACTTATTTTATCGTAACCAATTTCTTGCCCGAAAAATGGGAAGTAGGCGGTAAAGAATATTCGTCAATGGGTGTATTTGTAGCCATTGTGCTCGGATTGGTTTCGGGTGTAGCCATTGGTATGATAACCGAATATTATACCGGAACCGGCAAAAAACCGGTTTGGAAAATCGTAAAACAATCATCTACCGGACCGGCTACCAATATTATTTCGGGATTGGCTGTGGGTATGCAATCTACTTTATTTCCCATTATTTTTATTGTGATTGCCATTATCGGTTCATATCACTTTGCCGGACTTTACGGTATTGCTATTGCAGCTATCGGAATGTTATCTAACTTAGGAATACAATTGGCTGTCGATGCATATGGTCCCATTGCCGATAACGCCGGTGGTATTGCCGAAATGGCAAACCTGCCTCACGAAGTACGTGAACGAACCGATAAACTCGATGCCGTAGGAAATACCACTGCCGCCATTGGTAAAGGGTTTGCTATCGGGTCAGCCGCTTTAACTGCCTTGGCCTTGTTCTCTGCCTTTATGCAAACAGCCGGAATTGAAGTTATAGATATTTCCAACCCCAAAGTAATGGGCGGATTGTTATTGGGTGGTATGTTGCCCTTCTTGTTCTCATCAATGGCAATGGATGCCGTGGGACGTGCCGCCGAAGATATGATTGACGAAGTAAGACGCCAATTTCATAATATCCCCGAATTAAAAAACGCTCTTTCGGTGATGCGTAAAAACGAAGGTAAAGACGAAGCGGAATGGAGTGCCGAAGATAAAGCTGTTTTTGAACAAGCCGACGGTAAAGCCGAATATGAAAAATGTGTAGCTATATCGACCAAAGCTTCCATTCGCGAAATGTTGATGCCCGGACTGATAGCCGTTTTAACCCCTGCCTTGGTCGGATTTTTAGGTGGTGCCGAAATGTTAGGCGGATTACTCGCAGGTGTAACCGTTACCGGTGTTATGATGGCTATCTTCCAATCCAATGCAGGAGGCGCTTGGGATAACGCCAAAAAAATGGTTGAAGAAGGTGTGGAAATAAAAGGTAAAAAATACGGAAAAGGAAGCGAAGTGCACGCAGCAGCCGTTACCGGTGATACCGTAGGTGATCCTTTTAAAGATACTTCGGGACCTTCTTTAAATATTTTGATTAAGTTAATGTCGGTAGTTGCCTTAATTTTGGCTCCGCTATTGAAATAATATTTTAATTTCCATATTTTAAAAGCTGTCTTGAAAAAATTTTGAGGCAGCTTTTATTTTTTCAATCACAATTTCAAGGCAAGTCAATAAACTGATATCCGTTTTGAAGCATATATTTTAAGGTTTCCAAATGAGATTTGTAATAAATATCCATTCTTTGCAAAGTGTCTTGTTCAATACGAGCATAATTTTTTAAACCTTTCTCTTGGTATTTATACAAACCTATAATTTTATTTTTTTGCGTGATTAAAAAATAATTTTTTGACAAAATCCCGTATTTTTCATCTTTATTAAACAAAATGTATGGACGCGTTTCACGCATCAAATCAATACCAAAGCTGTTGTTGATATACGGAAGTCGTAATTGTCCCATTACCGTTGGAAACACATCTATTTGACCGGCAATTTTATCTATAACCTGCGGCTTGATGTCTTTTTTGTAAATAATCAATGGAATGTGGTGGTAATTAAGCGGCATATCATAATCTAAGCTGTAAACTTTGCCGTGATCGGCAACAAAAACAAAAAGAGTATTGTCAAACCAATCTTGTTTTTGAGCCAATTGCATGAATTTCTTTATTGACCAATCGGCATATTTTACGCCTTTTTTTCGTTCGTCGGTTTCTTTATCTTTATAATTATCGGGAAAACGATAAGGCGAATGATTAGATACCGTTAAAATAGCAGCAAAAAAAGGTTGTTTTTGTTTTTGATTGATTTTTTGAACGGCAATTTCAAACAAGTAATCATCGGGAACACCGTAAATACCAATACGCTTTTCGGATTGATAATCATTGACAGAATAAATGTCATCAAAAAAATTTTTGGATAAAAACGACTGTAAATTGTCAAATTCGGCATCATGCGGAATAAAAAACGAAGTATGATATCCGTGTTTTTTGAGGGTATAAGCCCAATTGTTGTAAGGCACATCCATTTCGGCTTTCATCGGATGTGTTTCATACAAAGCCGGATAACCGGTCAAAGTGCTGTATATACCAAAATATGTATGTGTCCCCGAACTATACAAATTACTGAAAGACAAACTTTTGTCATACAAACTATCTAAAAACGGGGTAAGATTTTCGGTATTGCCAAAATGTCGCATACGATACGATGCCATACTCTCCATCAATATCAAAACAACATTAGGATGACTATTATTAACGGTATCGGGTATCACATTACGCGCGACAGGGCTTTTATATTTTTGACTGTCAATATGCAAATAGTGTTGCATGTTGCGTATGGCTGTATTTTTGTCAATCAATACTTTGGGATAAAATTTTTCTTCGACACGGTGTTCCACACTCTTGCTCAATGTATAAACCGGATTGAGAAAAAGGTATTTCAAATAAACATTTTTACTGTCAAAAGATTGATAAATGGAAATGGGCGTATTGTAACCTTTTAATAAAATTCCACCCAACATAAGCAAACCGAATACCGAAAAAATAATAATATCTTTGCGTTGTAACGGATAAATATGTTCGGGTTTTTGTCGATATATTTTTTTTACAATTTTATAAAAAATCCACAAAATCAAAACAATAGGCAATAAAATATACCTGAAACGCGGTTCAAATAAAATCATTTTAACCACAATAAGCGGTGTGTTTAACCACTCGAAAGCGTTGGCATTAAAACGCAAAAAGAAATTGTTAAAATAAGGTATATCAGCCCCCGAAATAATAAAAGCTATCGAAAAAAAAACAAAAGTAAACCAAAAAGCCAAAGTATATAACCGCCTTTGTTTTGAATGAAAAAACGATAAAACCAATAACAAAAATATCGGAAAAATCAAATAACTTGACACCATTAAATCAAATTGAAATCCGTATAAAAAAGATCGTATTATATCGCTGACTGTCAAACTGTTATCTTTAAGTATATGAAAATTGGTCAATAACAACAACAATCTGAAAAAGAAAAAAGTTACCAGCCCGAAACCATAAATACGCAAAACGATACGAACGGGATAATATGTTTGCAATAATCTTTTCATGGCGTTGGCAACGTTTGTAAATTGTTATCTAAAATATATTGAGCCGTTTGAATATGAGCTTTTAAATAGGTTTCCATTTCTTGAGTTTTTTCGGGTTCTTGTTGCATATAATTGGTTAAATCGCCTTCTTTATACCGGTATAATCCTATGGTTTTGTGTCGGTCTAAAACAAGCAGGTAATTGTCGTCAATTATACCATATTCCTTATCATTGTTAAAATAAATATACGGACGTGTATCTTTAAACAAATTCTGTCCGAAACTCATATTGATATAGCTGCTCTGCAACAAGTGCATAATCATAGGAAAAATATCCAATTGCCCCGCCGTTTTTTCTATGATTACCGGTTGCACGCCTTTGTAGTAAAAAATAGCCGGTATATGATTATAGGTCAGCGGCACGGGATATTTTCGTCTATAGGCTTCACCGTGGTCGGCTACAAAAACAAAAAGAGTGTTGTCAAACCAACTTCTTTTACGAGCCTTGTTAAAAAAATCACGCAAAGACCAATCGGCAAAACGGGTTGCCCTGACATAATCATCATCTCCCTTAATATAATCGGGTATATAAAAAGGACCGTGATCCGAAATAGTTAAAATCGTAGCCAAAAAAGCTTTGTTTTGACGAGCCATTCGGTCTATTTTTTTTAAAGCGAAATTCAATAAAAAGTGATCATCAACTCCCCAAACATTGCGAATACTGTCTTTCGGATAATCTTTTTCAAAATAAATTTTGTCAAAACCGTTTTTGCTCAAAAAAGCTCCCAAATTGTCAAAATCTTTATTATGCGGAATAAAAAAAGCCGTTTGATAAGCTTTTTGCTTCAAAATCTGCGGTAAACCATAATATTGTTTGACATCGACCCCTTTAAGCGGGTGTTTGTCAAATATTTCGGGATAAGCATAATGAACACCGTAAATTCCGGCATAGGTATGCACCCCGTTGCTATACATATTGGAAAAACTTATACCTTGCATAAATAAACTGTCTAAAAAAGGCGTGCGGTTTTCGGTATTGCCAAAATATTTCATTTTCCAAGCCGCCATACTTTCCATTAACACAATAACTACGTTGCGAGGCTTCCGAACCGAATCAAAATCGCAAGATCTCGAAATTGGATTGGCATTGACCGGTTTATCCACATGCAACTGTTTTTGAACATACGCAACAGCTTCGTTTACCGGCATCAGTTGTATAGGGTGTAGCTTATCTTTTACAAAATTTTCATAACTTTTTTCCAACACAAAAACCGGATTGAGTTTGAGCTCATTCAAAAAATTATTGTGTTGCGTAAAAGCATCTTGTGCGCGCAACGGTGCATGCAAAACCGTACCCCTGATACTGATAAAAATCAAAACGAAAAAAACAAAATATAAAACCGATTTTTTCTTGATCGAAATATTTGTAACAGGTGTTTGAATAAACAACCCGTTGAGTAACCGGTAAAACAAAAAAACCACCAAACCGAAAGGAATAAACATAAACCAATATTTGGGCTCTTGAAAAATCATACCCAACACTACAGCAGGTTGATCAAACCATTCAAAAGCTTTTAAAGTTATAGGTTGATAAAATTTGTTATAATAAGTTACATTGCCAGCCGCCAACATAAAACCTAATGACAGCAATACAAACAACCACCAAAATGCCGTTTTTTTCAAAAATTTTTTAGCTGTAAAATCATAAGCCACCAATAACAAATAAGGTATAACAACGACAAAACCCGTAACTAATAAATCGTAACGCAAACCCATAACAAAACTCGATACAATATCTTGCCAAGTACTGATACCGTCATCAAAAACTTCGTTTTTATGATAAAAGAAAAGCAAACTTCTGAAAAAACCGAAGATTAAAGCGGAAACAAGATAAATTTTAAAAATAATTTTGGGGGCGCTCATGCCAAATTTTTTTAACGTGCGACAAATTTATAAAAAAAACAACGAATAAATTTCAATTTTAAGTTAATGTAAAGAAAAGCAAATCTTGATAATTGATAGGGGTGTTTTCAACAAAAAAAATTATATTTGACATTCAACATGAATCAAACGATATTAACACATAAAAATTTATAGCTTATGAAAGACACCAAAAGAGTTTATTTTTTCGGAAATAAACAAGCCGACG
>Ga0256834_1000912_pt1 | contig 20797 bp, 24 predicted proteins | sample 4281140metaG_FD_190536 | JGI IMG/M metagenome (GOLD analysis project Ga0256834, IMG submission 190536) | Hydrothermal vent microbial communities from East Pacific Rise, Pacific Ocean - 4281-140 | ecosystem: Environmental > Aquatic > Marine > Hydrothermal vents | place: Pacific Ocean: East...
CACCACTTGCCTTTGAACTCGTCCAATGGGGTGTGCAGGATGTTACCAACCTGACCTGGCGGGATGTCCCTCCAGACGGCCACATGGCTGCTGCCCGCCAATTGCTGATAATGCTTGGGGCACTCGATAAGAATGGCGCACAGACCGCCCTTGGACGCAAAATGGCCCGTTATCCGACACATCCGCGCCTTGCCTGCCTGCTGGTGGCCGCTGTTGGTGGTCACTGTCCCGGTCTTGGCAGTGATCTGGTTGCCCTGCTTTCAGAACGTGATCTGTTGGCAAGGGGCCGACAGACAGCCCATACTACGGGAGACTGCGATATGTTTGAGCGCCTTGAAATCTTTCGTCAAGGACGTTCGCCCCGTACTGGCACGGTTCGGCGTGCAGCTTCATTCTGGCGAAAACGAACCAAAGCAGACCAGGAACCTGCGCCGGACCCGGAAACTATAAGTCGCCTGCTGGCGAGTGCTTATCCTGATCGGGTCGGCTTGCGTCGCAAACCAGGCAGTAATCGTTACTTGTTGCGCAACGGCCAGGGGGTGACTCTTGCAGCCAGTTCGGTGGTTCGTGATGCGGAATGGTTGGTAGCGGTCGAAACAATTGGCCGCAAAAATAGTGAGGACGAAATACGCCTGGCCAGCACCCTTTCTCTGGCAACAGTCGAGGAATTGTTCGGAGGTGATTCGGAGTGGCGACGTGAAGCAGGATGGCATGATAGTGAAAACCGGGTTATTGCTCGGCAAGTACGTCGACTCGGTGCCATTACTTTGCAAGAACGACCTGTGACGGTGACAACAGAGGACACCCTACCCGCCCTGCTTGACCTGATACAGCGCAAAGGGCTTGGAATTCTCCCCTGGACACGTGAAACCAGGCAGCTACAGGCACGGGCCGCATTCATTCATCAGCAACGGGCAAACCAAGACTGGCTGGACTGGTCAGATACAACATTATTGGAAGATCTGGAGGATTGGCTGCCAGCCTGGCTAACATCTGTGAAGAATCGCAGTGATCTTAAACGAATTGATCTGGCCGCAGCACTTAAGACCAGACTTGGCTGGAAACAACTAAAAGAACTAGATCGACTGGCTCCGGAAAGACTTGATGTGCCAAGTGGTTCACGCATCAAGCTCGATTATACAGGAGAAGAGTCGCCTGTACTGGCCGTCAAACTACAGGAGATGTTCGGACTCACTGAGACCCCGCGTCTGGCTGATGGCCGTGTCCCAATCCTGATCCATCTGCTCTCCCCAGCCGGTCGACCACTGGCTGTCACTCGAGATTTAAAAAGTTTCTGGGATACGATTTATCCGGAAGTTCAGAAGGAGATGAAAGGTCGCTATCCAAAGCATCCCTGGCCGGATGACCCATGGAAAGCTAAAGCAACTAAGAGGACGAAAAAGTCAGTGAATCGGTGATCTAGTGAGTTTGGCCTTGTGAGGCTGCCTTCCTGCACTACTGCCTTGTACATCTTAAAATGTCGCAAAATTGCGCAGGAATTTGGCATGCCAGTAAGGCGTGATTTCAGTTCCATAGCCGTAGCTATGCAACTGAAGCCATAACGCAGCTGGCGCGACAAATAACCAGTAAGATGCGATAGTTTAGGGTTTACACGGTACTAGCCTCAGTCAACACAATAATCCTCATCACGGCGATCAGAAACAAACATATAGCCCGGCGCGTGGGTGATGGCAATCTCCGGAGCCAGATTCCTCAAGGCGACTTGGGGCGTCACACCGCAGGCCCAAAACACCGGAACTTCGCCTTGATGCAGCGGCACCGGATCACCGAAATCCGGGGACGCTAGATCGGCGATACCAATTGCACCTGGATCGCCATGATGGATCGGTGCCCCGTGGACCGCCGGGTAGCAACTGGTAACTGCATGGGTCTTCTCGACCAGAGCTGCGGGGACCGGTCGCATACTGACAACCATCGAGCCGTGGAAGGGTCCGGCCGGTTCACATGGAATATCGGTGAGATACATAGGTACGTTACACCCCAATTCAATATGCCGCACCGGAATACCGTTTTTGAGCATCGCCTGCTCGAAGGTGAAGCTGCAACCAAGCAGAAAACTGACAAAGTCATCTTGCCAGACATCGGTGACGTCATGTAGGAACTCGGACCGATTGCCGCGAAAGACCTTGTATCCGGGACAATCCGTGCGCAGGTCGCTGCCTGGAGCCAACCTGACGGCATCGATCCGCCCCCGGTCCACCCTCTCCAGAAGCGGGCAAGGTTTCGGGTTTTTCTCGCAAAAAACCTGGAAATCGTCTGCATAGATTTCAGGCAGGACTACCAGGTTCAGCTGTGTATATCCGGCACAGCAGCCTGCCGTGGGTTTCTGCCAAAGGCCTTGCCGGACAGACGACCGAAACTTCGCAGGTGATAATCTGGCCATTTGCTTCGCAGTAGCCAATCCACCCAAGGCAGTCAATGAAGTGATCATTTACGATGCTCCTTTTTAAAACGATATTATATATTTTATTGACCAGACATATACATGTGATATATTACAAAAAATGTCAAATAAATCATTAAAAATTCAAGCATACCAGTGTCTGAAAAAAAAAATCATCACCCTAGAGTACGCTATGGGGAAAACGCTGGTAGAAAACGATTTATGTCGCGATCTCGGTATGGGGCGCACCCCTGTCCGGGAGGCGGTTCAGCAGTTGGCATCTGAAGGATTGGTCACAATTCTGCCCCGCAAGGGGACCCTCGTCAGCAACATCAACTTTTGGGACTTCGAAAAACTGCTGGAGACCAGGGTTATGCTAGAAGTCCATGTCGTTCGAAAGTTGGCGAGCTCAATCACTCAAGAACAGGCCGAAAGGCTGCACTCCCTGTTCGATGGTGTACCTGAGTTCATCAAACAGAACGATCTCGACGCACTGCTAACGATCGAACGCCAGTTTCACCAAGGACTGGTCACGCTGCTCGACAATCCATACCTTGATTCCATGGCAGAGCGCATCTATGACCTCGTCACCCGCACATGGTATCTCTCGTTTCGGAGAAGGAATCAAGATGACCTGTCTTTCACATTGCAAGAGAATCTAGTCATCCTTGAAAAGCTTGAACAGAGAGATGCAGACGCTGCCGAAAAAGCCGTCCGTGAGCATGTCATAAACTTCAGAAACATGGTGTTTCACCAGCCCTAAGCATAGACGTATTTCAAATGACGCTGTACCAACAAGGAGGTATACCATGAAACAAATTGTCAAATTCATCATTGTTCCAAGTCTGATCTTGCTGCTCACGGGGACCGCTGTGTTCGCTAAGGATCTGCGAGTTGTCGGAAGCTGGAACAGCCTGACCATGTTCAAAAATTTCGAGAAACCATTTTGGACAGAAACACTGCCAGCTGCGATGCCTGGTATCAAAGCCGACGTGACCTCATTAGGCCAGGTCAAGCTTAAGGGTGCGGCGGTACTTCGCCAGATGGATATGGGTGTTTTTGACGTGGTTCACACGGTCGCCGACTATGTGGTCGCCGATTCCCCCGCCCTGGCCGGACTCGACATGCCCGCCCTGGCCCCCGATATTGACTTGGCTCGCAAGGTTGTCGCCGCTTACCGCCCGGTCGTTGCCGACGCCTTGGCCAAGGACTTCAATGCCAAGCTGCTGGCGATCGCTCCTTATCCGGCCCAGGTCATCTTCTGCCGCGATAAGATCACCGGCCTTGACGACCTCAAAGGTAAGAAGATTCGCGCCAGCGGTTGGACCACTTCGGAATTCGTTACGGCCCTGGATGCGACTGGTGTGACCATGTCTTTTGGCGAAGTTCCCCAGTCATTGCAACGGGGTGTGGTCGATTGCGCTATCACCGGCAGCCTGTCTGGTTATTCGGCTGGTTGGGGTGAGGTTGCCAGCTACATCTATCCCCTGCCGGTAGGTGGCTGGGATTACGTGATTACCGCCATGAGCATGAAGACCTGGAACAGCTTTAGCAGCAAAGAGCAAAACTTGCTTCAGTCCTTGATCAAAGAGAAACTGGAAGAACCCGCATGGGAAGTAACTGCCCGCGAAACCCAAGAAGGCATTGACTGCCTGACCGGTGGTAGTTGCCCGCATGGCGAACCAAACAAACTCTCGCAGGTACAAATTTCCGATAAAGACCTTGAGCGCGCTCAGAAAATTCTTATTGAGGATGTCCTGCCAGCCTGGGCAGCCAAAGTAAAGCCTGAGGTCGTCGAGCGGTGGAACACCACCATCGGCAAAGTTGTTAACATCCAGGCCAAGTAACCTTCCCTTAACCCGACGGGCGTCAGCTAAATTTACGCGCCCGTCGGTTGTTTTTAAAAAAGTTGATCGCTATGGATAGACTCTTACAATTTACTGAACGGCTTAACCTTGTCGGCGTCTGGGTCGGTGGCAGCCTGCTGTTTTTGACTTCGGCCATGATCGCTATTGAAGTCGTTTTGCGCAAAGCTTTTTCCATAAGTATGGGGGGCGCAGACGAGCTCTCCAGCTATGTACTGGCAATCAGCTGCAGCTGGGCATTCGGCTTCGCTTTGATGCGCAAAGCACATATACGCATCGACATCCTTTACACGCGACTGCCGAGCAAGTTTCGAGCTGCTCTCGATATCCTCTCCTTGCTGACCTTCCTTGCCTATCTGGTCCCACTGGTATATTTCGCATTCATGGTAGTCCAGACCTCAGTGATCCGGGAATCAACGGCCAACACACCATTGCAAACCCCGCTCTGGATCCCACAGGGGCTCTGGTTGGCCGGACTTATGGTTTTCCTGTTCACCATCGTGGTTCTGTTGGTGGCGACTATATCCAGACTAGCGAAGAAAGATATGACCGGAGCCCAGCAACTGTCTGGCCCAACAACCCTTGAAGATGGCATCGAAGAGGAAACTGGTATTAGTTTAACAGCGCCAGCCGTAGGGGGTGATCAATGATCGTCACAGTAGCCCTATTGGTCCTGCTGGCCTTGCTGTTGCTGAGCATCCCAGTTGCCGCAACTTTGGCCGCTCTTGGGCTTAGCCTGGGTGGTATATTTTCACCATTTCCTCTCTACAGGGCGATCGGCGAAATTGCCTGGTCAGCCGGTACCGACTTTCTGTTGTTAACGATCCCGCTATTCGTTCTGCTCGGCGAGATCCTGCTACGAGCTGGCATTGCTGAGCGCACCTACCGAGCGCTCTATCTATGGCTCTCCTGGCTGCCGGGTGGACTGTTGCATGCCAATATCGCCACTTCAGCACTGTTCGCAGCGACATCGGGGTCTTCGGTGGCAACCGCTGCCACTATCACCACCGTGGCCCTGCCCCAGGCCCGCAAGTTCGGCTATGCCGAAAGCCTTTTCTCCGGGTCCATCGCTGCCGGCGGCACTCTGGGTATCTTGATTCCACCTTCGATCAATCTGATCGTTTACGGCTTCTTGACCAACGTTTCGATCCCGCGCCTGTTTCTGGCCGGAATCGTACCGGGGATACTGCTGGCGCTATTGTTCATGGCTTGCATCGTAGTAATCTGTCTGGTCAACCCGAAGATTGCCGGGCGCCGTGTGGAGACGACCTGGGCGCAACGTCTGGGAAGCCTCAAAGACTTGCTGCCGGTCCTGTTCATCTTTGTAATCGTGATCGGTTCCATCTACGCTGGCCTCGCAACCCCCACCGAATCCGCGGCCCTCGGCGTGATCACCGCACTCGTTATTGCAGCAAGCTACCGTCGGCTCAACCTGCAGGTGCTGCGTGACGTGGTCGAAGGGACCATGCGCACCTCGGGAATGATTATGCTGATCCTGCTGGCGGCATACTTCCTGAACTTCGTCCTGGCATCTATCGGCCTGACCACCATGCTGACCGAATTTGTCAACGGTTTGGACATGACCCCGATGGCGACCATGGCGGTGATCATCGCGATGTACGTGGTGCTAGGCTTTTTCGTCGAGACGCTGTCGCTGATGGTGATCACCATCCCGATCGTGGCACCGGTGGTGACCAGCCTCGGTTTCGACCCGATCTGGTTCGGCATCCTGCTGATCCTGCTGATCGAGATGGCGCTCATCACGCCGCCGGTCGGCCTGAACCTGTACGTGGTCCAAGGCATCCGGAACCGCGGCTCCATCAGCGAGGTCATGATCGGCAGCATCCCGTTTGTCATCATGATAGCTCTGATGATTGTTGCCATGTTAGTCTTCCCGAACATGGCACTGTATTTGACTCAATTTGTTAACTAACGAACGTCTGGAGAAAGCACCTTATGAGTGAAACAATACTTGGCCTGACTGTAGACGACACCATTGTTCAACTACCCATTGATCGTCTGGTTATCGCTGGTTGGGTTGGTAAAGATAGTGCAGCCCTGCAGAAACATATTGATGAGTTGGCCAAACTCGGCATAGATCCTCCGAGCCGGACGCCGACCTACATGAACCTGGCTCCCGCCACCTTGACAACCAGCTCACAGATGCAGGTTGTCGGCGACAGTTCGTCAGGAGAAGTGGAGTGTGTGGTTGTCACCGCACGCGATGGCCAACGCTACCTCAGTGTAGGTAGTGACCACACTGACCGCGAATTCGAACAATATGGCATCCCTGCCTCAAAGCAAATGTGCAGTAAACCGGTCGCTGCCAAAGCCTGGGCTTACAGTGAAGTTGAGGATCACCTGGGCTCCCTTATTCTTCGCTCCTGGATGCTCGTGGATGGTCAACAGCATCTCTACCAGGAAGGATCCTTAAGTGACAACCTGGACCTGACCGACCTTCTACAGAACATTCCCGACAGCTGCATCTCGGCAGGTGAATCCTTCTGCCTGTTCTGCGGAACCTTCGCTGCCATCGGTGGCCTGAAGTACGGTGAGCACTTCGAGTTCGAACTCTACGACCCGATTCTCAATCGCCGCATCACTCACGGCTATGACGTAGAGGTTTTACAACAGTTCCTTTAATTTCGATCAGGAGGCTGTCAGACTATACAGGCCGAAGCGAAAATTCGAAAGTTCGAGAGTAATAGCCATAGCTATTGGTCGAAAAGGAGCTGAGATATGGGCCAAACAGCCGGATGTGCAGCTACCATGCAGCACATAGCAGCCGTTCGTAGTATCAAACCTGGCATACGGCATTTGCAGCCTTTACTTATCACTGACCAAGAGGAGTCACCATGATATCCTGGCACGTCATCAACGAGATCATAGTGCCGATGACCGCCTTGGTGGGGCTTGCTTACGGTTACCAAAAGCTGTTCAAGGCCGATACGCAACAGTTCAACAATCTAGTACTTTATCTGCTGCTGCCGATCAATATCTTTCATGAACTCTCGACCAAACGCATCGGTTTCGTCGAACTGGGGCAACCAGCCCTGTTCATGGTGCTGTTGAGCGCTACCCTGGCCGGCATCGCTTGGCTGGCAGCCCGAATGCTACGTCTTAACGTGGAACAACGGGTTTCCTTCATCCTCAGCGTGGCGATGATTAATGTCGGCAACTTTGGCTTGTCGTTGATTTATTTTACTTACGGCCCAGAAGCTAACTTCAGCGCAATCCTTACCTTTGTCACCTTTAACGTTCCTCTGACAACCCTGGCAATCTATTTCTCCAGCACCCAGGACAGCAGGCGGGGCGCACTGAAGGATATGTTGAAGATCCCCATTTTCCATGCCACTTTTCTGGCCTTGATGTTAACATCTCTGGGGATTACCGTGCCTACTTCTGTGTACACGATCACCGGTTATCTGGGTCAGGCGACCTTCCCGATCTTCACCTTTGTCTTCGGGATGCAATTGGCTGACGTGCACTTCTCCAGATCGATGATCGGTACAGTCGCGACGGCGAGTTTTTTGCGTCTGGTAATCTCTCCTATCCTTGCAGCACTTATTCTGGGCACTATGGGTGTGGTCGGTCTGAGTTACAAGGTTGGGTTGGTGCAAACATCGACTCCAGCACCAATCCTGCCCCTCATGTACGCGATCCGCTTCAACCGATCTCCGGAGCTCTTGGCAGCAATTATCATCGTCACAACGATACTGTCAGTCGTGACTCTCCCGATAGTCATCTACTTCGCCGGATAACGGCCAATCGCCCCATGGAGTCTGAGAGAAGTCAATAGATTGTTTGAGCAGAACTTAACTGTAAGTGTGAGTGTGACCTCAGGGCAACACCTGGCAACGTTGCCTTCTATTTTACTAACGGCGCAGTTGTGCCTTTAACCAAAAGCTAAAAGGAGACGTTATGAAAAAAATGATGATGATGCTTGTAGCTGGCCTGGTTTCTCTGGCTATGACAGCCCCGGTGCTCGCCGTGACCAAGATCGACCTGTCAACAACCTACTCGGGTGCCAACCTGCATGCCGAGACCTGCCGCGAGTTTGCTAAGCGGATCAAGGAGGCCACCAACGGCGAAGTTATTATCACTGTGCATGAAGGCGGTGCCCTTGGACTGAAGGACGAAGATAATTTCACCTCGGTCGCAGACGGCATCGTACCCATGGCCAGCATTCTTATGGGTTCGGCTATCGGCACCTCGCCAATATACGGACTGAGCACATCGCCCTTCCTGGTCAAAGATTTCAAGGAAGCCAAACTGCTTAATGACATCGCCCGCCCTTACTACGACAAGGAAGCCGCCCGTTTAAACCAGCGCATCCTTTACACAGCACCTTGGCCGTCCAGTTCGATTCACGCCAAGCGCCCAATCAATACCTATGCTGACATCAAGGGTCTACGTATCCGTACTTACGACAAAAACGGCACTGATGTCCTGAAAAAGGCCGGTGCTAATGCTGTGGTCATGTCCTGGGGCGACGTCTATCCCGCCCTGGCAACCGGTGCCATTGACTCAGTCCTGACCTCCTCGACCAGCGCAGTGGCCGGCAAATTTTGGGAAGTGCTTTCCGACACCACACGCATCAACTTCGCCATCCCTCTAAACATGATAAACATCAACAACGACACATTCAATAGCCTGACCAAGTCGCAGCAAGAAACCTTCATAAAAGTCGGTCGCGACATGGAAACCCGCCAGTGGAAGATTGCTGAGACCGCCATGGACGCAGAAGAAGCGATCCTCAAGAAGAATGGCATAAAAATCCACTCGACCATTTCCGATGAACTGGCAGGCAAGCTCAAGAAGAGCGGCAGCTACATCATCGATGCATGGCGAAAGAAAACTGGAGCCGCTGGCAAAGAAATCCTGGACCAGTTCGAAGCCAAACGCAAAGCCCTGTAAAGACGGTGGCAATGCATGTAAAAAATCATGTGGCGAACCGACTGCTGAGAGTGGTGGAACTGCTCTCGGCGGCCGGCGCCGCCCTTTCCGGCGTCGCGTTCACATTTATGACACTGCTGATTCTTGCGGAGATTCTGCTGCGGACCTTCTTCGACAAATCGACCCTCATCGCCAGTGAATATTCCGGCTATACCCTGGCCGCGATGATCTATCTGGGGCTGGGATATTCGTTTCGTCAGGGCGCGCATATCCGCATCACCTTCCTGCGGGAACGACTGAAGGGTTGGACTCTCCACCTGCTGGAGATCGCCTGTGCACTAGTCGGATCGCTGCTCTGCGTTCTGTCGACGGTTTTTCTGTGGGAGATGGTACAAACCTCCTTTCAGCGCGGCACCATTGCCTATACTGTTGCTGAAACACCCCTGTGGATGCCACAGGCGATCATCCTGGTAGGCTTGGTCATCATGACTCTGCAGATACTGGCTTATCTGTTGTTCCTCATCGTGCACGGCCCCGGTGCCGTCGAGTCAAAGATGGTGGACATATGAATCTGACCCTGCTAACCGTCCTTTTCACCGTTTTCGGCTTCCTGCTGTCCGGAGTCTGGATTGCTCTGTCACTAATGGCAACGGCTGGCATCAGCCTTGAGTTGTTCACCAACCTGCCTGTAGGCAAGATCTGGGCTCAGGCGCTATGGAACAGCCTCAACAACTGGGCGCTGGCAGCTCTGCCAATGTTTATCTTCCTCGGCGAAATGATCATGCGGACCAAGATGTCCGTGCTGCTGTTCGAAGGCCTGAAACCCTGGGTGCAGTTCATACCCGGCCGCCTGCTGCATATCAACGTGGTCGGCAGCGCAATTTTTGCTGCAGTTTCAGGATCTTCGCCAGCGACAGTTGCCACCATCGGCAAGATCACTCTGAGACGACTCGACGAGGAAGGCTATGACAAATCTCTCAGCTACGGATCTCTGGCTGGCGCGGGAACCCTCGGGCTGCTAATCCCGCCAAGCATAGTGCTGATTATATATGGCGTGCTTGGCGAAGTTTCGATTGGTCGCCTGTTCATCGCTGGTATCCTGCCCGGTCTGTTGTTAGCCGGACTCTACAGCGGCTACGTAGCCATACGTGTGTTGATCAACCCCAAACTGGCGCCATCTGGTCGGGAGACCTTCACCGCCAAAGAGATGCTGGCCTCCCTGTGGAAGCTGTTCCCAGTTTCATTTCTGATTATGTTCATCCTTGGCTCCATCTACACCGGCTTCGCAACCCCCTCCGAAGCAGCGGCGCTTGGAGTTTTGGGCGGTATTGTCGTGGCTGGCCTGCTCGGCGACCTGACCTGGCGTAATCTGATCGATTCGGTGAAGGGTACGATTAACACTTCATCCATGATCTGCTTCATCATCGTCGGTGCAAGCTTCCTCTCGGTCGCCATGGGTTATCTGCACCTGCCGGCGACAATCGCCACCTATATCGGCTCCCTCGGTCTGGGCCCATACGTCATGATCTTGCTGTTCACGATCTTTTATATCATCCTGGGCTTTTTCCTCGATGGCATCTCTATGATCGTGATGACCCTGCCCATCACCCTGCCGTTAGCGGTGCTTTCCGGGTTCGACCCGGTCTGGTTTGGCATTTTTCTGGTGCTGGTCATTGAGGCTGGACAGATCACTCCACCAGTCGGCTTCAACCTCTTCGTCTTGCAGGGGCTGACGAATGAGCCCCTGGAAAAGATAGTGATAGCGGCGGCCCCTTTTTTCCTGATCATCCTCTTCGCCATTTTATTGATAACCACCTTCCCAGAGGTCGTCCTGTTGCTGCCCGGACTGGTAATGAAGGGTGCCGCAGGTTAAACCGTCACAAGAGGCTAGAATGAGAAATATCATATCGCTAACTATCCACAGAAGCGGCCATACTCCAGAACAGGTCGATCTCGACGTCAAGAAAGTCTTCAATGCCGGCTGGGCCGGTCGCGACCGCGCCGCAGTCCAGCACCATATCGACGAACTGGCGGCAGTTGGTGTCCCCGCGCCGCAGCACGTGCCAACCTTGTTTGCATTAGGCAACCACCTGCTGACCACCACAGACGCTATCCAGGTCCACGGAGAGAACACATCCGGAGAGGTCGAATACGTTTTATTTTGGCATCAAGGCGAGATTTTCGTCACCATCGGCTCTGACCACACTGACAGACGTCTCGAAAAACACTCTATTCCAAAATCGAAGAATCTCTGTCTCAATGTTATGGCAGCTGAAGCCTGGCCCTATACGGAAGTAAAGGAACACTTCGACAAACTGATTCTGAACTGTTCTGTAACCCGCAACGGCGTGGATGATCCTTACCAGAATGATGTCACTGGTGCCCTGATCGGACCTGACTATTGGATCACAGAACTGGAACAACGTCTCGGTCATCTTGAAGACGGCCTGGTACTCTTCTCAGGAGCTATAGGTACTATTGCCGGGCTGGTAGTTGGCGATGCCTACAGCTTCCGCATGATTGACCCGGTACTCAACCGCAGCATAGAACATAGTTATAGCTGTGAAGTCCTAACCGGCGCCATCGAGGATTACTGACATGACCCCTGCATTGACTATCGCCCTGGCCCAAACAGACATATCGCGGATCCCGGATGAAAACCTCCAGACCGCCCGCCGTTACGTGCAGCAAGCGGCCGCGCAGGGTGCCGACCTGATCGCATTCCCCGAGATGTTTATGGCACGCCCACAGGAAGGAGTTCCTTTAACGACTATCGCCGAACCGCTCGACGGTCCCTTTGTCAGCACACTGGTCGCCATAGCTACAGAGCACGACATCGCAGTGATCTGCGGCCTGTGGGAAAAGGTTCCGGGAGAAACGGATCGGGCAGCCAATGTTGTCGTCGCGCTAGGCCCCGACGGGGCACTACTGGCCCGCTACAACAAGGTCCACTTGTTCGACGCCCTGAGCGTCCGGGAATCCGACCTGATGCTGGGGGGCGACACACCGCCACCGGTGTTCTGCTTCAAAGGGATGCAACTGGGGCTGGCAATCTGCTACGACCTGCGCTTCCCCGAGCTATTCCGCGACCTGGCCCTGCGCGGGGCCGAGGCCGTGATCATACCCTCAGCCTGGTACGCCGGGACAATGAAAGAGGAGCACTGGCTGACCCTGCTGCAAGCGCGGGCCATTGAGAACACCATGTATGTCGGCGGATGCAACCTCTGTGGTGCCCCCTTTTCAGCGCGTAGCGCCGTTTTTGATCCCTTCGGCGTCATGCTTGCCAGCGCAGGAGAAGGAAAAGCTCTGGTCTTGGCTCAGATCGAACGGACACGCATTGACGAGGTCCGCACCAAACTACCGGCTCTGACCCATACACGGAGCGGCCTGTTCAGGAGCTGAGCTATGGAAGTAAGCTGGCAACTACTCTTACCCGGCATCCCGCTGACTTCAACCCGCGGCGCACTCGGCTGGTCTTCGGTGACCCTGGTGCGCACAGCCGACCGGATCATGCTGGTCGATACCGGCTCGTATGGCGACCGTGCACTCCTGCTGACTCGTCTGCAGGAAGTAGGGATTGCTCCGGGCGAAGTGGACGACGTGTTTTTAACTCATTTCCACTTTGACCATGTCCTGAATTTCGATCTGTTCAAGAATGCAACGTTCCATCTGTCTGAAACAGAGATCAGATATGTCACTGAGGGCGGTTTCCAGGCGGTTAACGACCCCTACGTCCCGGCAGTGATCTACCCGTTACTCGCTCCTCAGATCAAATCCTTTTCAACTGAGGTCGAGATCCAGCCAGGGGTGCGGGTATTTCCCCTACCAGGTCATACTCCCGGCACGAGTGGGCTGTTGCTAGAGCAGACCCAGGTGCTTATCGCCGGCGACGGCATCAAGTGCGCACGCGACTTTAACAACTGGCAGCCACCACCTGCTTTTGCCGGCAAAAGGGCAGCTCTGCGCAGTTATCGCCGCGCTGCTGACAAGGCCCAAATTATCATCCCTGGCCACGACAACCCCTTTCGGGTGCCAATACAGGAGGAGGTTGAATATCTGGATAGTTTTTCGCTGGAATTGACCTTCACAGAAGGTTCTGCCAACGATCCGTTAACTATCCATCTGCCCAAAAATTCACCCCGGCAGTAATGCACCTTTAACAATGGTCTTCCAGCTGGGGCGCAGAATGGAAACATGATAGAATAAGAAGTTATGCAAGTACGCTTTTTAAATATGGGTGATAGTGCCCTGACCATGGAAATCGGTGATCACATCAACCGAAACATGGCCTCCAGCGTAGCGGCCATAGACCACCGATTAGGCCAAGAACTGAAGTCCAAACGTCTGGTCGGCGTTATTGAAGCGGTGCCGACCTACCGTTCGTTGACCGTGATCTTCGACCCGCTGATCCTGCCACGTGCTACCCTTAAGAGACGACTATTGGCCCTGTTTAACGAAGACAGCGATGTCGCTGATTGCGCTACTCGCTGCTGGCGACTACCCGTTTGCTATGACGAACAATTTGGTCCGGATATAGCAGCGGTCGCCTCGGCCAAGGTCCTGACAACGGCAGAGGTGATTTCTCTACATGCCGACCGAACTTATATGGTTTATATGATCGGCTTCTTGCCAGGGTTTCCATACATGGGTGATCTTGACCACGCTCTGTACATGCCGCGTAGAAGCGCTCCTCGCGTCCGGGTGCCGGTTGGTTCTGTGGCCATAACCGGACAACAGACGGCAATCTACCCTTGGGAGAGTCCGGGTGGCTGGCAGCTCCTTGGGCGATGTCCACTGCCTCTGTTTGATGCAAGTCGCAGCGAACCGGCACTGCTCGCCCAAGGTGATCAAGTTAAATTTGAACCCATATCAGCCAGAAGTTTCCAACTCCTCGAGGTCGCCGCACAAGATGGATCCCTGGACCTCTCCGCCTTCCGGCTAAAAGAGACGTTCGCATGAAGCCCCGTCTCCTACTTAAAAGCTCTGGAGTACTGATGAGTATCCAGGATCAGGGCCGCTTTGGTTATCGCCGTTTAGGCGTACCTCAGTCCGGCGTACTTCAGCCTAAGTTCGCGAAAATTGCTAACGTTTTGGTAGGCAATCACGAGGATACAGCCCTTCTTGAGTTTTTCCTGACAGGACCGACCTTCTCCCTGAAAGAGGGGACACTGCGCTTGGCCGTTGCCGGGGATTGTCTACTGGAAATGACTCGCAACGGCAAGCGGCGGATGTTTCGTGCATGGCGCAGCATTACCATGCAAACTGGCGACACTCTACAGATCGGACAGGTTCAGTCGGGCAAGGCCGGCTATATTGCGGTCACTGATGGTTTTACTATGACGTCGGTTATGGACAGTCATTCGACCTATCTGCGTGGCGGTTTCGGGGGACTGGGTGGGAAGCTCCTGATTTCTGGATCCAACCTGCCAATTGCCAACCAGACAGCTACCCTGGAGAGGAACATGTATTTGCCGTCTCCACCTCCGGCTGAGATACCCGGTAGCAGTCGGGAGTCGATTGCCTGTTTCCCTCCTGCGACGATCCGCGTGATCAAAGGGCCACAGGACGACTATTTCACTAAGCAGACACTAAATGACTTTCTGCAAGGGGTATATACAATCAGCAAGGAGTCGGATCGCATGGGCAGTCGCCTGGAGGGGCCACTGCTGACACACCGCTCAGATAAGAGTCCAGAGATTGTTTCCGACGGTATAGTTCCAGGTGCTATCCAGATCCCTGGCAATGGAGCTCCCATAGTCATGCTGGCCGACGGCCCGACTGTTGGGGGCTATCCGAAGATCGCCACCGTAATCAGTATTGATCTACCCAAACTGGCAGTGATGACACCCGGCAGTCGACTCTGTTTCGACGCAGTTACCGTTGATGAGGCCGAAAACCTCTTGCGGGCTGACCGTGCTGACCTTGCTGCCTTACTCGCAACCATAGTCCCTCTGCCAGATATAGCAGAACCCTTTTAAGGGTCGCTTGGCGAGGCAGAGTAACTTTAGACAATGTATAGACTACTGAACCACCAATCGTAGCCTGTAGAGGATCGAACACCATGAAAATCAACCTGAATGCAGACTTAGGCGAAGGCTTTGGTACATACCGGATTGGTAATGATAAGATGTTGCTCAAAGTCATTTCATCCGCCAACGTCGCCAGTGGCTTTCATGCTGGCGATCCTTGGGTCATGACTGAAACCCTGTCTATGGCTCGCGAGCATGGGGTCAGTATCGGTGCCCACCCTTCATTTCCCGACCTGCAGGGTTTCGGCCGCAGGGTCATGCACATTTTGCCGCGCGAACTCAAAGCGATGATCCTCTACCAGATTGGTGCCTTGGCCGGAATCGCCCGAGTCGAGGGACTCAAGGTCAGCCATGTCAAACCGCACGGTGCTCTCAACAATATGGCATGCGAGGATGCTAGCATAGCTCAGCTGATTGCAGAAGTAATCCGGGATTATGATCGCGACATGATTCTTTTGGCCCCGGCACTCTCTGAGCTGGCGAAAGCCGGTAATGCTGTCGATCTACCAGTTGCCCTCGAGGTGTTTGCAGACCGGGCTTACACCGATACCGGGCACTTGGTGCCGCGGAACCAAACTGGTGCGGTTCTTCAAGATCCTCAGGACTGTGTCACTAATGTCATACGTATGGTCGAGCAGGGTGGGATTGTTAGCATCAACGGTACTTGTTTGCCAACTCAATTCCATAGTATTTGTGTCCATGGCGACAATAAGCAGGCCGCCGACAGTGCCGCAATGGTCAGACAAAGTCTGGAGACAATTGGTTTCAAAATTGCTACGCTTCCGGACTTGTGTTCTCAATTTGCCTGACAACGGTTCAGACACAACCACTTAAAAACAGAGGATTCCTTCCGTCTAAAGATTTCCACTTTACTTCCGCCGCAAAGCTGTCCCAAAAACCTTGGGTACCTCCTGAGTTCAGTGATCCGTGATCTGCCCACTGGTTACAGATCATGGATCACTAATACTGATTTTAAATATTCTTCTCCCGGCTATGCCCGACCCGCCAACGACACACCGCAGCTACCATCACAATAGGGCAGGTCCCCGGTTAATCCACAGCAGCAAATATACACCTTTTGCCGCCGCTTGATCTTAAACTCAATTGGTGCAATGCCGCTGCCACTGTGCGACTCATCACAGAAAGGCAGGTTCTGCGACTTACCACAAGTACAGCGATAGTAGGTACCAGGATCCAGAGTGATGCCGATCGGCAAGCCAGTATTGTCATTTTCCATAGAAACTCCTTAAAATCAGGGACGCGGGACGAGGTTAAAACCACAAACCACTAACCAGTTATTTCATAAACCAATCGTAGGCAAGTTTCCCGACCATACCAAGAACAACCAGCTCCACAAAAGTGATGGCGACCATGACCCATGCTTTCCTTTTGCCGCCCTTCAGCCCTTTTACCAGGAAGTCGGGCATGACCCTGGCCATGTCCTCGCTCATATTCTCCCAGGCTTCTTTGAAAACACTGTCTTGTTGTTTTTTATGTGGTGCTTGTTGCTTATTCCTGGGCGCTTGCTTTTTCTTGCTGTGCTTTCTACTCATTATTATTCCTGAAAAGGACAATGGACAGAAACCTTAACGCAGTAAAATGTCAGGCCAATGAGTTGAGATTACAGTTATTATAGTGGGGGGTCAACCGGGAATGCAGGAACGCAAAATCGTATTTTCTTAGAGTTTCAGGCTTATGACTTATCGGCTTTCACCAATAACGCACCCTGCCAGAATCAACATGTACAAAATCTGACTTCGGGTAGTAACCAACTCCCCCTATACGCAAATCCAATGCAGCTTTGCGTACGACTTTAAGAGGAACACCTGGAAGTCGCAAATCAACAGCCTTGCCTTGCATGTGATAGCTGTTCTTGGCAACACTACGGGACTTACTACGCAGCAGCTTGTTGGTTTGCGGTGAACGATAACCAGAGATAATCTCGAAGGACTGTTTGGCATCAATCTTGCGGGAGATCGAGGCCATCAAATCAAGAGTCACCGGGTCGATCGAATGCACTTCATCAGTGCGATGGTCGCGTAAGACGTAGCTGATATGGCTCAAGGCATCAGGGATATAACCGCCCTGCTCCCAGTAAACCACTTCATTCAGCCGTTCTCCAGTATGGGTGTTGAGTAAGCTCAGGCTGCGTTCCTGGAAACCGTGAAGACCATATCGAGCCCAAGCTGGCAAGGGGTTAAGACAGGCAAGGGAAACCAGCAGCCCGGTTTTAAGCAGCTGTCGGCGATTCAGTTCATGTTGTTGGGACATGTTAGGATTGTCTCGTTGTATATGCTTTTTTCGATTATTAAGTAATAAAATCAGTCATGTAAGTCAGTGTATGCAGTAAGTGTACAGAGCAAGAGCTGTTCCAAAACTGAAGCAAAGCTAGAAAAACATCGGCGGTCATACACACCAACGTCTGCAGCTAATGATTTCGAATGGTTATCATGGAGTGTGTGTGAAACAGAATTTATCTACAAAACCAGGAATAGACAATGAACATACAAAAACACACTACCGGTGGCACAATCGTGGCACCCGCAAGTGTCATAACACAAAGCTACGCAAGCTTGCAAGTTATCGTTTGTTAAGAATAAAGTCTCGATTAAGAGAGTTCGAAAGCAATCTTCAAAAACACCATATACCAGGAGCTGAGTTACCCCTTACTTTCAACCTTTGAATCTATCCCGATGTACCTGATCAAAAGGCAGGTCCTCTAAAGCATGGCCAGATTTCTCCTCGGCAGGATAGCCAAGCCCAATAATACATTCGACCATGTGTGAAGCGGGCAAACCGAGCAGATCTTTAAGATATTCCTCTGCACTGCATTCGGCATTGTGGGGGCGCAAACGGATTTGTGCCCAGCAACTACCCAAACCGAGTTCTTCGGCTGTCAACTGGATCACCATTGCGGCAATTGAGCAATCCTCCACACATGTATCGCTTTTTGTCGCATCTGCTGAGACCACAATGGCCAGGGGCGCACCAGCCAGGAAGATCGAGCCGTGCTCCTTACCCTTGCCAAGTTTTTTAAGAAGATCATGATCGGTGACAATAATGAAATCCCATGGGTTACGACCACGAGAGGACGGTGTACGAACAGCCGCTTCAATAATGGCATCAATCATATCGGAGGCAACCGGTTGGTCGGTAAACTTACGGATACTGCGACGTTTACGCAGTAATTTGAGAAGGTTTGTTTCCATAGTCAGTTTTTATCCAGATAAGTACGGATAACTTCTACAAAACTCATCTCGATCGATTGGATTTCAATACCGAACCCCTGTGGCAGTGTCATGTTCTGGCGGGGGAAGCCTTGATTGACCCAAGCGATGCGACCGGAAAGCGATATAGTGGTGGCGCTTATTGTAGGGAGCAGAAACGAAGCTTTAATACAACTGTTGAGGGGGATCTCTTTACGAAATTCGACATAGAGACCATGCAGACTGAGGTCGACGCCACGCGCCTGGTACTCTTCGCCATTAATAGTAAATTGAACTGTCATCTGACAAGGCACACGCCGCTCACGTCGTTCGATATTAAAGAGATGACGGTGGCCGAGATTCAGGAACTCTTCACGGCCAAATGGCTTGGCCAGAAAACCATCACATCCAGACGCTTCAATCTCTTTGAGGTTGGCATCCCGATCAGGTGTGAAGATCAACAGCACTGGAATTTTCTTAAGCGTGTGGTGTTCCTTGATTTTTTGACAAGCCTCAATACCGCTCATTCCCGGCATGGCAACATCCATATAGATCAGATCTGGCCATTCACGCATAGCGAGACTAATTGCCTCTTCGCCACCCGTAGCGGTAATAATTGTGGCGGGCGTTCGCTTGAAATAATCACACATGACGTCACGAAAGAAATCGACGTCATCAACCAAAAGAATCTTCAGGTTGTTTTGGCTCATCTAGACTACCTCCCAATTCAACTACGGACGACGAGAACAACAATAGGAACATTGACTGCGCCTAAGGGTGCAAAATCAATATCGAAAAACAAATTATGAATATTACCCGCCTTCGTCAAGCAAAAGCTGCAACTTGGCAATCTTTTTTTCCACAGCCGCGGTTAATTGGTCTTCACCGAACATATATGTCAGCTGCCCAACCATGAGAAAAACATCGGCAAGTTCATCCACAACAGCATCACTATTAACTTTGCCACGGGAAAAATGCTGCAGTGTAGCTATCAACTCAGCACATTCTTCAATCATCTGATTATACTGAGCGTCTTCCCCCCACTTTTTGATCGTCTTTTTATATATTTCACGATAAAGCATCATGGCCAGGTCCTACTTCCAGAGGTTAGTTTTGCTATGAATTGTCCGGACAGTGCAATTTCTGCATTGTCACCGTGGCACAAAATGTTAGGTTCGCGATGAGATTAACAGGAAAACAACGAAAGGAGAAAACAAAACAAGACAGAAGAAACATTAGGACAACAATCTTAAGAGGAAAAAAATGGATCAGCAGTCACAACTCATCTATTACTCGGTTAATCTATCCAAGGGGAATGTATACTATTGATTATTCATCACTTTTCTGCGTGGCTATACACTCTTCCATAGTCTCAAGACAGATCTCTTTGATCATATCGTAGGAGAGACAAAGACCTTCAACGACTTCCTTTTCGACACGATCGCATTTGGATACGTCAATATTGCTGAGGTTCATGCTGGCCTCCTCTATTTGAGCACACTATTAATACCAGGGTTCATATACAGCAGAATAAAGCAAACGGTATGCCATGTTCATAAACGTTAGCGATGTATTAACACTCAACAGCTAGTGCTTACTGATAAATATCAGTTGCCACTACGGCCTTTAAACAAAAAACCCACACCGAAAGGGTGCAGGTTTATAACTCGAGTGATCCGTAAAGCCAGGAAGCTCAGTGCCGCGTCGCGCGTCGCTCCAAGCCACCATAGTGGTCATTGGTGCCGCCTGGTTTTCTAATTCTGACCGGGTCGACGCCAACAGTCGCCCAACCATCCACTCTCTTGAACTTGTGTACGCGATTACTTTCCAGAAGGACATCAAACACACGGGGAGTAAAGTGGTGAAAGGTGCCGTCTTTCAAGACGACATCTATGTATGAGCACTCAGTATTACGGAGAAATACATGCTCAGGCATATTGAACCTCCACTACTACGAGACTTATTTTTTTTATTACGTTTCTCTTGATATCAGACATAGCGCCTTATCATTTCTGCGTCCATGCCTACGGTATCCACGCAATATCCACACGCCAAAAGATGGTTCCCCCAACATCGCTTCTTTCATAATGCTTTGAAACGGTTCAACACCTGTAGCAATATACTGCCTCTTAAACGTCCCATCAAATCTGATATCATCTCTTTCGGTGGCACCATTATGATCAGATGAATATGATCCTTTTGGATATTCATTTCGACTATTTTACAATGGCATTACTCGCTGAATATCCGTAAGTGAGTTCGGACTTCCTCTGCTAGTGTCCCGTGCGGTTAATCGTGACGTATAATTCTGAGACATTTTGGTTGCTGTCAAGGCGTGCTGATGAAGGCCTAGCGTGCGTTAAGCCAAAGAGGCGCAACGCAGACAGCGGGCAAAAG
>Ga0256834_1000913_pt1 | contig 20786 bp, 17 predicted proteins | sample 4281140metaG_FD_190536 | JGI IMG/M metagenome (GOLD analysis project Ga0256834, IMG submission 190536) | Hydrothermal vent microbial communities from East Pacific Rise, Pacific Ocean - 4281-140 | ecosystem: Environmental > Aquatic > Marine > Hydrothermal vents | place: Pacific Ocean: East...
GGGCAGTTCCATGTGCAGTATTGGCACCCAATACATACATCATCATCGTGAAAAACTATGCCGTTGTCAAGTTTTATATAAGAGGAAGTAGGACATCCTTTAAGACACTCAGGATCTATACAGTGATTACAGCTCATTGAGTTTAGCATCTGAGTGAACATAGGGAACTCTCCACCCTCCATCTCACCAACACGACGCCATTTTATATCAGCAGGGTTATTGTTTTGCTCATTACAAGCAACTTCACAACATCTACATCCTACACATTTTACAGCGTCAAAATGAAAACGGTACTGTTCGTCATCTTTTAGCGGTGGAATATCTATGGAGTAAGAACCACACTGCATTAGTGTGTCTGCTTTATGGTCTATAAAACTCTCTAACGGTGTTTGCAAAACTCTAGCTCCATCTATTTTTAGACTAATTATATCAGTAATTATTGGACTTGTTAGAGCTATTATGTATATTTTTTAAGCAAAAAATATTATTTTATGTATATTTTATAATCACTCTACAAGATTAAATGAGCACTTCAAAGAGTTGTCTTCTCTTACAAACTCTACTGGATAGGCTAGCTGTAGCTGCCAAGGTGCATCTTCTAAAGATGAGATAAGCTCATAAAATGCTCTTGGTGAATCTATAAGCAGATCTATCTTAAACTTCAGAGTCTTCTCATTTAGCTCACTAACAGTTAGATTAGATCCATATAGATTGTTAAAATAGCTCTCTACCTCTTGTAGTTGTGGTGGTGGGGTAGTTGCATCAGTTAGGACAACTGATGACTTGATCTTGATCTGCTCCTCTATATTTTCACTCTTTTTAAGTTGTGTCTCGTATATATTGTTGAGATCTTGGTACTTATGTAGTCGTGGCAACACCAACAAATAGAGTACTAAAAAGATCAAACATAGTGCTGATGCTAGTGCCAACATTAACTCTTTTCTACTCTTATACTCTACAACCTTCATTGTGTGCTCTTTGGTGTTGAGATGATAACTCTAAACTCTCTATCTTGTGCATAGAAGAGTCTCACTTTTGGATACTGCTCTCGCAAAGGTATCACAAACTCATGCTCTAAGACTCTTCTGTTATTGCTGATGCCACTTAAGACTATCTGATACATACCAAACTTAGCACTCTTAAGAGTTACGCTATCTGGCACAAAGTCCAATATCTGTTCGATCTTATTGAGCTTCTCTCTCTGCTGTGATCTATCTAACTCTTTTTGAGGTAGGTGTTGTTGAGTAGACGCATAGAGTCCTTGTTGCAAAGATTCGCTCTTCATAGCTTCTATTTTTGATGTTAGTTTTCTATTTTCACTACTTAAAACAGTGCTAACAAGTGCCATTAAGGCGATCAATACAGAGCATACAATAAGTACCACTTTTGTAGTTTTACTGATTGGTGATTTGTCCCTACTCTTAAGAAAACTGTGGCTCATAACCTAGCTCCTTTGCTCCAGCTATCGCACATAGTTGTGCTGGCAAAACATCAATAAGTGTTGCATCAACAAGCAACAATTTGCTCAAAGAAGCTCTAAGCTGTTCTGCGCTATCTGATGCATCTGCTATATAAACATGCTCTATAAACTCACCCTGACAACACGGTCTACTGTAGTACTTATTTAACATATCTGCGATCTGCAAGCTCAAATCACCGCTATTGACATCAAACTGCTTAGCAGCCCTAAGTGAAGACTCCTTGGCTATAACAAGGCTAGCACTATCTTTAAGATAGAGTATATATATGGAGTGTGCACTACTCATCTTCTCTTTAAATATAAGATGGATTAGGCTAAATGGTATATAGATCATATCTGGTGCAATATTTTTAAATCGCTCGATCATGGTGGCGTATGCCTCTTCATCAAGATAGTTCATCCACTCTTCATCTATACATATAGTTCTACTGTTGCCTACAGAGCGGTTGTTGAGCATAGCTTTTGAGAGTATACAAGTAGATAGAGCTCCTTGTCGCAGATCTGTGTTAAGAAGTGATGTGTAGCAGTATGGTGTTAGATCATGAAACTTTTGCAAATATGCAACAAGGGATTCAAGGGACTCATCAAATATAAAAGAGCTCTCCTCTAGCTCTATATCGGAGTGGTTTTTAAACCTCAACACACTCACATATATTGTGCCACCATCTACATATATGCCGATAAAACACTTTACATAGAACGAACTAAGCATCATCATCCATGCAGAGAGGGTGTGCTTTTTGATAGTTCTTAAGCTTCATAGATGAGCTTAACTTAGTGTATATCTGTGTTGTTGCCATAGATGAGTGTCCTAGTAGCTCACTCACATCGGAGATGCGCGCATCATGCTGCAAAAGCTCTGTAGCATATGAGTGGCGAAGTTGGTGTGGTGTTGCTCTCAAGCCTACCCTTTTAAATGCTAAATTGAGCATGTATCTTAAACTATTTTCGCTTAAGCGCTTATTGGCTATTGAACATAGATAGACCGCGGGTTTATATATAGATATAAACTCATCTAATACCACCTTGGTGCTATCTAGCAGAGGGATATCGCGCATTTTTGTCCCCTTGCCAACTACCCTCACCCACTCTTGTGTCATATCGTTAAGACGCAAAGCATAGAGCTCACTTATACGCAATCCAAGTGTATACAACATCACTATAATCATGCGCTCTTTAATGCTAGCCTTAGCCAACGCCTCTAAAATTGCTGAGTGGTTTATAGGCTTTGGTAGAGTTTTTGGGGTTTTGATGCTATCTGCTGAGAGAAGAGACACCTCGATACCATCTTGCTCTATAAACTGCACAAAGCTACGCCAAGTACTAAGCTTTCTAGCAATAGTTTTTGGTTTTAAAGATGCTATCTGCAACCTGTATGCCATAAGGTCTATACTGAGTAACTCATTTTCATAACTGACCTCAACCTTCGATAAAGAGCTCTGTAAAGTCTCATTATAGCTCTTTACCGTTAGATTAGAGTAGCCTCTAATATCGTACAGATAGTCTAAAAAATCTAGCCTATAGCTATCTAAAGAGCGCATATTTGATCCAACTGCTCTTTAACAACTCTTTTAGCATCATCAAGAGAGACTCCAGATAGATCTATGGGCTCTGATGCGTAGAAGTCTATAGTTCCAAATGGTTTTGCTATCTTAAACTTATCCCAACTACTTAACTGCCAATATCTTGAGGTCTTTGTGCCTAAAACTACAACTTTTGCCCCACTCTTTTGAGCCATCATCACAACTCCATCAGAGAGCTCTCTGCGTGGTCCACGCGGTCCATCTGGAGTCACTGCAACATCATAACCACTCTTTAAGGCAGATATAGCGCCCACAAGTGCTCTAATAGCTCCGCGACTAGTTGAGCCACGAATAGTCTCAAATCCAAAATAGCTGATAGATTTAGCGATTAAAGAGCCGTCAAAATGTTCTGATATGACCACCTTTATAGCTGTTTTTTGGCGAAACTTAGAGTAGACAAATGGCTGTAGTAGTAGATCTTCATGCCATACAGCAAAAATAACACCATGTGATGGGATCGTTAATGGAAGATGAAACCTACATCTACTTGTGTAGTATATAAACCGCATAGCTAAAGCTGCGATAGGTGGCACAATAGATAGTGCCAATGTTCGCAATAGCTTCTTTCTCTTAGACAACTCTACCCTCACAAGAGAGCCTTGCCACCTTTGTAATCAAGACATCTACGATCTCTCCAAGCAGATTTTCACTACCTTTGACTTTAACAAGCAGATTATTATCACTTCTGCCAGCCACAAATCCATCTGAGCGCAACTCCTCAAAATATACACTATATACACGATTTAAGTGAGCTTTGCTCTTCTTATCTAACATCTCATCATGCATCTCTTGCACTCTCTTTAGACGCTCTTTAGCAACAGCCTCATCTACAACACCGCTAAAATTAGCAGCCTCTGTTAATGGTCGTGGTGAGTACTTAAAGCTAAACATCTGCTCAAAACTGGCATCTCTTACAACCTCTAGTGTCTGTTCAAAATCATCATCACTCTCGCCTGGAAAAGCCACAATCACATCTGTACTAATGCTAACATCTTTTACTGTTGATCTAATCTTGTCGATACGGTCTAAAAACCACTCTTTAGTATATCCACGCTTCATAGCGCGTAAGATTTTAGTCGATCCGCTCTGTAGTGGAACATGGATAGATTTGCATATTTTATCATTGGAGGCAAACTCCTCTATAAACTCATCATCCATATGGAATGGGTGAGGAGAGGTAAAGCGAATACGCTTTAATCCATCAATACTACTCACTCTACGCAATAGTTCAGTAAAGTTTATGCTCTCCTTGTTAGATGTAAAGCGACGACCATAATTGTTGACATTTTGTCCCAATAAAAAGATCTCTTTAGCACCGCTATCGACCGCTTTTTTAACCTCCAACAGTATAAGGTCTGCTGGTATAGAGATCTCCTCTCCACGCGTTTTAGGCACTATACAGAAGGTGCACTGCTTATCACAACCTATAGAGATATTGATAAATGCTTTGTATGGTGATGAGCGAAATTCACTAAATGCAAACTGTGACTCATCATAATCTACATCAACTTCAACCGCTCTGTCTCTATGTAAAACTTCGGTAATTTTTGATACATTTCTAGCTCCAAGCACAAAGTTTACATATGGAGCTCTTTTTATAATCTGTTCACCCAAATGTGAAGCTGTGCAGCCACAAACACCTATCTTTGCACCATCTTTTTTCTTGATATTGAGTGCTCCTAATTCGGAAAATAGCTTATGCACTGGCTTCTCACGAACTGAACAAGTGTTAATCAAGATTAGGTCTGCACACTCCACCTCATCTGTTAAACTATACTCCTCTTTTTGAGACAGCTCTGCTATCATCCGCTCACTATCGCGGACATTCATAGCGCATCCAAGAGTTTCGATAAAGAGTTTTTTCATCTAGCTAGAGTATATGTATCTCATAAGCATACTCATCATCAGAGAGACCAAATCTCACCTCTCTCATATAGAAGTTTTTACCACTTTGCTCAAAGTGCTCTTGTAGTGCCAACAGATCTTTATGTGTATTTTCACGATCTAGATACAAGATAGATGAGCCATCTTTGCTAATCATCTGCTCTATCTTCTTTAAATCTATCGCCTTTGCCTTTTTATTGAGTTCACTACGCGCCAGTTTGATATCCACTACAGATCCTTTGTCTTTATATATTCGCGATTATAACCTCTATATGATTAAGTTTACATTAAAAGCTTTTAGATATAATTTCACTCTTTTCTGTAAAAAATCACAAAACTATGCTCACAAAACTAGCTTTTTATAGAATAACACCAGACAGCAAGGATTACTCATGGAGAAAATATTAGATATCATAGACTCAATAGCCAACGAAAAAGCCCTAAGCGTACAGAGGGTCAAAGAGGCGCTATGTACAGCATTTGTTCAGAGTGCTAAAAAACTGATCAATAGAGACTTAACATTTGCAGCAGAGATAGATGAAGAGTCCAAATCTATAAGAGTGTATCAGATCATAACAGTTGTTGCAGACTCAGATGAACGCCTAGATGGTGAAAATGCAGATGCCTACATAAGCCTATCGCGCGCAAAAGATGAGGCAGATGCAGATATAGAGCTTGAAGATGAGCTTCAGATTGAGCACAACATAGAGTCTCATGGCAGAACTGCGGCAGCAACACTCTTTAGAGAGATAGAGTACCATGTGCAACGCGCTGTTGAAGATGATCTATATACAAAATATAAAGATAAAATTGGTACGCTAGTATCTGGAAGAGTGACGCGTGTTGATGCTGCTCAAAGGACATTTATAGAGATGGATGAGATCCGTGCTGAACTACCTATGAAGAGCCGTATTAAAGGTGAAAAATTTAGTGTGGGTGATGTAGTCTCTGCTGTTGTGCGTCGTGTAAATATCGATAAAGCAGATGGCATAAGCATAGAGTTATCGCGTACTTCGCCTAAATTTTTGGAGGAGCTACTAAGGCTTGAAGTACCTGAGATTAGCGATAACCTTGTTGTAGTTGAAAAGTGTGCACGCATACCAGGAGAGAGAGCAAAAATTGCTCTCTACTCTACACACCCTCAAATAGATCCAGTTGGTGCTACTGTTGGTGTTAAAGGTGTACGCATTAACGCTGTTAGCGAAGAGATACTTGGTGAAAATATAGACTGCATAGAGTACACCACTGTGCCTGAACTATTTATCTCAAGAGCAATGAGTCCTGCTATCATAAGCTCTGTGGTTGTAGAGGGTGACCCATCAGATAAAAATAGCAACGCAAAAGCTATCATTACTCTATCGAGTGATCAAAAATCTAAAGCTATAGGCAGAAGTGGTATCAATATCAGATTAGCTTCTATGTTAACAGGTTATACCATAGAGCTTGTAGAGAGTGAAAGTGGTGATCTAGCAACACATACAGATGAGAGAAAAGATGATATCTCATCACTAGAAGCACTTTTTGGTGATTAGAGACTATTTTTATGAAAATGAGCAATATCCGAACTCTTCTATATTTGTCCATACTGCTATTTGCAACTAGCTGTGGATATCGCCCTATTGGCATAGCCACTACGCCTATCTTAGAAGGTAGTATCAGTACTTATGTCAAGATATCTATGCGTGATCCTGACAATACAGTTCTGTTAAAAGATGCTCTTGATCGTGCTGTTGTACAGAGCTTTAAGAGCTCATTAACAGACAAAGATAGTGCAAAAACCCATCTTATCATCTCGCTAGAAAATAGCGAATTTATACCTATTAGGTACGATAAAAATGGCTATATTGTCTCATACCGTGCAATAATCAGTCTACATATTTTACGCACAACTAGCAATAAAACTAAAAGTTACCACACAGAAGGCTCATACCACTTCAATATAGAACCAAGTGCCATCATCTCCGATAGATCACGATTTGAAGCCATAGATCAAGGGGCTCAAAAAGCGCTCGATAGCTTTGTTGCGCAAGTTGTCTCTGAGGGAGCATCGCTCTAGATGGATTATCTAAGCTTTTTAGAGTCCAAGCCTCTCTACTATAACAAGATAGATACTAAACGATTCCCAACAATCTATAAAAAGCTCAAACTTGATCTAAAAGCTACAACAAGTATCCATATAGTAGGCACAAACGCAAAAGGTTCAACTGGTAGATTTATAGCCTCTGCTCTGCATAGTGCAGGGTACAGTGTAGCTCACTACAGCTCACCACATATACTAAAATTTAACGAACGAATCTGGCTAAATGGGGCTGATATTGATGATATCAGACTTCAAGTAGCACATGAAAAGCTACTTGGCTTGCTAGATGCACAAAGTGCCGATAGGCTAAGCTATTTTGAGTATACCACCCTACTTTTTGTTGTTGTTGCTACGGAGTGTGACTATGCTGTTGTAGAGGCTGGTCTTGGCGGAGAACATGATGCTACAGCATCACTTGAGTATCAACTATCTATCTTCACCCCTATAGACTTAGATCATCAAGCGCTCCTAGGAGACACCATAGAGCAGATCGCTACAACTAAGCTACGCTCTATGGCAGAGGTGGCAATTGTCTCGCCGCAGCCTCATGCTATAACAGAGACTATAGCTCTGCAGATAGCCAAAGAGGGGGACTCTAAGATCTTAAAAGTAGAAAACCTGTTGCAAAAAGATGATATAATAACGCTTTTAAAAGTAGCTACCAAACATGAGCTTCCAGAGTACATGTATGATAACCTACAACTAGCAGCTGCTGCTCTAAACTACCTAAACATAGAGTTTAATAGTAACAGTTTTGATACGCGCCTATTTGGAAGATTGAGTAAAATTGGAACAGATATCTACCTTGATGTTGGTCACAATGCTCTTGCGGCTCAAGCAATAGCTGATGAGTTTAAAGGCAAAAAGATCAATCTTATCTACAACACTCTTGAAGATAAAGAGTATGAGGTGATACTTAAGATCTTAAAGCCAATCATCAAAGAGGTTTTGATCATAGATATTGATGACAGAAGAGCTGTTGATACTCTAGCACTTCATGGTGTGTTAGAGCATCTAAATATAACATATAGAGAGTTTACTAACATAGCTCCTGATGAGAAGTACCTAATCTTTGGCTCATTTAGCGTAGCTGAAGCATTCTTAAATAGATATAGGAGTTTTGTTGATCAAAATTGAACCTAAAGTACCATACGCTCTAGTAGTTATATTGGTAGCCATACTTGCATCTACTGCTCACCAAGCCTTTAAAGATCTCTCATCTCAAGAGGAGCTAAAAGCAGATCTGATCAAAAAACAGCAAGAGAGAATTTTAGAACTTGAAGAGGGCATGGCTGTGCAAGATCAAGAGCTACTTCTAGCAAAATCACAGATAAATGCTATTGAGATCTCTTTGGGTCTTAAACAAGATGTTCAAGTCTCTCTTCAAACAAGACTAAATCTAGCTCTTAAAAGCTCAAAAGATAGAGCTCAGATGCTCAAGCTCATACCTAGCGGCTCACCCGTAATATATAAAGGCATAAGCAGTCGCTATGGATATCGCAAACACCCCGTCACCAAAAGAAGGGCTCTGCATCGCGGAACGGACCTAAAAGCCAACATAGGCACTCCAGTCTACGCAACAGCTGATGGCATTGTAGAGTCTGCACATACAGTCAGAGGTTTTGGACGCTTAGTAGAGCTAGATCACGCTTATGGATTTAAGAGTCGATATGGGCATCTTAGTAAAATAGCTGTAAAAAAAGGCTCAGTTCTAAACAAAGGCGACCTCATAGGCTATAGTGGTAACAGTGGCATAAGCACAGGCGCACACCTTCACTATGAGGTAAGTTTTGTACGCCAATCTCTCAACCCATACTGGTTCATAAAATGGGAACAGGATAACTTTGATGAGATTTTTGCTAAAGTTAAACGGGTGACTTGGGATCAGATTTCAAGTGATATCGCCCTTAAAGATAGCGACAGATTTATAGTGCTCTCAGACTCTTCAGACTAACACATGCAGGCTAAACTTTACGAATATATTCTAACCCACACAGCTCTACCAGAGATACTCATATGTGAAGATGACAATGAGGCATCACAGCTATCAGATCTATGTAAATACCTCAATATCGAACATGTTGTTTTTGCAGATTTTAGAGCACTCTATCTAGATGACTTAAGAGCCTTTAAAGAGGAGCTAGTTCAGATCTGTGACTCTCTAAGATTGTACTATAGAGCAGATAAAAAACCTCTTATCATCTCTCCTATCAAGAGCCTGCTATATCCACTTCCAGATGAAAATTTACTACAGACTCAAACCATAGAGTTCGCCTCAATACTTCAGATAGAGAGCTTTAAACAGCAGCTACTCCACTGGGGTTATAGCTTTGTAGATCTTGTTGAAGTTGAGGGTGAGGTATCTTTTAGAGGTGATATTATAGATCTATATGTTATGGGTACTGAGTATCCATATCGCATCAGTCTCTTTGATGATGAGATAGAGCAGATCTACCCCTTTGACCCACAAACTCAACTCAAATGTAGCGATGAGATCGATAGCTTTGAGCTCAGTGCTGCTCTATTTAGTCTTGACGCTAGCTCCTATGAGAAACTAGAACATAAGATACACAACTGCAATAGCGATAGTTTTGTAAAAGATATAGATTCACTTGGATTTTGGCATCTAGATAGCTATGCCAAAGATATCTTAGAGCATAAACATGCCATATATGTCAAACCTCTAGGACAGATTATTGATGAATCATTTGCTCTAAACAAACCTCAAATTGAGAAGAGTAGGTTTACAGATATAGAGACCATAGCAGAGTACAATAGAGTTAAACCTCTTGTTGTAACTGATCTATCAACCCTACTCCAAGTCCACAAAAACCTCAAGCAGACTATCATATCTTCAAGTAGTGCGCAACTAAAACAGCATGGGCTATATGATAGAGATAACATTACCATAAAAGATGGTGCTGAGATAGTCAACCTTATTAGTGATACTGAACTTATTGTATCTCTAAATAGACCATCACAAAAACGGCGTCGTCGCAATACCACTATACTACTTGATGATCTGCGTCCAGGCGACTACATAGTCCACGAAGATCACGGTGTTGGCATATTTGATGCCATTGAAAAAGTCAATATCTTAGGTGGCATGCGTGACTTTATAGCACTCTCATACCATGGAGGAGATAGAGTTCTTATACCTGTAGAAAATCTAGATCATATCGATAGATACATAGCCAATTCAGGCTCACTGCCCGTACTAGATCGACTTGGAAAGGCAAGTTTTGCCAAACTAAAAGATAAGGTCAAAAAACGGTTATTTGAGATCGCCTCACAGATAACAAGTACTGCTGCTGCTAGAGCACTACTGCAAGCTCCTATCTTACAGATAGATCCAAAAGAGCTACAAGATTTTCAGAGCAGATGTGGGTTTGTATATACTGATGATCAGGCAAAAGCGATAGATGCTATAGTAGATGAGTTATGTAGCGCTCAAGTCATGGATAGGCTTTTAAGTGGAGATGTAGGCTTTGGCAAGACAGAGGTTGCTATGAATGCTATGTATATTGCCGCACGCTCAAAGTACCAATCAGCAATCATAGTACCAACCACACTACTTAGCTCTCAACACTTTACATCACTCAAAGAGCGTTTTGCACCATACGATTTTCATATAGCCAAATTAGATAGATTCATTAGTACTAAAGAGAAGCGTGAGGTTGAGGCTGGGTTAAAAGATGGCTCCATTGATATGGTTGTAGGAACCCATGCGCTATTTGGCAAAGAGTTTAAATCTCTTGGGTGTGTCATCATAGATGAAGAACATAAGTTTGGTGTAAAACAAAAAGAGAAGCTCAAAGAGCTATACGACAAAACACATCTACTCACCATGAGTGCCACCCCAATACCACGCTCACTCAATCAGGCTCTAAGCTCCATAAAGACACTTAGCTCGCTCACAACAGCTCCTCTTGAGCGCAAAGGTGTTAGAACCTTTGTAAAAACATATAGCCCAAAACTACTAAAAGAGGTGATTTTACGCGAATTGCGTCGTGGTGGACAGCTATTTTATATCTATAACTTCATAGATCATCTACCTATCAAGATGGGTGAGTTAAATGCTCTTCTACCAGACCTACGCATACTGATGTTACACTCACGCGTAAGTGTAGCTCAAACACAAAAAGGTCTGCTAGACTTTGCAAACAGAGAGTATGACATACTACTAGCCACCTCTATCGTAAGCTCAGGTATACACATGCCACAAGTCAACACAATGATAGTAGATGGTGCAGATAGATTTGGTATCGCAGACCTGCATCAGTTGCGTGGACGCGTTGGAAGAGGTGCGGTAGAAGGATTTGCTTACTTCATTGTAGAGGACAAAGAGCTCATTAGTGATGAGGCAAAAAAGAGGCTTTTAGCGCTAGAGTCAAACTCATTTTTAGGTAGCGGATCAGCATTGGCATACCACGATCTTGAGATCCGTGGAGGTGGAAACTTAGTAGGAGATGCTCAAAGTGGGCATATCAAAAATATAGGTTATTCACTCTATCTAAGACTACTAGAAGATGCTATAAGAGAGCTTAGCAATACCAAAGAGATCAAAAAAGTTAAAGTTGATATCAAGCTATCTATCAATGCTTATATTAGTGATGAAGTAGTACAAGAAGATAGATTAAGATTAGAGCTATATAGACGACTTAGTCAATGTGAAAATAGTACAGAGGTCTATAAGATAGAAGAGGAGATAGAGCAGAGATTTGGCTCCATAGACACGCCAACAAGACAGTTTTTAGAGCTTGTGGTAATCAAACTGCTAGCTCTTATAAAAGATATCACCTCTATCAGTAACTATGGGCAAAATATAACTCTAACAGATAAAAATCAGAATAGACAGACCATAAAAGCACCTAGTAAAGACGATGATGATATCATCAAAACTCTACTAATCCATCTAAGGTCTACATAAGACTCTTAGCGTCGTCTACCACCACTATGTCTTCGCTCTCCCGACCTACTGCTACTACTAGAGCCTCCACTTCTACGACGATGGTGTCTTGATCTACTTCTATTGCCGCCGCCTCTATTGCCATTGCGCTCCATAGCCTGCATGATCTTCTCTAGTCGTTGAGGTGCTATGCCTATGTTGTTTGGACCCTTAACATCTGTATGTTTCATAAGTAGTGAGATCAGTTTATGTATGATCTGAGCTTGATCTAGATCTTCACTAAGTGCTTCAGAGATCTGAGAAGCCTCATCAAAAATCTTCTGATGCTCTATCTGCTCTATGAGCACATTGAGTTGCTTAGACTGTACTTGTGATTTTGTTGGTATAAACTGTTGAGCCATATCAGAGCCTACTATCTTGCGTATACGCTGTAGCTCTTTAAACTCCATAGGCGTAACAAGTGTGATAGCTATGCCTTTTTGACCAGCCCTACCTGTTCTGCCTATGCGGTGTACATATGACTCTGGATCAAATGGTATATGGTAGTTAAAAACATGTGTAATATCGTTAATATGGATACCTCTAGCTGCTACATCAGTAGCTACCAATATATCTACCTTGTTATCTTTTAAAGATTTAATAACAGCCTCTCGTTGGCGCTGCTCCATATCTCCATGAAGACCTTTGGCGTTATATCCTACAGATGAGAGCACTGTGCTTAGACGATCTACCTCTCGCTTGGTACGACAAAAAAGTATCGCTTTATCAAACTCTTGAGCATCCAACAGTCTAATAGCGGCATCATCACGCTCGCTCTCCTCTATGACATAGTACTGCTGCTCTATATCTTTGTTAGTTGTCTCCTCTTTTGTTATGGAGATAAATGCTGGATTGTTTAGTATACGCTGAGCTAGTGCTTTGATCGGTGGAGGCATCGTTGCTGAAAACAGTAGAGTCTGGCGCTCTGATGGCAAGTACTCAAAGATCTCATTGATATCATCTAAAAATCCCATATCTAGCATCTCGTCTGCCTCATCAAGCACTACTGTTGTTGGGCAGAAGTTTTTAAGCATGTTTCGACTCAATATATCCTTAAGTCTGCCTGGAGTGGCTATGACTATCTGCGCTCCTCGTTCTATAAGACCTATCTGTCTATTGTACGAACTTCCGCCATACACTGTAACCGTTCTAGCGCCTAACTTTTTACCATACTTAAATATCTCATCACTCACCTGATTTGCAAGTTCACGCGTTGGAACTATCACTAACACTTCAACTCCATCTGAAAGACTCATGTTGTGAAGAAGAGGTAGACCAAAAGCAGCAGTTTTACCTGTACCTGTGTGTGCTTGACCAACTACATCTCTACCATCAATTATAAGCGGTATCGCCTCTGCTTGAATCGGACTAGGAACTTTAAACCCTGCATAGGCGATGCTCTGCATGATCTCTGACTTTAAGTTAAAACTCTCAAATGTTACTTGATCGTTTTGGATTGTTTCATTACTCATTACTCTCACTTTATAAAATGGACACCACAAAAAGGAACCACTTTACAATTTCAGAAAAAGTTCTCAAAGAGGGCGTAGCTAAGAAGGTATCCAAAGATTTTTCGCAATTATAGCACAATTGTCAACATTTTTTGGCTAAAATAGCACAATGAAAAAAGAGCTTCTTATGATATTGATACTAACAGCCATCTTTAGTGGGTGTGCAAAACAGCTTCCTGTAAGCAACATGAGCGCGTCATACTGGTATGAAAGAGTAGCATCTAGCATAGCCAAAGGCAGACTAGATCAAGCAGACAAGGCGTACACATCACTTCAGAGTGAGCATACTGGATCCATACTGCTACCTGAAGCCACACTTATGTTAGCAACTGCACATATAGATGAGGGTGAGCATCTACTAGGAGAGTACTATCTTGATGAGTACATAAAGCGCTATGCTAATGAGAGAGAGAGACAGAGTGCTGAGTTTATGAAAGTGAGATCAAGCTACCTATCCATACCAAACACGCGTCGAAATCAAGCTCTTATAGAAGAGAATATCCAAAAAGCTAAGAACTTTCTAACACTCTATCCAGATAGCACATATAGAGCGCAAGTTGAGACCATCATAGTCCGTCTTACTTTAGCATCTGTAGCACTTGATGAGTCTATAGCATCTCTTTATGAGAGACTAGATAAGCCATCTTCAGCAGAGTATTACCACAATAAACAGAACTTTAACTGGATAGATAAAGAGAAGCTAGAGCCAGCTGAAGGTAGATGGTACACTAAGATATTTGAAGGCGACGGCACAAGTAGTTGGTATCAGTTTATGATACCAGATACAAAAAGTGTCGTCTCAAGAAACAACTAAGGTCAATAGAATGCAACTAGACAACTACACATCATTTCCAACACAACTGCCTGTTATCTTTGAAGATACGCTATTTTTATATCCATTTATGATTGTTCCGCTCTTTTTAGAAGATGAGAACCTAGAGGCGATAAACTATGCTCTAGAGCATGACACGCTCATAGTAGTCTGCCCAACCAAAGAGGGTAGAGAAGGTGAGAGAGAGTATGATGCTCTATATGGAGTAGGCGTTGTAGGCTCTATCATGCGAAAAGTTGCTCTACCAGATGGTAAAGTTAAGATAGTTTTTCAAGGTTTATCAAGAGCATCTCTGATTGAGAAACAAGATGAGTTACCACTTAGGGCTTTAGTAGACACTATAGAGCCTATAAGTGCCAATCAGGTTAAGATGGATGCTATGCTAGAAGTTGTGCGTGAAAATGTTAGAAATTTAGCTCAAGTTAGCAACTACTTCCCACCAGATCTACTAAGAACCATAGAAGATACTCAAGACTATAACCGCATAACTGACTTAGTGTGTAGCATACTAAAAATCGCAAAACACAAAGCCTTTGAGATGTTTATAGAGCGCGATAGCGAGAAGAGAGTTATGCTTCTTATAGAGTTTCTCATAGAAGAGGTAGAGGCATTTAGACTTCAAAAAGAGATTCGTACTAAAGTAAATCACAAGATGGATCAGATCAATAAAGAGTATTTTTTAAAAGAGCAACTCAAAGAGATTCAACATGAGCTAGGTGTTGACAACCAGCGCAATGAAGAGATAGAGGAGTATCGTAAAGAGCTAGAGCTTAAAAAGAGCCATATTACAGAGGATGCGCACAAAGAGATCTCAAAACAGATCGATAGATTTGCAAGATCACACCCAGACTCAGGAGACTCAAGCCTGCTGCAAAGCTATATAGAGTGGGTACTAGAGATACCATTTGGCACCATCACAAAAAAGTCGCTCAAAGTTCAAAGTGTACAAAAACAGCTAGATAAAGATCACTTCTCTCTCACTAAGCCCAAAGAGCGAATAGTTGAGTTTTTTGCGGTTAGAGAGCTACTTGAGCTTAGAGGTAAACAGGCTAGAGATAGCAGTAGCACCATACTCTGCTTTGCAGGACCTCCAGGAGTTGGTAAAACATCACTAGCAAACTCTATAGCTCACGCCCTTAAGCGGCCACTTGTCCGCATAGCTCTTGGTGGGCTTGAAGATGTCAATGAGCTTAGAGGACACCGCCGTACATACATAGGCGCAATGCCTGGTAGGATAGTTCAAGGTCTCATAGATGCTAAGAGTATGAATCCTATCATAGTGCTTGACGAGATAGACAAAGTTGGCATGTCTCACAGAGGTGATCCAACAGCTGTACTACTTGAGATACTAGATCCAGAACAGAACAGTCACTTTAGAGACTACTACATAAACTTTGACATAGATCTTAGTCAAGTTATGTTCATAGCAACAGCCAATGATGTAAGCCGCATAAGTGCTCCTCTTCGTGATAGAATGGAGTTTATATCTCTTAGTAGCTACACTCCATCAGAGAAGTTTGAGATAGCAAAACGGTATCTTCTACCTCAAGAGATTAAAAAGCACGGCTTAAGATCAAATGAGATATCTATATCTAAGCCTGCCCTAAAAGAGCTGATTTACGGCTACACAAGAGAGGCTGGTGTGAGAAATCTGCGTCGTCGTCTAGCTGATGTGGTTCGTAAAAGTGCAAAGCTTATACTCCAGAGCGATACGCTCACCAAGGTCTCTGTGACACTCAAAAACCTCAATACTTTCTTAGACAAAAAGGTGTTTGAGATAGAGTCTAGAGAGAAAGAGGATCACATAGGTATAGTTAACGGTCTTGCATGGACAGCAGTTGGTGGAGATATGCTCAAAATTGAATCGATCCGTATCAAAGGAAAAGGTCTCTTACAGCTCACAGGTAGTCTAGGAGATGTCATGAAGGAGTCTGCCAAGATCGCCTTTAGTGTTATCAAGATCATGATCGATGATGGCAGATTAAAGATTGATCATGAAGATATACCAAAAACTCCAAGCGAAGCTAGCTCATCTGCAACCATAGACGCTAGTGAGATCTATAAACGGTACGATCTTCACATACATGTCCCAGATGGGGCAACACCAAAAGATGGACCAAGTGCTGGTATCGCTCTTTGTTGTGCTATAGCATCGATACTATCTAGTCGCAAAACTAGAGCTTCAGTAGCTATGACCGGTGAAGTCTCACTCACTGGAGCAGTCCTACCCATAGGTGGTCTCAAAGAGAAACTCATAGCTGCTCACAAAGCAGGCATACAGACAGCTATCATACCACGCAAAAACTACGATAGAGACTTAGATGACATACCACAAATCATCAAACAAGAGCTCAAAATTGTACCAGTAGAGCACATAGAAGAGGTTTTAGATCTTGTACTTCTAGATCTATAGGAGCGATATGTATACGCTAAGCACAGATCTTGAACTCTCACTAATCATCGCTTTAGCTGTAGCTATAGTGAGCTTGGTTTTACTATATATCGAGCTATCAAATAGAAAAAAAACAGCAGATCTACTGCGAGATGAGTACACTGCTCTTGAGAAAGATTTTGCTATCTTGCATACCCGTTTTGAGGAGAGCAACTCTCAACATAGTGAGAAGATTAGGCTTTTACAAAGTGCAAGAGATACACTCAAGCTAGAGTTTGAGAGTTTGGCACAGAAAATTTTTGAGAAAAAAAGCAGTAGCTTTGAGAAACAGAACCAGACTCAGCTAGAGCATCTACTCAAACCTTTTCGCGAACAGATAGATCACTTTTCAGCGCAACAGCGCGAACAGTTTATGGAGCACTCCAAAAAACAGCACCTACTACAAGATGAGCTCTTGCGTTTAAAACAGCTCAATGAACGCATATCAGAAGATGCAATCAACCTAACCAATGCACTAAAAGGTGAAAATAAGACACAAGGCGACTGGGGTGAGATCATACTTGAGAGAGTGCTTGAGTCTACGGGACTAAGAGCTGGTCATGAGTACAGTATCCAGCAGAGCTATAAAGATAAAGATGGAAAAACTCTCCGTCCAGATGTAGTTGTGTGGCTCCCTCAAAATCGCTGCATCGTCATAGACTCCAAAGTCTCACTTGTTGCGTATGAGAGGTTCATTAGAAGCGATAGTACACAAGATAGAGCTGATGCTCTAAAGCAGCATATATTGTCTATCAACACTCATATAAAAGAGCTTTCACATAAAAGCTACGAGAGTTTAGTTGAACTTAAGAGTCTAGATTTTGTTCTACTATTTTTACCCATTGAAGGTGCATTTCATCTAGCACTAGAGCAAGATGGAGGTTTTTTCAAAAGAGCATATGACTCTAGGATTATTGTCGTAAGTCCATCAACTCTCCTTGCCACACTACGAACCATTGAAAATCTATGGCGTACAGAACAACAACACCAAAATGCACAAAAGATCGCCAATAGCGCAGAGGATCTATACGATAAGTTTGTAGCATTTGTTGAAGATATGCAACGCATTGGTGAGCAGATAGATAAGACACAAAAGAGCTGGGATGGTGCTATGAATAAACTAAAAGATGGTCGTGGCAATCTTATAAGGCGCGTTGAGAATCTGCGATCACTTGGTCTAAGCCCAAAAAAATCCCTACCAAAAGGAGGTGAAGCATCATGAAAACTACACGCAGATCAGAGCTTTGGATTATATGGCTTACTGCTACACTACCATTGGCAGTGCTAATTATATTGGCATCTGCAATGATGCACTACTACAAACCAGAGACATCAAAACCGCACCATATCAAAACCTCTAAGCTAAAACAAAACTACATCAAACAACAACAACGCGCCATAGAATCTAGCATAACAAAGATAAAAAATTCGATCTTAAAACAGCAAGATCTGCATAAAACTATAAAAACTCTTCCCAACAACATGGAGTCTTTCTATTTTATTGCCAACAAAGATGGAGTAGTAACCACCATCAATGTTGCCAATAAACAGTTACTACAAAAGGTGAAATCAGAGTTACCAACAATTCTACCACAAGCTGCTATCTGGAAAGAGCATGCTGATCTATTTATGATTAAGTTCTATATCGATAAGTGGAGTGTAGTTGCTGGATTTGATGCATCTAGTTTTACATCTCTAAAAGAGCCGACACACATACAGTATCAAGATACTCAAAACAGTCCTCTTCCTCTTTTGATCTTAGCATTTGCTGCGCTTGTTAGTATAGTAGGACTACTATTTGCTCTATGGATTCGTAAAATATTTGCACGATACCACGAGCAAATTAGCATCAGAGAGAGTGCTTTAAAGCAGTTAAATAAAAATATTGAACAAGAGGTAGATAGGCGTGTTGCAGATGAGTGCGACAAGCACTGGTTACAGATAGAGCACTCCAAGATGAATGCAATAGCAGAGGTAGTGTCATTAGTGGCAAATAAGTGGCAAAAGCCTCTTAGTAGTGTCTCTCAGATACTACTAGATCTGCAAAAAAAGAGTAAAATTGATAATCTTAGACCAGATGAGTTATGTAGCGCGCTAGATAGCTGTGATGAGACATTGATGCAGATGTCACAAACGCTATATGACTTTAGAAACTTCTATAGACCAAGCCAAACAAAAGAGCTTGTGTTGATGTGTGATGTATTGACCTATGCCCTAAATCTAGTCGGCACTACACTTGAACTCAATGGCATAGATATCACTAGCGAATGTGAGCATAAGCAGAAGGTCAATATCTATAGAAATGAGCTTATTCAGATAGTTGCGGCACTTCTATTGCAGACCAAACAGATACTAGATCGTAGCTACCCTGCAGTAGTAGAGTTGTCTTGTTATGAGACTGGTCAGTTTATTATCGTACGCATAACAGCACACATGCAAACGAGCACCGATATAGATGATAAAAACTCCAAACTACACATGGTAAACTCCATAACCCAAGAGCGCTTTAACGGTAGTGTAGAGTTCAATAAACATGGTGGCAAAGAGTCATTTTATATCAAAATCGACAAAGTGGAAGCTACATAATCTAGCTAAAACACAAAGAGCCCAAAGCTTCTAGTGTCTGCTTAAGTATGTAGCTTTTTCAGATATAGACACTCTATTAATCTATCGGTTGCTACCAAAAATTGTACTTCCAGCTTTTTGATAGTGCGGACTCTCTTGTGTTGTGATTACTCCCCTGAGTGTTTTTTGTTTTGGATGAGCTGTAAATCTCTCATAAGTAAAGGTATAATCACCCATCTTAGCTTCACTTGTTGTAGAAAATAGTCTCTCAGTACCACCAAGCCTGACTCCTGTTTGATTATAATACCAGCTATTTTTACGCGTATGGTTTTTTATACTACCACCCATCGCTTGAGTATCAACAAATAGATTGTTCTCTATAAAATTCCCATGAGAATTTTGATGCACACTAATGGTTCTGCCACTACCAGTTGTACTATTTGCATACTGTCTAATAAAGGAGTTGTTATTGTACTTAGCCCCTATAGGAGCTGACATATCTGCAGCAGCAGAGATATATAGTGAGTATGGATATCTACCACTAGGATGGGTGCTAGTTGGTGGATTGTAACGCCCCATATCTGCTAAGATATTATCTGAAAACTCTGAACCTTTATAGAAATGAGTTGCACCCATACCGCTTTGACAATCAAAAATGATATTTTTCTTAATCTTAAGATTAAAACTGTGTCGTGTAATCGAGATAACTGTACCAGCAGCACCTGCATTGGTTGGTGTTGTATCATCTGCTTGTCGATATCCCCACATGATATTGTCTGTAACTAAAACTGGTTTTTGAGGATCATTAGAGGCAGCTTTAAAGTCTAGAGCATTTTCAGCACCTACCATGTACTTAGAGTTAGGATCATTACTAAAACCATCTTTAGCATAGTTACCATCACTATATCTCTCTTTATCCATCCATATTCTATTTGCGTTTATGATAGTATTTGGGTAAGAAGGATTTCCATTGGCGATATATGTACTTTTAACCAACTGGATACCATCAGTCATATTTCTAAAGTCGTTATTGATTATTTTTGTACCCTCTGTTACTGTATCTACTGTATTGGCATTTGCCAAAGACAGACCAATGCAATCTGTCATAATTCCTTCTGGTGTTGCTAAGTTAAAATAGCTATTTTGGATTGTGTTAAAATTAGAAAATGGGTAGATAGTGAGACCATACCCCATATTTCGCCCATGCCATCTATTGATAATATTGTGACTAGAGCCATTTCTACTTCCAGGCTTACTACCCATCAATCGCAGAGATGGTCTAATACCACGGTCTAAATTTGCCATTCTATCTATCGTCCAGTAGCTCGCATTGGCAAGATGAAACAGAACATTAGCCACCATATCATCACTCAACGCTGCAGGATGTATATCATTGCCGTTATGCAGACTTAGTGTTCGCCTATCTTGCGCTGTACCACTTGCTGTTAGGTTGATATATCGATCTTGATATC
>Ga0256834_1000914_pt1 | contig 20757 bp, 17 predicted proteins | sample 4281140metaG_FD_190536 | JGI IMG/M metagenome (GOLD analysis project Ga0256834, IMG submission 190536) | Hydrothermal vent microbial communities from East Pacific Rise, Pacific Ocean - 4281-140 | ecosystem: Environmental > Aquatic > Marine > Hydrothermal vents | place: Pacific Ocean: East...
CAAAATTAAGGTATTTAATTTTGTAATTTTAACCCATGGCAAAAACAGGACAAGAAAAAAACACAAAAAATAAAGCAAAACACACCAAGTTACTCAATCGTAAAAAAAATAAAATCAAACAAGAAAAAAATATTCGTAAAGAACGGTTGAAAATAATTGTGAAAAAGGCTAATGAAAAATAAAGCGGTTATTTTATTTTTTAATATATATCTGCTTAATTAAGTATTAATACAAATCATTCATATAGCCTCCATCTACTATCATGTAATCGTTGCTTGGTTATACCCAAAGTAGCAAGCTGCATAAAAATTGGTGCTTTCTTACTTCATTGTGTTTTTTAGACCAATAATTATAGCTATTTTATAAAAATAAAATCTACTTTTTTGTCGCTTCTATTTTTTTTTTTATGTATATTAGCAGGCGAAGGAGACCTTTTAGAGGTAATAATTAAGAGAAATTTTATCGGATTAACCCAATGTGCTTTCATTCATTTTTTTGAATGGTAAGTCGATGGATACTATATATAATAATAAAACCTCTGGTTGAGGTGAATAAAAAATAAACGTACGAATGAATATAAATTTAAAACCTTTGCCTATGAATAGATAAAAGCCCAATAACCAGAGGAAACGCGAAATTAATATTTTTTGGTCAGAAAATGCCTTTGGTGAAGTTAAAGTTTAAAGATTTTCACGAAATCCAAGACATAGATTATTAATCAAAAAAATATTAAAATGAAACAAATAAAATTTTTAATAGCCTTGTTAATTATAGCAAGCACTTATTCTTGTACTTCAGATTTTGATGAAGTTCAGGTTTCTCCTACTGAATCTCAAGCTATATCAGATCCAGATGGAATAGAAGTAATGGAATATTCGAACTCAAATATACTTTCTAAAGGGAGAGGCTTTAGTTTTAACAATACTAACGTATCCTTTTTATCTTTTCCAAGTATAAGTGTTTTCAGAAGAACTATCACTCTTTTAGAGGCTCGTGCAACCTATCATGACGACCAATTTATTGCTGCAAATGCAAATTTAAATGATGACCAGTTAAGTCAATTAGAAATTGAAATCGGGTTTAACCCTTATGAACCCCTTGAACGATTCGGTTCTAGTTATAATTTTAACGACTCAATGTTGAAAGATTATATTGAAGCAGAAAACAATTGGCTAGGCAAAAGAGAATTAGATATTGAAAATGACCCTGACAAAAAATTCTTTCATCTTGAAGAAGAAGAATTAGCTGTATTAAATAGAGACGGTGTAGTTAAAATAGGAAACTCTATCTACAAGATAATTAAAGGTGGTTATTTTGAAATAACAGACGGTAATTTACAAACATTAACAAAACTAATTGAAAACCGTGTTAATCCATGTGAAGAACAATTATCGAAAAATGAATACCCAAATGTTAATGTTGTTTCTGACTGTGGCGGTGGTGGTGGCGGTCCAACCCCAACTTATTGTATGCAAAGTAGAGATGCAAGAGATCACTGGACCTTTGGTGGAGATAAAATGATGAAAGAAGAAGTTGTTTTGGTTAAAAGTCCTCTATGGGGTACAAAAATTAAAAGCAAAACCAAATTTTTCAAAAAAAGATGGCCTGGTATATTTTATAGATATAGAAGTGATTTGGTTGCTGCTTTAAATGGTAAATATGATAGAGAAACAAGTGACTGTGGTGAATTTGCTTTTGAGTTTGATGAGAAAATTCATAGAGAAACTAAACATCACAAATCAAAAGTAAAATATAAGTATGAAGTAAATGAATCCTATCAAAATATTTATATTAAACCAGGTAAAGTGACGGGTTATCATTACCAACGGTCAAATTTACGTACACAACCATTAGATTAATAATATGTATAAAACCAAGAATACTATTTTAAAAACAGCTATGAGTCTTGTACTCATAGTTGTTTTTATACCAAACACAGAAGCTCAAAAACAGGCAAGCTCTTTTTTAAAAGATTATTACCCTATTGCTGCCTTTGGGCAATATACCAAAAATAAAGCAGGCGTGGTTATTAAAGAAGACCCTACAGTTAATTATGACATTCTTTCAAATGTAACTCCGCAATATGGGTTACGAATTAATGTATATCAAACCAATCATTGGAATTTTAAAACAGGTTTTCTTATTAAACCTGTAATCCATAGTACAGGTTATAATTATACCAAAGAACAGACAGGTTTGGATTGGGATTTTGCATATAGTGGGCATTCAAGTTGTCAACCTTGTTCTATTTTATCAATACCATTAATTGCTGAATATATTATTCCCCTCAATAAACGTATAAAATTTATGGTTAGCTCAAGTTTTTATGTATCTAATTATTATACTAATACTGGTGGGTGGTCATTAAGTAGTGTAAAAGCTTCAATATACACTATTAACCATGATAGAAATGACAAATTACTCCTTACTGGTGCTGAACTAAGTACAGGTTTTTATATTTTATTTAAACATTTTATGTTACAACCTGAGTTTCGCTATAGTAAAAGTTTTAATACCTTAACGAGTGGTGATTTCACAACAGAAAACTACTTAACAGAACCACATAGCTCTAAAGGTTCATATAAAGTTTCTGGTGATTATTGGGGGTTTTCATTAAGTATCTATATTAAAAAAAGAGGAAAGAATAAACCACGAAAGAAGAAAACCAAACGGAAAAAACGTGTTAAATAATCTTTAAAATTTACTGATTAACTTGTTTTTAATATGATAAATATCTAATTTTCAGCTTAATTGAGTTATAATAATTAGCCTATGAAAGTTTCTACTTCAATACTGTGCTTATTTTTTGTTATTATTTCTTATGCCCAAAAAGAAAAAAAAACGAATCTAAAATTTAATGATGGTATTTTTAATAGTAGTATACTACTAAACACCAAACTTTCAGAAAAATGGTCTTTTGAAACTGGTTTAGATGCTTCTTATACACAAGATGCGGCTCGTCTTCAAGTCCCTTTCCATTTTAAATATAAAGTGAATGAAAAATTGAGTATATACACTGGATCAGCATTGTTTCGTAGCCATAGCCTTAACAAACTTCTTCCTATGCCTTTAGTTTTTGGCACCTCTGCTGAATTAGGTGTGCAATATAATTTTACTGAGAATGCTTCTGCAAAATTATTTTACCAACACAATTTTAAAAGTAAAAATAATACAGACTTAGATCTATTTAATAGAAAGAATGTACTTAATTTTAAGTTTGGATATAAGTTTTAACCTATCCTTCATTTCCTCCCTAAATAGTTTATCAACAAGCGTTTGTTGATAATAACAAGACTTTCTAATACTTATGGTATTTATTTTAACGTTTAATTCTAAACCCCTTTAGTATTATGCATTTCTCTCATACAAATATCGCTATTAAATTTATTCTATTATCATTAGTTATTTTTAGCTGCGAAAAAGAAATCCAGATTGACTTACCTGAACATAAAGCTCAACCTGTACTCAATTGTTTATTTTCGCAAGATTCTATTTTTAAGGTACATTTAAGTAAAACCACCTCTATAGTAAATAATTTTCCTTCCAAAATTAGCGATGCTACCGTTCATCTCTATGAAAATGAACTATTTATTGAAGAATTAACTTTTGACGGAAACATTTACACTTCTACTATTTTACCCAAAACAAATAAAAAATATCAAATTAAGGTGAACACTCCAAAATTTCAAAACATTACTGCTTTTGATTATATACCTTCAAAACCCAACTTAATTTCTACTTCACTTCAAAAAAATGCATATACTGATGAAGAAGGTTATGATATGGGGCAATTAACCATTGAATTTCAAGACAACCCTAATAAAAAAAACTATTATGAAGTTCTGCTTATTGTAAAAGAGACAAACAGACCTTACGCACCTTATTATGATGAAAAAAATAATGACCCTGTACTTTTAAATGAAGAAAGTTTAGCCTATGAACCTGAAAGTTTAGTTTTTAGTGACGAATTATTAAACGGCTCAACCTACAAATTAAAAATAAATTATTCAAGTATAGAAGATAATTTAGACTTAAAAATCTATTTTAGACACATTACTAAAAATTATTACAACTATAAAAAAAGATTAATTATACACCTCTACAACCAAGAACATGACATTTGGGAGGGTGTTGGCGAACCCATCTCAATGTACACAAATATAGAAGGAGGCTATGGTATTTTTGCTGGCTATTCTGAAATAACTAAAATTTTAAAAAACAATTGATATGAAACTTATTTTTTTATTTCTATTTACCACTACGCACTTAGTATTTTCACAACAACTAAGCAATAGTCATAAAAATGATATTGAACTAGCTATAGGTTATACAACCTATAACAAGTCATATAATGGGGCTTATTTATCTGCAGAATATCATTATTTTATCACTAAAAATCTAGCTATTAATAGTAAATTATTATTTGCTAAAGCTGAATCAAAAAAATCTGAACCCTTTCAAGCAATTAACTTAGCTATTGGTACAACTGGAGTGTTTGATTTTTTTTCTAAAAGTGAAATTAGAGTAGGGTTAGATTTTGGCATTATAAATATTAAACACCCTTCAACCTATAATAATATTACTATTCATCACTCTATTAATAAATTCTCTTATGGAGGTTCTGCTTCTTATCTATTTGCTTTAAATAGTTCTTTAAACATCGGCATTAAGTATTCAGTAATCAAAATAATTGCAGCAGATAGAAATATGCAAAACCTTGGTGTTAATTTTATAAAATATTTTTAATAACAATATGAGATTTCTTTTTTTATTCTTTTTATTAAACAGCATAATGATTTTTTCTCAAAACATTACAATTAGTGGTCGAATTATTGATAACGATACAGGAGAAAAATTAATTAACGCTACCATTTATGAAAAGAATTCTGGCAAAGGTGTATTAAGTAATAATTATGGTTTTTATAGTTTGTCTGTACCTAAAGACCAACCTATTGTATTGCTTGTTTCTTATTTGGGTTATCAATTAAAAACAAAAAATATTTTTGTAAATGAGCATATAAAACTAGATTTTTACTTACAATCAGAAAACTTGTTAGAAGAAGTTATTATTACCAGTACTAAAGAAAAACCAATTGAAAAACGCAATGAAATGAGCATCATTTCTATTCCTGTTAAAGAAATAGAAATGCTTCCCGCCTTAGGTGGCGAATCTGATATATTAAAAGCAATACAACTTATGCCAGGTGTACAATCTGGCAACGAAGGGTCAAGCGGTTTGTATGTGAGAGGTGGTAGTCCTGATCAAAACTTAATTTTATTAGATGATGTTCCGCTATATTATGTAAATCATTTAGGTGGATTTGTATCTACCTTTAATACTGACGCTATCAATAATGTAAAATTAATAAAAGGAGGCTTTCCTGCACAGTACGGAAGTAGACTTTCATCAATTCTTGACATTAGAATGAAAGATGGTAATATGAAAGAATTTCATGGTAAAGCAATGATAGGGTTAGTGGCATCAAAAGTTTCAATTGAAGGACCAATTAAAAAAGATACTTCATCATATATTATATCTTACCGTAGAATGTTGTACGATTTAATTACACAACCACTTAGCAAATTGGTTACTGATGGCGGAGGTGGTCTTGGTTATCATTTTTATGATTTTAATGCTAAAATCAACCATCAATTTTCTGATAATAACCGTATCTTTTTAAGTATTTATTTAGGTGACGATAGATTTAATACAAATTATAAAGAAAAAGCCAATGGAGGAAAAAACAAAGTTAAAAACACCATGAAATGGGGTAATAATTTAGTTGCTTTTCGTTGGAATCATGTTTACAACACCAAACTATTCAGTAATGTTACCTTGGCGTATACTAGATATCGATTTATGACCGAGTTTACAAATAAAAACACCCAAAATAATGAAAATATAAAATCACTTAGAAGTTTTAAGTCGGGTATTTATGATACCAGTGCAAAGATTGATTTTGAATATTTTGCGAATGCCAACTATAAATTAAAATTTGGTTTAAGTGGTATCTATCATAAATTTACACCTGGAGTAAATGAAATAAAACGTAGCGAAGCTAATACTTCAATTATTGACACTATTTTCGGAAACAATAACATTTATGCTTTAGAAAATGCAGCTTATGTTGAAAATGAAATAAAAATCGGTAAAAATTTTGGGGCAAACATTGGCTTTAGAATATCCTCTTACAATGTAAATGGAGAAAATTTCTATTCTTTAGAGCCAAGAGTATTGTTTAATTATTTAATTACAGAGAACATGTCTGTAAAAGCATCGTACGCCACCATGCAACAAAATGTTCATTTATTAACAAGTTCAGGTGTTGGGTTTCCGATGGATTTATGGGTGCCTGCAACCGATAAAACAATTCCTCAAAAATCAGAGCAATGGGCATTAGGTATTGCAAAGTCTATTGAAGGTGGAGTTTATGAATTTAGTGCTGAAACCTATTATAAAAAAATGCAACATTTAATTAATTATAAAGAAGGAAGTAGTTATTTAACATCATCAACCAACTGGGAAGATAAAGTTGAAACCAATGGAGATGGTGAATCTTACGGGTTAGAATTGTTAGTACAAAAAAAGGAAGGTAAATCTACTGGTTGGATAAGTTACACGTATTCAAAATCAACTCGCCAATTTAAAAATATTAATAAAGGAAAAATATTTCCTTATAAATATGATAGACGACATGATTTAAGCATTGTTTTTAACCACAGGCTAAAGAAACATATTGATTTTTCCGCAACTTGGGTTTTTGGTAGTGGAAACCCTGTAACATTAGCTACAGGTAAATATATTTTACCTAATAATATTGGTAATTTTCATTTAGACGATTCTAATTTTCATGATTTTGCATCAGAAGCAGAAATCTATAGTGGGAAAAATAATTTCAGAATGAGAGCTTTCCATAGATTAGATATTGGGTTAAATTTTAGAAAACAAAAAAAACGAGGTGTTAGAACATGGAATATTAGTGTTTTTAATTTATACAATAGACAAAACTCTTACTACTACTTTTTTGATTATGAAAATTTTAATGACTATGAAAGAAATAATGATGAATTGGTCTTAAAACAACAAAGTCTTTTCCCAATAATGCCTTCTTTAAGTTATAGCTTTAAATTTTAAAATACTCTAAAAAAATATTAAAGGCAATTGTAAAGAAAGCTAATAGGTGATTTCAGCCTAGATCATTAGTCTCTCCCACATAATACTTGTCTGAAGAATTACTATAAAGTATATATAGATGGTGCATAATGCAAATATATGAAATCAAAAAACCCGAACAAATTGTTCGGGTTTTTGTGGTACCTCCAGGAATCGAACCAGGGACACATGGATTTTCAGTCCATTGCTCTACCAACTGAGCTAAGGTACCATTGCTTTTAAGCGGTTGCAAATATAAATTTAAATTTTATACTATTCAAAACAAATTCATAAAAATGTATTGTATTTTTACTGCCTATTAAAAAATTAAATGAATTTAATACTAGACATTGGTAATACCAGCACAAAAATTGCCGTTTTTGAAAAAAAAATTATGCTTAAAAAAATCACAACAAACTCAAATTTGATTGATAAAAGCATCCTAAAACTTCAAAAGAAGTACCCTTTAAAAAATAGTATCGTCTCTTCAGTAACAAAAATCAATACAACTACGCTAAAAAGCCTTAAGCTTATTGAGTTCAATATTGAGCTTACTCAAAAAACGAATGTTCCTTTTCAAAACCATTATAAAACTCCAACTACACTTGGCGTTGACAGAATTGCTTTAGCTAGTGCTGCTGCTAGTCAATATCTAAATCAAAATACCTTAATTATTGATGCAGGCACATGTATAACTTACGATTTTATCAATACTTCTAACGAATATTTAGGAGGAGCTATTTCTCCAGGAGTTTCAATGCGATATAAATCTTTATATCAATTTACTGCTAATTTACCCCTTTTAGAACCTGACAACTATAAATTGATAGGGAATGACACTAAAAGCTCTATCCATTCAGGTATTTTAAATGGTGTAATTCATGAAATTAACGGTGTAATTAGTCAATATAATAGTAAATATTCAAATTTAACAGTAGTTTTAACAGGTGGAGACACATATTTCTTGGCTAAAAAATTAAAAAGTAGCATATTTGCCATTCCAAATTTTTTATTGGAAGGACTTAACAGTATTTTGACACACAATCTAAACGGATGATTAAGAAACTTATAGGATTATCACTTATCCTTTTATCTATTCAAAACTTCGCACAAAAAAATAATACATCTCCGTATTCATTTTTTGGTATTGGTGAAGAGACAGCACTAAAGACTGTTGAAGAAATGAGTATGGGACAAATAGGTACAGCATTTAATAGTACTTATCAAATTTCTTTTACAAACCCAGCTTCTTTAGCACATTTACGATTTACAACCTATACATTAGCCGTAGAAAACAAAGCCATACAAATTGATGATGGTAAAAATACTGACAATGCTTCAAATGCTTCATTATCCTATTTTGCTATAGGTGTTCCTTTAGGAAAAAGTGCAGGATTTTCTTTCGGAATACAACCTAATAGTACCGTTGGCTATTCTCTAACAGAAGAATTCAAAAATACTCAAGGAGATTTAACTGCAATCAATAATTTTAATGGAGAAGGTGGTACAAATCGAGTTTTTTTGGGGTTGGGTTATAAATTACCAAAAAATATAAGTATCGGTATAGAAGCAGCTTATGTATTTGGTAATATTGAAAACACATTATTAAACAGAAGAGATGGTGTACAACTGGCTACAATGCACAAAACAAACTCAACTATTAAAGGATTAACAGCTAAAGTTGGTATCCAATATAATACTAAAATTACTGACAAACTTACTTTAAAAGCGGGTATACTTGCAAACTTAAAAAACAACCTATCAAATAAAGGTAGAGAAGTTTTATTTTCTTTACTAAATACAAATACTAGTATTATAAGTCCTAGAGATACTTTAATTGATAATTCTTTTGACAATACTATAAAAAAACCTTTAAAGACAGCTTTAAGTGTTGGTGTTGGTGAACTAAATAAATGGTATGCAGGTGTTGAGTATAGTTTTAATGACCCCTTAGAGTTTACCGATGGTGTATTAAATAGCAACACCAAAGTTTCTTATGAAAAAGCAAATAGAATTTCTGTGGGAGGTTTTTATATCCCAAAAATTAATTCTATTTCAAGCTACTGGCAACGTATTACTTATAGAGCTGGTTTCAATTACAAACAAACAGGGTTGATGGTTGATAACACAACGATAAATGACTTTGGCATATCTTTTGGAGTAGGTTTACCGATTGGCAAAAAATTATCTAATTTAAACCTAGGTTTTGAATTGGGTAAACGAGGAGAAATAAATAATTCGCTTATTAAAGAAAATTATTTTAACTTTCGCCTCGGTTTAACACTGAATGATCGGTGGTTTATAAAACCAAAAATTCAATAACAAAAGCCAACAAAAAATTTAGATTAATTAATAAACCAAAAGATGATGAAAAGTATTACAAAATTAGCGATGGTATTATTTCTATTTGTAGGAATAAGTACTATTTATGGACAAGACAAGTATGGTGCTGAACCAGAAAAGTGCAAACAAAACTTATCCCTTTTTCATGAAAGTGTAAAAGCTAAGAATTTTGATGGTGCTTATGAAAATTGGAGATGGTGTTTTGACAATTGCCCTAAGGCTTCCTTATATGTTTATACAGACGGCTTAAAAATTGCTAAAAACAACTATGAAACTGGTGACAAAGCTGCTGCTGGAAAATTAATTGATGAAATTTACACACAACGTATTCAACATTACCCTAAAAATTTAGGTAAAGTTTATAGTGATTGGGCAATTTCTTTAGAAAGCAGAAATGCAACAAAAGATCAAGTTTTTGAAAAACTTGATGCTGCTTTTAAAGCTGACCCTACAGGGATGAGTATTGTTAATTTAGCGAAGTTTTTTCAAGAAATAACTGATCGAAATAAAGATAGTAATGTTCAAAAAGTATTTGATACGTATGATGATGTTTTAGATGGGGTAAATAATAAAATAGATAAACTGACAAAACAAACAGATGCTATTAACGCTAAAGATTCTTTAGGTAAAGCATTGACTTCAAAAGAAGTTAGAAAAAGAAAGAATAATGGTATTAACTTAACAGCTTTAGGTCAAGTAGAAAATGTGCTTGATGGTATTTTAGGTGAAGTAGCTACCTGTGATCGATTGATTCCTTTATATCAAAAAGGTTTTGAAGGACACAAAACAGATACAAAATGGTTGCGTAGAGCAGTATCTAGATTATTTTCTAAAGAATGTACTGAAGATGCATTGTATCCTAAAATGGTAGAGGCTTGGGTAAATTCTGATCCTTCTCCAAAAGCATATATTTTCTATGCAGGTGTCTTAGAAAAAAGAGGCGAAAAGAAAAAAGCTTTAGAGTACAGAAACAAAGCTGTAGATTTAGAAGAAGATCCGTACAAAAAGGCAGATTACTTATATAGAATTGCTAGAACTATGTATGGTTCAAGTGCAGTAAGTTATGCAAGAAAAGCTTTAAAACATAGACCTAATATGGGTAAAGCCTATTTAATAATTGCACGAATGTATGCAAACAGTGCAAACAGTTGTGGTACTGATGAAATAAGTAAGAGAATGGTATATGTAGCCGCAGTTAATAAAGCAAGACGTGCTAAAGCTGTTGACCCAAGCATAACTTCAAAAGCTAACGGATATATTAGAAGTTATTCAGCACATTTCCCTTCTAAAAAATTATTATTTACTAAGGGTGTAAAATCTGGAAGTAAACATAAAATTGGTTGTTGGATTGGTGAAACAGTTACAGTACCGTAAATTTGACTAATGTTAAATTCAATTTTTTACAAAATAAAAATTAGTGCTACTATCTTTTTAGTGGCACTATTTTTTTCTTGTGAAAATGACATTAAAGAAATACAAGATTTTTTGGCTGAAAAAAACTTACCTATTGGCATCGCAAAAAAAGTCTACTTAATCCATACTGATTCTGGCTATGTTAAAACAAAATTAATTTCACCATTATTACATGACTTCAGTAATAGAACAGAACACCCATATCAAGAATTTCCGAAAGGTATAGAAATAACTACTTATGATAAATTTGGTGATTCTGTTACCTTAACTGCCAAGTATACCAAGACCTATGCTAAAACCCAAATTTCTGAAGTAAAAGGCAATGTTATTATTACCAACCATAAAGAAAAAAGTAAATTATTTACAGAACAATTATTTTGGGATCAAAATACACACTATATTTATACTGAAAAACCTTTTAAATTGATTACAAAAACAGATACTTTAAAAGGTGTAGGTTTTGAATCTAATGAAGATCTGAGCAAAGTAACTATGAAAAATTTTAGTGGCATAGTTTATATTAATGAAAGCAACAAAAAATAAAATTTATACATGAAAAATTTAAGACGCTTTTTTGAATATGGGTATTTAGTAATTGGTATTGTTTTAATGATTGATGGTGTTTACCGGTTTAATAATGATGGAGAACGTAATAATGCCTATTTTTTAATTGCCTTTTCTGTACTAGCAATCTTTATGTATTTTTTCAAAAAAAATTTTAGAAAAAAAATTGAAGCTAGAAATAATCAAAATATTAAGGAAGGATAAAATATTATCTTTTTTTTGTTAATTTGTTTTCTATAATAAACTACCTCTGCCCAAGAAGGGTACGAAGTATTAAGTGAGCATTTTATTTCAACACAAGTCAGCTTACTCGGCTGGTTGATGTAGGAATATCATCCCTCAAAAGGGAATCAACTGATTTTAAATAATTTACACTCTTGGAGATACATATAATCATTATTATCATTTCAATACTACTTTCAGCATTCTTTTCAGGGATGGAGATTGCCTTTGTTTCTGCCAACAAGATGCATATAGAATTAGAAAAGAAAAAAGAGGGCTTTTTAGCTAAAATAATAACCAAGTTAACTGAAAAACCCTCAAAATTTATTACAACCATGTTAGTTGGTAATAATATAGCTTTAGTGGTTTATGGTTATTTTATGGGGGAGCTTTTAATGCCTTTTTTAAGACCTTATTTAACCAATGATTTTTTTATATTATTAGTTCAAACTTTAATTTCTACCTTAATTATACTCGTTTCTGCTGAATTTTTACCAAAGGCAATTTTTAGAATTTTTGCTAATGAAGCTCTTAAAATATTTGCCATACCTGCATATATTTTCTTTTTGATATTTTATTTTATCTCTGACTTCATTATGTTTATTTCTAATTTTGTTTTACGCGTGTTTTTCAATACAAAAGAAGATGAAGTTCAATTGGCTTTTACAAAAGCTGAATTGGGCGATTATATTAATGAACAATTAGAAATTTCTGATGAAGATATAGATTCAGAAATACAAATTTTTCAAAATGCATTAGACTTTCATAATGTAAGAGCCAGAGAAGCAATGATTCCTAGAACAGATATTGTTGCAATTGACGTTACCGACTCTATCAAAAATTTAAAAAATTTATTTATCGAAACTGGGCTCTCAAAAATAATCGTTTATAAAAATTCTTTAGATGATGTTATTGGTTATATCCATGCTTTTGAATTATTCAAAAATCCGAAAACCATTCGCTCAATATTACTACCTATAAAAACAGTGCCCGAAACCATGATGATTAATCATGTTTTAAATGAACTTACAAAAAAACAAAAAAGCGTTTCTATAGTTATTGATGAATATGGTGGTACATCAGGTTTAATTACTATCGAAGATATTATTGAAGAATTGTTTGGTGATATTGAAGACGAACATGATTCTCTAGAATTCTTAGAAAAAAAGATTAACGATAGAGAGTTTGAGCTTTCTGCTCGTTTAGAGGTTGATTATGTAAATGAAACCTACAACTTAACTCTTCCTACAAATGATGCTTACGAAACTATTGGTGGGCTAATTGTAGACGCAACAGAAAACATACCTCAACAAGGAGAAGTTATAACTATTGATAATTTTCAATTTACAATACTAAAAGTCTCAACTTCTAAAATTGAAGAAATCTATCTTAAAATTTTGCATAAAGAAGATTAGCTTCTTAAGAATTCAATTTAATTGCAATCTCCTTTTTTTATTAGAATGGTTATTGTATTTTCGCAGACTGAATTTAAAAGATTGTTTAATCTTTTAAATTCAAGGCTTTAAGTAATAAAAAATCAAATAATAAATTTTATAAACACATAAAAATGGCAATTTTAGGTAAAATTAGAGAACGCTCATTATTTTTAATTATCATTATAGCATTAGCATTGTTTTCTTTTGTGATAGGAGATGTTTTTACAAGAGGTAGTTTTGGTGGTTCAAGTAATTCCATTGGTGAAGTCAATGGAGAAAATATAAGTAGAGAAGAATTTATTAAATTAGTTGACCAAGTAAAAGCTCAAAATCAAAATAAAGGTAGTCAAATGCAAAGTGTGAATGCCGCTTGGAACAATTTATTACGTGAAAAAATCTACAAAACCCAATTAGAAAAATCTGGAATTACTGTAGGAGAAAAAGATGTTTGGGATGAGATTGTTAATCAATATTCTAACAGTCCGCAATTTAAAAACGAAGCGGGTTTATTTGATGAAGACAAGTTTAAAGAATTTGTAGCGAGTATAAAAGATGCTAAAAATGATGATGAACAAAGTAGACTGGCTTGGTTAAACTGGCTTGATTATGAAAAAAGAATTAAGAATAATTTAGAAGTAAGAACATATAATAGTTTAATTACCGCAGGCTTAGGTGCTACTTTAAAAGAAGGGGAACGTCACTATATTGACAACAATACAAAACTTGATTTAGAATATGTGTATGTACCATATACTTATATTTCTGACAGTACAGTTGTTGTTACTGATGCTGAAATTTTAGCTTATGCAAAAAAGCATCCTAATGATTATAAAGCTGAAGCATCAAGAGATATCAGTTTTGTGAAATTTGACATTAAAGCAACACCAGAAGATGAGCAAGTTATTAAAACTAATTTACAGAAATTAATTACTGACTCAGAAGAATACAACAAAGCGGCAAAATCAAACATGACAGTTGTTGGTTTTTCAAACACCGAAAACATTGAAGATTTTTTTAGAGATCATCATTCTGACACACCTTTAAATAATAACTTTATAACTAAAGCAAAAGTTAATAAAACAATTGCAGATACTATTTTTAATTTAAATATCGGAGATGTTTACGGTCCATATAAAGAAGCTAATTATTTCAAATTAACTAAACTGGTTGCTGTAAAACAAATGCCAGATTCTGTTAAAGCCAGACATATTTTAATTCCGTTTTTAGGCACTACCAATGATCCTTCTGTTACACAAACCGAAGAACAAGCTAAAAAAATGGCAGATAGCCTATTAACAATTGTAAAAAATGACAAATCACAATTTGCTGATTTAGCTAAAACTATTTCATCAGATAAAGGAAGTGGAGCTAAAGGAGGTGATTTAGATTGGTTTACTTATGAAAGAATGGTGCCAGAATTTAGAGATTACTCTTTTGAAAATAAGGTTGGAGATGTCGGTATTGTTAAATCACAATTTGGTTTTCATATTATTGATATTCAAGAACAAAAAAATTATCAAAAAAATGTAAAGTTAGCAACTTTTTCTAGAGAAATAACCCCATCAGAAGATACAGAAAATACTATTTTTCAAAAAGCAGAAACATTTACTTCACAAATTTCTGAAGGGAAAAATTTTGAAGATTTAGCCAAAGATCAAAAGCTAACAATACAACCTGTTATTGGCTTAAAAGCTATGGATGAAAGAGTTTCTAGTTTAGGTGCTCAAAGACAAATAGTTACTTGGGCTTTTAGTAAAGACACTAAGCTTAATGAAAATAAACGTTTTGATGTAGAAAAAGGCTATGCTGTTGTTAAACTTACAACAAAAAACGAAAAGGGGTTAAACCTTGGTTCTGCAAAATCTCTCATAAAAACAAAATTACTTAATGAAAAGAAAAGTAATTTAATTAAAGAAAAAATGAAAGCTGATAATCTACAAGAAATAGCTAAACTTTTCAATTCAACCGTACAGTCATCAAGAGCTGTATCATTAGGAAGTCCTATTCTACCTGGTGCTGGAAGGTCTGAAGACCTAATTACTACCTTAATTGCTTTGCCCGAAGGAAAACTATATAAAGGAGTTAATTCTACCAATGGCGTTTTTTCTGTTAAAATCATAAAAAAAGATAGCCCAAAACCCTTAGAGAATTATACAAGTTCTAAAAATACTGTTTGGAATTTAAATAAGTCTAAAGGTTCAAGAGTTTATAATGCTTTGAAAAAAATAACTGACATTAAAGACAATAGAGCCCTTTTTTATTAAAAAGGGTTACTTTACAATATTAAAAGGGATACAAAGTTCTAGTTAATATAAGAATTTGTATATTTGTTCTTAAATAAAACAGAAACTATAATTTAAATTAATTAAAATGAAACATCTAAAAAAAGTTTTGATCGTTTTAGTACTTTTTGCTGGATTTAGCATGAATGCACAAGACGAAAATAATCCTTGGTCTGTTGACTTTGGTTTAAATGCAGTAGATTTTTACCCAACAAATCAAGCTGGCATGGGAAATTGGTTTGATGAATTTGTAAATGTTGGTGATCACTACAATATGATTCCTTCAATTTCTAGAATTAGAGTTGGTAAATACCTGGATAAAGGTTTTTCTTTAGGTTTGGCGGGTTCATTAAACAAGATTGAAAATATTGGAGACAATCCTGGGAATGATTTATCTTACGTTGGTATAGATTTAGATATTCGATATGCTCTTTTAAAAAATAAAAAGTGGTTTGACCCTTATTTATCTATTGGTGGTGGTTATAATTTTATTGATGACAATAGTGCGGGTACCGCTAATGGTGGTGCAGGTATTAATTTTTGGTTTAATGACTTTATCGGTTTAAACCTTCAATCTGTTTACAAACACTCATTTGACGAAAACAACGTAATGCCTCATTTTCAACATGCCGCTGGTTTAATTATTAAATTTGGAGGTAAAGACACTGATAATGATGGTGTTTATGATAAAGATGATGAATGTCCTGAAGTATTTGGTCTTGAAGCTTTCAATGGTTGTCCTGATACTGATGGTGATGGCATCAAAGATTCTGAAGATGCATGTCCAGATGTTGCTGGTTTAGCTGCTTTAAATGGTTGTCCTGATGCTGATGGCGATGGTGTTGCTGATAAAGATGATCAATGTCCAAACGATGCTGGTACAGCTGCTAACAATGGCTGTCCTGATGCTGACGGTGATGGTGTATATGACAAAGATGATGAATGTAAAGATGTTGCTGGTCCTGCTGAAAATAAAGGTTGTCCTTGGCCAGATACTGACGGTGACGGTGTATTTGATAAAGATGATAATTGTGTAAATGAAGTTGGCCCTCCTTCTAACCAAGGTTGTCCAGAAAAAGTTATTACTGAAGAAGCTAAAGCTAAATTGGATAAATTTGCAAAAGCTATTTATTTTAATAGTGGTAAAACTACATTTAGAGTAGGTGTTTCTGAAAAATTAGATTTAATTTCTGACATCATCAAAGAATTTAAAGATTCTAATTTCAGTATAGACGGTCATACTGACAGTCAAGGTCCTAGTAAATTAAACCAAACATTATCTGAAAAAAGAGCTAAAGCAGTATTAGATTACTTAGTAAGTAAAGGTATTGCATCTAATAGATTAGGTTCTAAAGGTTTTGGTGAAGACAATCCTATTGCTAGTAATAAAACAAGTAAAGGTAGAGCTAAGAACAGAAGAGTTGAAATCAACTTAGTTAAATAATATAAAAAATCATTAATTTTTTAAAAGCCACGCTTATAGCGTGGCTTTTTTTATTTGTAACTTTGCCTTATGCAGAGTTTTTTAAATCATGTTGTTAAAGATGTACTCTCTAATTTTGAAAGTATTTCTGACCTTACCTTTATTTTACCCAGTAAACGATCAGGTATTTTCTTAAAAAGAGTAATTAAGTCTTCATTAGATCAAACGACAATTCTTCCTGAAATCATAAGCATTGAAGATTTTATTGAAGATCTATCTACGATCAATTCAATAGATACTATTACACTGATTTTTGAATTCTATACCATCTATCAAAATTCAACTGAAAAAGATAAAATTGAAACTTTTGATAATTTTTCTAAATGGGCTCCTCTACTATTACAAGATTTTAATGAAATTGATAGACATTTAATTGATCCTAAATATATTTTCTCATACTTAACTGATATAAAAAGGTTAGAGGAATTACTAAAAGGTGAGCAAAAAACCGATTTAATTTCAAATCAAATTCGATTTTATGAAAAATTTGAAAACTATTATGAATCTCTATATTCACATTTACTAAAAGCAAAAGTTGGTTATCAGGGATTACAATATCGAGAAGCTACAAAGAACATTCAACAATACATCAACAATACAAATAAGAAGATTATTCTAGTTGGTTTTAATGCTTTAAACAAGTCTGAAGAAACCTTATTTGAGAAACTGTTAGATAGTGGCTTAGCAACTATCTATTGGGATGTGGACAAATATTTCTACAAGAACAATCATAGTGCTTCAACCTTCGTTAAAAGGTATGAAAAAAAATGGAATTATTTCAATAATCATCCTTTTAAATGGATAAGTGATAATTTTTCTTCAAAAAAAAATATTGAAATTATAGGCACTCCTAAAGACATTTCTCAAGTTAAATATGCAGGAGAAATTCTAAGTCAAATTAAAAGTTCAACTGAAAATTTTACTGATACAGCATTAATTCTCGCTGACGAATCATTATTAACAGCATCTTTAAATTCTTTACCAAAAAGTGTTGAAAATGTTAATATTACTATGGGGTATGACCTTAAGAACATTCCGCTATCAAATCTATTTGAACAACTATTCAAATTACATATCCACAATAAAAAAGATGCTTTTTATTATAAAGAAGTTTTAGCTATACTCAATCATTTTTTATTAAAATCTATTTTTAAAAATAGTGCAACAATTGATGATTTAATCTATAGAATCGCTTCAAATAATTACACCTATCTCACCAAGTCAAGTCTTCTAAAAATAACCAACTTTGATTCAGAGTTAAAACTCATTACTTTCTTATTTGATAATTGGCAAAATAATGCCAATACGGCTATTGATAATTGCCTTCAGTTTATTGATTTAATTCTAGAAAAAACGGAACAAAACCAGCTTGAAAAAGAATACCTCTATCGTTTTTATACCATCTTTCAGCAACTATCTAACCTAAATAATCAATTTGGCTATCTAAAAGATATTAAAACTCTTTATCAATTTTATTTAAATTTAATAAAAAACGAAAAATTATCCTTTAAAGGAGAACCTTTATCTGGTCTGCAAATTATGGGCGTACTTGAAACTAGAGTATTAGATTTTAAAAATTTGATTATTACTTCGGTAAATGAAGGTGTATTGCCTTCAGGCAAATCTGACAATTCTTTTATTCCTTATGATATAAAAAGAGAAATTGGCCTACCAACTTATCAAGAAAAAGATGCCATTTTTTCCTACCATTTTTTCCGATTGTTACAACGGGCAGAAAACATTTATTTACTATACAACACTGAATCTGATAGTTATGGTTCTGGTGAACAAAGTCGATTCTTAACACAGTTAGAGATTTTTAAAGAAAGTGAAGTGAAAAGATTTGTGGTAAGTCCAACTGTACAAAAAACAAATACTGAATTAAAAGAAATTTCAAAGAATGAAATTGTAGCTAAAGAACTTAAATTATTAGCTAAAAAAGGCTTTTCTGCTTCTACATTGAACAACTATATTTTGAATCCTTTAGAGTTTTATAAGCAAAAAGTAATTAGAATAAAAGAAATCGAAAAAGTTGAAGAAAACATTGCTGCGAATACTCTAGGAACAATTATTCATAAAACTTTAGAGGTTTTTTACAAACCTTATATTGGTAAACATATTACAAAAGATATGTTAACTGAGATGAAAGGTGCAATTTCAACAGAAGTTAAGAAGTGGTTTGAAATAGAGTTTAAAAATGGTAATATTTCTACAGGTAAAAATTTATTGGTCTATAATGTTGCTCAACAATTTGTTTCTAATTTTTTAAACCAAGAACTAAATCTTATAGAACAAGGGCATCAATTAAAAATAATAGCTTTAGAACAATCGTTAGAAATTACATTAAAAATAGAAGGGTTAGATTTTCCTATCCGTTTTATTGGTGAAGCTGATAGAATAGATGAATTGAATGGTATTACAAGAATCATTGATTATAAAACGGGAAAAGTAATACAAAAAGACCTCAATATTAAAGATTGGAGTCAATTAACAACCGATTATAAAAAGTATAACAAAAGCTTTCAAGTCCTTTTTTATGCCTTGCTTTATACAAAATCTAATTATATCGATTTAGATATTCACCCTTTAGAAAGTGGGATTATTTCATTTAAAAATTTAAAATCAGGATTCTTAAAAGTAAATAACAAAGTGACGTCTAAAGAAGATCTTCTTAATTTTACTAATGAATTAGAACAATTGATTTTAGAAATTTTTAATGTCAATATCCCTATTAAAGAAAAAGAAACTCCTTTTACAAGATGAAAATTATAAAAAATAGAATTATAGAAGGTAAACACAACAAATCTATATTAATAGATTTGTTTTACAAACAAACTCAAAAAGCTAAACCTATTGTTATTTTTGCACACGGTTATAAAGGCTTTAAAGATTGGGGGTGTTGGAACCTCATTGCTGAACAATTTGCAGAGCAAAACTTTTTATTTGTTAAGTTTAACTTTTCATACAATGGAGGTACAATAGATAACCCTATTGATTTTTCTGATTTAGATGCTTTTGGAGAAAACAATTTCACTAAAGAACTCGATGATTTACAATCGGTTATAGATTGGATTCTTGATGATTCATCTGTAAAAAACGATATTGACACTACAAATATTATCTTAATTGGACATTCAAGAGGTGGCGGTATTATTACCTTAAAGGCTAATGAAGACAAGCGTATAACCCAATTAATTACTTGGGCAGGAGTTTCTGATTTTGGAAGTAGGTTCCCTAAAGGAGAAATCTTAGAGACTTGGAAGAAAAATGGAGTTTCTTATATTGAAAACACAAGAACCAAACAACAAATGCCCCATTATTACCAGTTTTATGAGGATTTTATAATCAATAAAGAACGATTACATATAGAAACAGCTGCAAAAAAATTAACAATTCCACATTTAATTATACATGGAACAGATGATACCACGGTACCATTTATTGAAGCAGAAAATTTGCATTCTTGGAGCTCAAAAAGCACATTATTTCCTTTAAAAAATGCAAATCATACATTTGGCAGTGTACATCCATATTTAGAAAAAAGACTTCCTTCAGATTTTCAAAGAGCCGTAAATCAATCAATCGTTTTCGTAAAAAATCAGTGAAATTGATAAAAATCATTACTATGTAACAAATATATTCCCTTTAGCATACCCCAACTACTATCAGTTTTAATAAGTTAATTGTTTTATGGACTAAATACCTTATCATAATAATTGTAACTAATAAAAAACCATCTCGCTGAAATAAGATGATTTTCAGTAGAAAATATCGGAGTAGCTTTGCTTTTCCTTAAAATTCCATGTTGAAAAAACATTAAAAAAACTTTATTCACTCAAAAATAATCAAGCGAGTTTGTTA
>Ga0256834_1000915_pt1 | contig 20749 bp, 21 predicted proteins | sample 4281140metaG_FD_190536 | JGI IMG/M metagenome (GOLD analysis project Ga0256834, IMG submission 190536) | Hydrothermal vent microbial communities from East Pacific Rise, Pacific Ocean - 4281-140 | ecosystem: Environmental > Aquatic > Marine > Hydrothermal vents | place: Pacific Ocean: East...
CTGAAGCTCAAGTTTTTGATTTTTTAAATCCTAAATGGTATATAGATGAAACAACGCTGTTTGATCAAAGTGAATATAGATTTGATGGTATGAATAATCATGTACAGTTAAAAACCAAAGATGAAATAAAAGTAGATTTTTTACTTAATGAAGCAATAATAAATAAACCTATCTTAAATATAACCATACCACTTGATTTTGAGTTATATTATGAAAGTGTTGAAGATATAATTGCTAAAAAAGTTAAATGGAGAAAAGAGGATAATTTAACAAGAGATATTTTTGATTTGGCAGTTGCTATATCAAAAAATAATGCTATTTTAAAAGGTTTGATAGAGTCTAGGTTTATAAGCTATGAAGATTTAGAAAAATTAAATAAAAGTTTAAATTCTCTTAATTTAGATATTTATAATTTAGAACTTGAGAAAATAGAGCCACAAAGTGATGAATACTTAGATATTGCAAACAGAGCAAAAGAGATTATTCAAACAAATATAAGAAAAATAATTATTTAGCTCTTGTTATCTTGAAAACACCATAAAGCCAAATTTATTTTTCAAAAAACTTTCTAATATCAACTTCTAAAACATTAGCAATTTTTGCTAAATGTTTAATATTAAAATGATGATTATCTTTTCTAATTTCAGTACGACCTAAATAAGCACCACCGCTCATGCCAATTTCTAATGCAAGTTGTATTTGAGTAAAACCTTTAATCTCACTCATTCTTTTTTTAAGTCAAAAAAGAACCAAAAAGACTTTGCAGGTTTCCAAAAGCTAAAATACACACAATTAGTTTTACACTATTGTGATATAATTAAAAATCAAATATAGGGTTTTGTAAATGACTAAAACTATTATTTTAAAGTATTTAAAAAGTAAAAAACAAGAGCTATATAAAAAATATGGAATTGTATCATTGGGCTTATACGGTAGTTATGCTAGAGATGAAGCTACTGATAAAAGCGATATAGATATATTTTATGAAAGGGATAGTAGTTTTGAGCTTGATAGTGGTTTAGAATTTATGAATATAGATAAACAACTAGCAGATGATTTAAAAGTTTCAAAAGTTGATTTTGTTTCACTTGCATTTATGAACCCAATTATAAAACACTATGCTAAAAAAGATTTTATTTATGTATAGTGAAAAAAATCTAATCTATATCTTCACTATTCTTGAGTGTATTGAAAAAACTTGGATTTACACAAAAGAGTTTAATAACCCAAATGATTTACTTCAGTAAATTGTGAATTTTCTTGGACAGATATAGCAGAAATACAAGACTGGGAATCTAATATAAAATGCAATAAGAACTAGACCTTGAATCGAGTTCAAGGTGACGAAGCAGAAAAACTTATACCAATCACCATTAAATGGTAGGTACTCATCTCTTGTTTCAACTATTGACATATGTGTATCTAATAGGATACAATGATATTATGTATTTAATAAAACAAACTGATGTATTTTTTAAGTGGCTGACTAAACTCAAAGATATAAAGGGCAAGGTTGCAGTATTACGTAGAATTGACAGAGTTAAAGAAGGTAACTTTGGAGACCATAAACCTGTTGGTTCAGACGTAAGCGAACTTAGAATTACAGTAGGTGCAGGTTATAGAGTTTATTATACTAAAAAAGAAGATGAAATCGTAATCTTACTTGTTGGCGGAGATAAGTCAACTCAAAGTAAAGATATATCAAAAGCACAACAATTATGTAAGGAGTTAGAAGATGAGTAATTTAACAACATTTGATGTTTCACAGTATCTTGATTCTAAAGAGATGATAGCAGAATATTTATCTCAAGTCTTAGCAGATGGAGATACTACTGAACTACTTGGAGCAATAGGTAACATTGCCAAAGCAAAAGGTATGAGCCAAATAGCAAAAGATACAGGCTTAGGTAGAGAGAGTCTTTATAAAACATTTGGTGATGGTGCTAAACCTAGGTTTGAGACTATAGTGAAGGTTCTTGATAGTTTCGGTATTAAGCTTCAAGCTAGTGTGTAATAACCCACTCCTGTGTTCGTTTAAAATCCTCTACAACGATATTTCTCCACTACTGATCAGGAGAAAAAAATACAAAGAGTGCACTGACTCCGTTACGTTTATATTTTACAAAAACTAAAAAACTCACTAAATGATATCATTTCCATCTTGACTGACCGAATGTTTAGCATTTTAGTGACCGAACTAACTCCATCTTACTGACCGATTTGAACCGTTTATTGCAGTTCACAAAAAATTCACATAACTATGATATGATATGATAAATTTAATTAAGGTTATATCCATGAAACTAAACAAAATACTAATGCCTCTAGGCTTGTTACTTACTCTCTCTTCTGCACTCTTAGCTACTTCAACTGCTGAGAAACTTTTTGACACAAAATGTGCAAGTTGTCATGTTAAGATAAAACCTGCTGATTTCTCAACACTTATTGCTCCACCTGCAATGGGAATAGTAAAACATGTGAAGATGAACTATAACAACAGAGATGAAGCAATAGATTTTATTACATCTTTCGCTCTTGACCCTCAAGAAAGCAAGGCTGTTTGTATGCCTAAAACTATCAAAAAATTTGGTTTAATGCCATCTCAAAAAGATAATGTTACAAAAGCAGAGTTAGATCAAATTGCTGCATGGATGTATGATAATATAAAAATAAACAAAAGTTGTAACTCTAAAGATTGTAATAGCAAAAAAGGGTGTAATTCAAAAAAAGAAAAGAAAAAGAAAAATATTTCACCATTTTTAATAACTGGAAAAGAGATGCCTCACTTAACAAAGATTTTGAAAATGAATTGGGAAAATAAAGAACTTAACTTAAGTGAAAAACAAAAAAAGAAGCTTCTTGTTATTAGAAAAGTCACTATGGACGGTGTAATGGAGTTAAAACCTCAAATATCAAAACTAGAAACAAAGATAAAAATGCTAATTACAGAAGGAACAAATCCACAAAAACTTTATCCTATGGTTCAAAAGCTATCAAAACTAAAAGCAGAAGCTACAAAAATACATATTAATTGTATTTTTAACACAAAAAATATTTTAACAATTCAGCAATTAAAAATATTATAAAAGTAAAGCTTATATACTTTTATAAGCTTTTTTACCATATACTACCTTAGTCGTTTTAAAAATTTCACTACTCTCTTTAGGAGAGTTTTGAATAAAAAATGATTCATAAGGGATTTATATGATTTTAACATTCAAAAAAAGGTTACTCACTCTTTTGTTGCCAGCACTAGTTTTAGTAGGAGGTTTAGTTATAACGCCGTCTGTTGAGGCAAGAATGTCTAAAGGTGGACAAATGGGTGGTAGTCAAATGGGTGGCCGTGCTATATTTGAGGGAGCACCCTCTGAGATGCAGTGTAGATTATGCCATGGTGGTGAACAAATTACTCCACACCCAACACTAGGAGTAGCTAACCAAAATCGTCATCATGCACGAATTGGCACACCAATTGTCGGGCTGGCTTACGGTACGCATGACACAGTAGCTCCTGGAGATGTATCAACAGGAGAGTATCAGTGTATGAGTTGCCACTCTAAATATAATGAAGAGACACAGGAGTATAACACTCTATTTACAAGAGATTGTTTAGATTGTCACTCTGCAAATTCTGTTACTGGACGCCCAGGTCGAGGATCAAATGTTCATCACTATACACAGACATTTAGCAATAGAGACTGTTCTTCTTGTCATTCTTATTTAAAAGACTAAGTTATTCTGGACTCTAAGTCCAGAGTTTCTATCTTGTTACTTTAATATCCATATTCCATTTTGCGACTCCAAATGTTCTTACTGCGCATTTAACTCATATATCGATAAATTTCATCTACGATACGAGGCATTGAAAATGCACTTTTTTATTTACATCCCTAATGACATATCTCCACTTTTTAGACATCATTTTTTACTTTAAATCAAGAGATAAAAAAAGAAAAAGCTGGTGACTTTGATAGTAAAAAAGTTATGGGTTTTTTAGAGTAATTATTTAGTAAAATTTATTAAGTGCAAATTAAGTGTTACAATTGTCTACACTTGTGCTACATACCCTTTTTATTGTGTTGCAAAAAGTGACATTTACCATGACTTATTTTATTCAACTACTTATTTTAATACTCTTTTTGATATAGTGCACCAACTGTTTTTTCTAAAATTGTATTTATAAAATTTTATGTACAAAATGTTAGAGAAAAAAAGAAAATGAATAATGGAGTAAATCTTTTTTTTCCAGCTAAATATTTACTAAACAAATATTTGCTTATCAAAGAGATTTACACTACAAGAAGGATAGTTTAGATGGAGCATATTACTACTGCAAATCCATACTTTGGTGTATTTGTACTATTTATTATAACATTTGGCGCATTTACAGCTACTACAGTTATTGCAAGACTTGCAAGTCGTGCTTTAGCAGCAAAAGATAGCGAAAAGATTAAGCTTTCAGTTTATGAGTGTGGACCTGAGGTTACAAAACAGCCAAATAGGGTATCACCACAGTTTTATTTATTTGCATTATTGTTTTTATTGTTTGATGTGGAGATTATATTTATGTTTCCTTGGGCGGTGAATTATCAAGCATTAGGTTGGTTTGGTTTTATTGAGATGATACTGTTTATTTTATTACTTACAGTTGGTTTTATATATGCATGGAAAAAAGGAGCACTTGAATGGCACAACATAAAATAAATTATACACAAAATGGTGGACTTCCAGTGGCACTTACTAGTATTGACAAAGTTGTAAACTGGGGTCGCTCAAACTCTCTATGGGCAATGACTTATGGTCTTGCTTGTTGTGGTATTGAGATGATGGCAGCTGGTGCTTCAAGGTATGACTTTGATAGATTTGGTACTATTTTTAGAGCATCTCCTCGTCAATCTGACCTTATGATTGTAGCTGGAACACTTACTAAAAAACACTCTGAGTTTATTAAGCGTTTATATGATCAAATGACTGAGCCTAGATGGGTAATCTCTATGGGCTCGTGCGCAAATACAGGTGGTATGTTTAACACTTATGCAACTGTTCAGGGTGTTGATAGAATAATTCCTGTTGATCTATATCTTCCAGGTTGTGCACCTCGTCCTGAAACACTTCAATATGGTGTAATGTTACTACAGAAAAAAATTCGTGCAAATAAAGCATCTCGTGCTCAAAAACCAAAAAGGTTGATGTAATGAGAGTTTATAAGACAAAAGGTAATGTTCAAGCAAAACCATACTATACAGATAGATATTGGGTAGCTCCACAAGTTGCTAAATTTGATGTACAAAGTGATGAAGTATTTACAAAAGATTTAGAGGTTATTAAATCTAAATTTAATGTACTTGAAGCATTTATCCAAGTTGAGCAGATGACGGTCTTTATTAATCCACAAGATAATTACAAAGTATTAGAACTCTTAAAAGAAGAGCTAGAATATACTCAACTCTCAGAGATGAGTGCTATTGACTTTATAGAACAACGTGATGGTTTTGAAGTTTTTTATCAAATGTTAAGCATGAATAAGCGCAAGCGTATCCGTATTAAAATGTTTATTAAAAATGGTGAATCTGTTAACTCTGTTGAAAAATTATTTCGTAGTGCAGATTGGAGTGAGCGTGAGATGTTTGATATGTTTGGTATTGAAGCTAACTCCCATCCATTTATGAAACGTATCCTTATGCCTTATGACTGGCATGGATATCCTCTTCTTAAAACTTATCCATTAGAGGGTGATGAGTTTGCTGCATGGTATGAAGTAGATAAAATCTATGGAAAAGAAGCAAGAGAAGAGATTGGACCTGAAATTCGTGATTGCTCTACTGTTGATAGATATGATTCTGATCGCTTTGCTCGTCTTGGTCACGAAGTTCCTATTGGAACAAAAATCACAGGTAATGAACCAAAAAATAAAGAAAATTACCAAGAAGATGGTGGCGTATTCTTAATCAAAAAATTAGACAAAGATAGCTCTAAAGTTATCGATGATCCACAAAGATAGGGCGGTAAAATATGGCACAAATAAAAAATAGATTAAATCCGTTTTTTGAAAATATCACTTTTGATAGAAGTGACAATGAACTAATACTAAATTTTGGTCCTCAGCATCCATCTGCTCACGGTCAACTTCGTTTGATGCTTCATCTTCAACAAGAACAAATTGTAAAAGCTCATCCAGATGTTGGATATCTTCATCGTGGTATGGAGAAAATGGCTGAAAACATGATTTATAATGAGTTCATGCCAACAACAGATAGAATGGATTATATCGCTTCATCTTCGAATAATTATGGATTTGCACTTGCAGTTGAAAAACTTGTTGGACTTGAAGTTCCTCGCCGTGCACAAGTAATTAGAATGATGCTTTTAGAGATAAATCGATTGATGTCTCACCTTTTTTGGTTAGCAACAACTGCATTAGATGTTGGTGCAATGACAGTATTTCTTTATGCTTTTAGGGAGAGAGAGTACCTAATGGATATTATTGAGGGGTATTGTGGGGCTAGACTTACACATTCAGCTATCCGTATTGGTGGTGTTCCTTTAGATATTCAAGATACTTTTATAGCTCAACTTAAAGATTTTCTTGATAAGTTTCCTCAAAATATTAAAGATTATGAAGATTTGCTTGATACTAATCGTATTTGGTTAATGAGAATGGAAGAGGTTGGTGTTATTTCAACTGAGATGGCACTATCATGGGGTTGTACAGGTCCAATGCTTAGAGCTTCAGGAGTTCAATGGGATATTCGTAAAGAGGAACCATATGAACTTTATGATGAAGTAGAGTTTAGGGTGCCTTGGTCTGACAAGGGTGATAATTTTGCTCGTTACCGTATTTATATGGAAGAGATGAGAGAGTCTGCAAAGATTCTATATCAAACAATTGATATGTACAAAAAAACTCAAATTCATAATCAAACAGAGTTGATGGCCCATTCTCCAAAGTATGTATCAGCTTCAAAACTTGATATTATGACTCAAAACTATTCCCTTATGCAACATTTTGTACTTGTAACACAAGGTATGAGACCACCTGTTGGAGAGGTCTATATAGCTACAGAATCACCAAAAGGTGAGCTTGGTTATTTTATTAACTCTCAAGGTGGAGCATATCCATATAGATTAAAAGTTCGTGCACCATCTTTTTGGCATACAGGTATTTTAACTGACCTACTTCCAGGTCACTATATTCCAGATGTTGTATCAATTATTGGTACTACAAATATTGTATTTGGTGAGGTTGATAGATAATGAAAAAAATTAATAATATTTCTCTCATTGAAGATGAAGCTTTAGTGAGAGGAATTGAAACTGGACTTGTTCAGATTCAAGGAGACCAATATGAAACGCTATGATTTAAGACATTTAAAAAATAATTATGAGTCTCGTATGAAAGAGATTTTAGATAAACATAAAGTTGGTGAAGTTGCTATTTTTTTATTTGAAATTGGTGATTTTACTCCAATTCAAAACTCAGCAGATTTAGTAAAAGAGTGTGGATATGATCTATTAAACTCATTAAAGTTCAATGAAGTCGATTGGACTATCGTTGTTAAAAAAGGATAAGGGTGAACTTTGAGTAAAGTATATTTCTCGACTTGGCGTGCAGAACATATCAATAATATTGGTAAAGATGAAGATTCATGGGAAGAATCAGCATATAATTTGCCAGCACAATATAATGAACACTCCTCTTCAAAAGCGTTTATTGGTTGGGATGGAGTAGCTCTATTTGATAAAGATGTAGATGTTGTAAAACTTGCAGCGGAGTATGCTCACCAATATCAAGAGTATTCTGAAGCATGTGGAAGGTGTGCACCTGGTAGATGGGGTGGACGTATTTTATATGATCTATTGGATAAAATTGCTCGTGGTGAGGGTTCTATGTCAGATATGGATCATTTAAAAGAGATTGGTAAAAGTATGCAACTTACATCTAAGTGTGAGATTGGTAAAACTGTACCAAACCCTTTGCTTGATTTGATGACACACTTTGAAGATACATTTTTAGAGTGTATAAAGGGTCAAAAACCATCAAAACACTATAATGAAAATGTAGAATATATAGCTAAGATAACAGCTCCTTGTATGGATGCTTGTCCAGCACATGTTGATATCCCTGCATATATAGAGGGTGTTCGTGATGCTAGACTTGATGACTCACTTCGTGCAACTAGACAAACTATGCCCTTAGCACACGCTTGTGGTCGTGTTTGTCCACATCCTTGTGAAGATGAATGCAGAAGAGCTAATCTTGACTCTCCAATATCTATTATGGAGCTAAAACGTCTTGGTGCTGATTATGAAACTGATCATAATTTAGGTTTTTATCATCCAGGTAAGGGTAAGAAAAAGAAACCAAATGGTAAAAAAGTAGCTGTTATTGGAGCTGGTCCTGCTGGACTTACAACAGCATACTATTTAGCACTTGATGGTGTTGAGGTTGATGTGTATGAAGCTCTACCAGTTTTAGGTGGCGAAGTTACAGTTGGTGTACCAGAATATCGTATGCCGTGGGATAAATACTCACAAGATATTGAAGCTGTAAAAGATTTGGGTGTTAATTTTATAATAAATCATGAAGTAACTGCTGATGAGATGCGTGAATTTGAAACCACTTATGATGCAACTATGATAGCATCAGGTACTAGGCTTTCTAAAAAAGTTCGTTGTGAAAATGAAAGACCAGAGATAACTGGTTATTGGGGTGCTATCGATTTTCTTGATCGCATAAATTTATATGAAAAATTTGATGTCCCTTTAACTGAGGAGCAAAAAAAAGAGTATGCAATTGATGCAGACTTTGTTGATTTGACTGGTAAGACAGTAGTGTGTGTTGGTGGTGGATTTACATCTATGGATGTTGTTCGTTGCTCTATCCGTGCAGGTGCATCTAGGGTTATTATGATTTATCGTCGTGATGAGAAAACAATTATTCGTAACACTACCTATGAAGAGTATCACGAAGCTGTTGAAGAGGGTGTAGAGTTTATTTTTCACTCAGCAGTTGAGCGAATGAATGAAGAAAATGATGTACTGAAATCGCTTGATTTTAATATGTTTGAACTTGTTCCAGATCCAGATGGTGGTCGTGCTCAACTAGTTAAAATCGATGATGGTGACTTTAGTCTTGATGTTGATTATCTTATTCCTGCGGTTTCTCAAGCAGCTGATTTAAACTTTTTACCTAGTGAATGGGAACTAGAGATGACATCATGGGCTACAATTAAAACTAATGGTATTGATTATATGACAAGTCGTAAAGGTATTTTTGCATCAGGGGATTGTGAATATGGTCCAATGACAATTGTAAATGCAGTTGGACAAGCTAAGCGTGGTGCATCAGTTATAAGTAGATTTATCCAAAATGGTGGAGAGATTACACTAACTGATGATGAGATTATGGAAGATCATCTTCGTAAAATGAAAGTTTATGATAAAAAAGAGAAAGTTACTGGTTGGTTAGCTGGAGTTCCTCGTCAAAAATCTGAGGTAGTAGATGTTGATAATCGTAAATATAATAATGTAGAAGTTAATTTTGGTTTTACTTCTGAACAAGCTCAAAGCGAAGCTGAGCGTTGTATGCGTTGTTATTACATAGCTATGGTAGCAAAGTAGGAGGGGGTTTGATGATAAAATTTTATATTGATTCAAAAGAAGTAACCTCTAAATCTGGTGAGTCTATTTTAGATGTTGCTAGACGCGAAAATATCTATATTCCAACTATGTGTTATTTGCCTAAGGCATCTGCTAATGCATCGTGTCGTATGTGTAGTATTGAAGTTGAAGGTCAAGATGGTTTTATACTTTCTTGTAATACGCCACCTATTGAGGGTATTAAAGTAATTACTAACTCTGATTCTCTGTATCATGAGCGTCAAAACATTATGAAACTTTATAATGTTAACCATCCACTTCAATGTGGTGTTTGTGATAAGAGTGGAGAGTGTGATTTACAAAACAAAACTTTAGAGTTTGGTATTAGTGAGCAAAACTTTGCAGTTCGTGATCAAGCGCGTAAAAAGAAAAAATGGGGTATTCATACTTATGACCCAGCTTTGTGTATACTTTGTGAAAGATGTACAACAGTGTGTAATGAAACGGTTGGTAACGAGGCACTTTATATTAAACCAGGTGGGTATAAATCTCATATAGATATACGACTTGCTAATTGTATTGAGTGTGGAGAGTGTATCTCTGTTTGTCCAGTTGGAGCTATGGCATCAACAGAATTTAAATACAGTGCAAATGCGTGGGAGTTAGATAAAGTTCCATCTTCTTGCTCACACTGCTCAAGTGCTTGTCAACTCTATTATGAATCTAAAGATGGTGAAGTAAAAAGAGTTACAAATGAATCTGACTTCTCATCTTTATGTGGAGCTGGTAGATTTGGTTTTGATTTTGAAAATAGAGTTAAATCTAAAGATGAAGAGGCGTTTAATAAAGCTATTGAAGCTTTTAAGAGTGCTTCAAATGTTGTATTTAGCTCTATCATCACAAACGAAGAGGCTTATTTATTAAATGAGTTAAAGAAAAAACTTGGTTTTAATCTTGTAAATGATGAAGCAAGAGCTTACCAAAACTTTATGAGAAGTTTTTCTAAGTTTGCAAACACTTCACTTTATAATGCAACTATAGACGATTTAAAAACAAGTGATTATATTTTAAGTATTGGTTGCTCAATTGAGAGTGACAACCCTATGGTTAAATTTGCTGCATCTCAAGCTGTCAAGTATAAAAAAGCATTTGTTTCAACTATAGCACCAGTTGAAGAGTATGCAATTTCAAATGTAATTTCATTATATATTAACAATGAAGTTGGAAGTGAAGAAGCAGCATTAGCAATGATAGCGGACACATTTATAGAAGATAAATCAACTCAAGAAGAATTTTTTGATTCTTTAGATTTTGGTTATTTAAGTGGAGAGAGCAATATCTCAGAAGAGGAGCTTGCTCTTTTAAAAATAAACTACAAAAGAAAAACAAACCCTATTCTTGTTATTGGTGAAGATGTGATTAATCATCCAAGAGCAAATAACATAGCAGCAATAGCTGGATATTTACAAAAAAGTGGATTATTTAAAGTTGTGATAGTCCCACCACTTACAAATACCTTAGGTGTAAGTTTAATTTGTGATTTAGATGAGCTTATAGCTGGCTCAACTGTAGGTTATAATGTAAGTGCAGACTTTACTTTAAGTGCTAAAGGCAGTGGTGATTTAGATATGCCAGCTTTAAATCAACAAGAGGGAACTTTTGTAAATATAGATAAGAACTTGGTTGTATTAAATGCAGGTGTAATACATAATGGATATGAATTAAATGATATTGCAAATGTACTTGGATTAGAGAGTGAAAATATTATTGATTATACACCTAAATTAGGTTTTGAGACAATAGAGTTTGATAACCTTGATAACTACTTTGATAATGTTGGTAATGCATATCGTGGATATAAAATAAAAACAGTACAAAATAGAGAAAATTTACAACTTGATGAAGTAGAAGAGTTAGGAGAGTTTAATGGAAGTGTTATTTATTCAAGAAATCCATTAAGACAATTTAATATTTTTACAAAAGATTGTAAACAGATTAAAGAAAAGATGGAACTAGTAGGTTCAGAGCAATTTGCAATAGCATCGAAAATCAAATCGGGAGACAATGTAAAGTTTAGTGTGGATGGAGTTGAGTTTATTAGACACTTTAAAGTGGATAAACATATGAAAGGTACGGTTGCTTATAACCCAACTTTTGATATGGATTTAAAATCTTCAAGCTATAGGTACAATCAAGTCAAATTAGAGGTTATAAATGAGTAACAATATTACAATTACAATTAATAATCAAGAGTGTGAAACTACTGAGGGCGAATTTATATTAAATGCAGCTCGTGCAAATAATATATTTATACCTGCAATTTGTTATTTAACAAGGTGTAGTCCAACTCTTGCGTGTAGGATATGTTTAGTTGAAGCTGATGGCAAACAGGTATATGCTTGTAATGCTAAAAGTAAAGATGGTATGAATATCACAACATCAACTGAAAATATTGAAACTGAACGCCGTGCAATTATGGAGGTATATGATGTAAATCATCCTCTTCAGTGTGGTGTTTGTGATCAATCAGGTGAATGTGAACTTCAAAATTATACATTAGAGTTAGGTGTTGACTCTCAAAGTTATGCAGTTAAAGATGTACAAAGGGATGCGGTTGACTGGGGTCATCTACATTATGACCCAGGTCTTTGTATCGTTTGTGAGAGATGTTCAACTGCATGTAAAGATATGATTGGTGACAACTCTCTTAAAACTGTTCCTCGTGGGGCTGATCCGCTTGAGGCTGAGTATAAAGAGAATATGCCTAAAGATGCTTATGCAATGTGGAATAAACTTAACAAATCACTCATTGGTTTAACTTCTGGCGAGGAGATGCTTGATTGTACATCATGTGGTGAGTGTGCTGCTGTTTGTCCAGTTGGAGCACTTGTTGATACTCAGTTTATGTATAAAACAAATGCTTGGGAATTAAAACAAATTCCAGCAACTTGTGGGCATTGTTCAGCAGGGTGTCAAATATTTTATGATGTTAAACATACTAGCTTATCAAATGCGGATGAGAAAATTTATCGTGTTATGAATGAGTGGAACTATGTATCACTTTGTGGAGCTGGTAGATATGGATTTGATTATGAAAATAGAGTTAAATCTAAAGATACAGTTGCATTTGCCAATGCAGTTGAAGCATTTAAAAAAGCTGATACAATCAGATTTACATCAACCATAACAAATGAAGAAGCTTATATATTACAATCTTTAAAAGAAAAGCTTGGTATTAAGCTTGTAAATGATGAGGCTAAATCTTTCCAAACTTTTTTAAAGAATTATAGTGAGATTAGCGGTACTAAACTTTATGCTAATGACTTAAAAGCTACACATAACTCTAACTTTGTTATCTCAATAGGATCTGCATTAAAAAGCGACAATCCAAATGCAAGATATGCACTAAATAATTCTATGACTGTAAATAAAGGTGCTGGTTTATATTTTCACCCTGTTAAAGACCCTGTTATTGAAGGTCTAGGAAAAAGTATAATGACAGTATCTCATGCACCACTTCAAGAAGAGGTTGCTCTTTATTTAATTCTTGATTTATTTGCAGATAAAGATAAACTTCCATCCGATATAGTTGAATACTTAGCAACATTTCACTCTCTTAAAACTATAACAGTAACGGAGACTATTAAAGAAAAAGTTATTGAGATTGTTAAAGAGATGAAAGTTAATGAAGAGACTGGTGAAGAGGAAGAGGTTGAGGTAGAAAAATCTAAAATGGTTCCTAAAAAAGTATCAAAAGAAGTAGAAGTAGATGATAATCGTTTATTAGAAATTCTTGGTGCTGATGAAAAATTTATGGAGGCTTTAGAGAAAAATCTTAAGAAAAAAGATACTTTTGCTCTAATTGCTGGGGCTGATTTATATGATCATCCTAACTCTAAAAATTGTGCACGTCTTTTAGCTTTAATTGAAAAATATTCTGAATTTAAAGTTACAATGATTCCAGCGTTAACAAATACATTAGGTGTTAGTTTAATATGTGAATTAGATGATGAAGATGGGGAGTTTGTTGTTGGTTATAACGCTAAGGGAGACTTTGTTTTATCTGCGTTAGGTGATGGTGATTTAGATATGCCAGCAATTAATCAACAAGAGGGTACTTTAACTTCAATAAATAAAAGAGTTAATCCAACAAATGCTGCACTACCTTATGAGGGATATACTTTAAATGATATTGCAAATGCTTTAGGATTAGATAACTTACTTACTATTGATTATACAGCTTCACTTCCAACAAAAAATGGATTTAAAGAGATAGATTTTGATGATTTAGCAAACCATTATGATAACGATGGTGTAGAAAATCGTGGATATCTTCTTGAAAATGTAACTACAAAAACTTCTGCTGATGAGAGTGTTCAACAGACAAGTGAAGATAAATTAGAGGGTAGTTTAATCTACTTAGCAAATCCTGTTAGACAATTTAATGATTTTACAAATAAAACTACAAACTTAGATGAAGTAAGTGGTGTATATATGAGTGCTGATTATTTAAGTAGTAGTGATTTTAATGAGGGTGATAGTGTTAAAGTCAAAACTAATAATGGTGAATTAGTAGCTAATATTGTGAGTGATAATAAAATTAGTGGTGATATAGTGATATTGCCAACTTTTGATTCAAATCTAAATTCAGAGGCTTTGTTTAGTGGTTACCGCTTTAATATAGCTTCGATAGAAAAGGTGTAATATATGGAAACAGCATATTTAATTGAAACTGTTATTAAAATAGTTGTAATTTTAATTGTATTTTCAGCTCTAGCTGGAATTGGTACATATTTTGAGCGAAAAGTTCTTGCATTTATGCAAAGAAGACTAGGTCCAATGAATGTTGGTCCCTATGGGATGTTACAGTTTGGAGCTGATGCGATAAAACTTTTTACAAAAGAGGATATTATACCAACAAATGTAGTTGGACCTATCTTTAAAATAGCACCAGTTATTACAGTTGCCACTGCATTTATTGCAGCAGCAGCAATTCCATTTTTACCATCTTTTACTATATTTGGATATCAAGTTAATCCAATTGTATCAGATATAAATATTGGTATTTTATATATACTAGGTGTTATGGGTGTTGGGCTGTATGGTCCACTTCTTGGTGGTATGGCTTCAGCTAATAAGTTTTCATTACTCTCAGCTGCAAGAAGTGCTGCTGTATTTATCTCTTATGAAGTTGTAACAGGGCTATCAATACTTGCTCCAATTATGTTAGTTGGTTCTTTATCACTAATAGACTTTAATAATTATCAAATAGAAAATGGTTGGATAATATTTTCTCAACCAGTAGCATTTTTACTGTTTTGGATAGCAGCATTTGCAGAGACTGGTCGTACACCGTTCCACCTTGTAGCAAATGATCATGAGATTATTGATGGTTTTGGTACTGAGTATTCTGGTATGAGATGGGGACTTTTCTACATTGGTGAATATGCAAATATGTTCTTCTTGTCTTTTGTAATCCCTTTACTCTTTTTAGGTGGATTTGGAGATGGAAGTATTTTAGGTGCATTTGCACTCCTAGGTAAGATGGCATTTTTCTTCTTTTTCTTCTTATGGACAAGAGCAGCATGGCCAGATGTAAGACCAGATCAGTTGATGTGGTTGTGTTGGAAAGTTCTAATGCCAATAGCAGTGATAAACATTATTATCACTGGTGTAGTTATGATGGAGGGCTAATGATGAAAAATGAACAATTTAATGATAGAGATGTATCTGAAGATTATTTTAAAGTAGATATAGCTGAGTATCCTACAACTGGATGGGATAAATTCAAGCGTGTTGTAGATAGAACTTTTAAAATAGAGCTATTTGTAGGTCTATGGGTAGTTTTACGTGAGATGTTTAGGTTTAATATTCACACAGTTAAATATCCAGAAGAAAAGATGCCAATTGGTCCAAGGTATCGTGCTATTCATGAGATGAAAAGATTATGGGAATCTGATGCTGAGAGATGTATTGGTTGTGGTCTTTGTGAAAAAATTTGTATATCAAACTGTATCCGCATAGATACTAAAATAGATAAAAATTCTCGTAAAGAAGTTTCAGAGTATAGCATTAATTTAGGTCGTTGTATCTATTGTGGATATTGTGCTGAAGTTTGTCCAGAACTTGCAATTACACATGGTGGCGAGTATGAAAATGCATCTGATCAAAGAGAGCATTTTACAACATATGAAGATATGTTGACACCATTAGACAAGATGAGAGCTGCAAAGCAGTTGGAGTTTGAAGGTTTTGGTGCTATAACACCACATGAAGATGAGCGTGTTAAAAAAACACCTCTAGCATATTAAGGAGTATAGATATGTTTGAAGCGATTGCTTTTTATTTGTTTGCTTTTTTAACAATTGCGATGTTTTACATAACTGTAACTACATCACAGGCGTTATACGCTTTAACGGCGCTAGCAGCAGGGATGATTTTCATATCAGCATTTTTCTTTATATTGGGTGCTGATTTTTTAGGTGCAGTTCAGATAGTAGTTTATTCTGGTGCTGTAATGGCTCTTTATGCTTTTGGTATGATGTTTTTTGATACAACTAGGGATGTAAAAGAAAAACAAGGAAACAAGTATGTAATAGTTGGTTTATCAACTGTTGCAGCTGTATTAGTTGTTTTAATATTTATGGCTCCAATCATTAGTGAAAATATTACTGCCATCTATCCAGTAGGAACAGCAGGTAATACACAAGAGATAGGTATGGTTTTATTTACTAAATATTTAGTTCCATTTGAGGTAGCTGCTGTAATGCTTTTAGTAGCTATGATCTCTGGTATTGTTTTAGCTGGTAAGAAAATGGATGAATCTTTAACTCTGCAAAGTGAAGAAGAAATTAATAAAAAGGATCTTAAATGATGGAAATTGGATTAAACCATTATCTTATTTTATCAACAATCCTTTTTTGTATAGGTTTAGTTGGTGTGATGAGAAGAAAAAATCTTCTTATGTTGTTTTTTGCAACAGAGATATTGCTTAACTCTGTAAATATCGGATTTGTTGCAATTTCACACTTCCATGGTGACTTAACTGGTCAGATGTTTGCATTTTTTGTGATTGCAATTGCTGCATCAGAAGTAGCTGTAGGACTTGGTTTATTAATTGTATGGCATAAACGTCACAATAATATTGACCTAGATACTATGTCAACGATGAAAGGATAACAATATGGAAATGTTTTTATATATAGCGTTATTCGCGCCCTTAGTTGGTTCTTTATTTGCTGGACTTTTTGGTGCTTCAAAGAAAAAGTTATTTGTTGGAATAATTTCAAGTTTCTTAATCTTTGTATCATTTGTAGCTAGTAGTATTCTTCTGTCATATGTTTTAAAAACAGGCTCAAGCATACAAGTTGAGATGATGACATGGATGGCTACTGGAGACTTATATATCCCTTTTGGATTTGTAGTTGATCAAATAAGTGTTACTATGATGATGGTTGTTACTTTAGTTTCTACTGTTGTTCATGTATATGCTATTGGTTATATGGATCACGATAAAGGGTTTAATAGATTTTTCTCTTACCTTTCAGCTTTTGTTTTCTCAATGATGATTCTCGTTATGAGTGATAACTTTGCTGGATTGTTCATTGGTTGGGAAGGTGTTGGTCTTTGTTCTTGGTTACTAATTGGTTTTTGGTATCATAAAGATAGTGCTACTTGGGCAGCTAATGAAGCGTTTATTATGAACCGTATTGCTGACCTTGGTATGTTAATTGGTATCTTCCTTATCTATTGGAGTACTGGTACTCTACAATATGCTGAAGCTTTTGCAGCGATGCCAGCTTTAGACACTGAGACACTAACTTGGATAGGTATCTTCTTGTTTATCGGTGCTATGGGTAAATCAGCTCAATTTCCACTCCACACTTGGCTTGCCGATGCGATGGAGGGACCAACTCCAGTATCTGCACTAATTCATGCAGCTACAATGGTAACAGCTGGTGTTTATCTAGTTGTTCGCTCACATGAACTATATGCGCTAATTCCACATGTTGGATTGTTTATAGCATCACTTGGTGCATTTGTTGCAATTTTTGCAGCTACTATGGCACTTGTAAATCGTGATATCAAAAGAGTTATCGCTTACTCTACACTTTCACAACTAGGATATATGTTTGCTGCTGCTGGACTTGGTGCTTATTGGGTTGCATTATTTCACCTTATGGCACACGCATTCTTTAAAGCATTATTGTTTCTTGGTGCTGGTAATGTTATGCATGCGATGCATGATGAGCTAGATCCATTTAAGATGGGTAAACTTGGTAAAAGTATGAAAGCTACTATGATTCTAATGACATTAGCTTCAGTTGCTCTTGCGGGTATCTTTCCACTTGCTGGTTTCTTCTCAAAAGATTTGATTCTTGAAGTTGCATTTATTGATCAGCATTTTATAATATATGGGGTACTTCTTTTAACTGCTGGTTTAACCGCATTTTATTCATTTAGAATTATTGCACTAATTTTTCATGGTGAAGATAGACATAGCGCACTTGGTCATCACCCACATGAAGCATATAAGTTTATGTTATGGGCGATGAGTCCATTGCTTATATTAGCTGTTATTTCAGGTTTCTTATTTAAAGGTGGATTCTTTGAGATGGTTACACAACTATTACCAGCTACAGAGTATCATATAGAGTCTGCTGTTACATATTGGACAATAACGATTGGTACTCAATTATTTGTAATTTTGGCAATTTATCTTGCATATAAAAAATATATGTCTAAACATATTAAAGTACCAGATGGTACATCCTCTATGGAAAAAAGTTTTAAATATAAACTTTTAATTAATCAATATTATATTCCTCAATTTTATGAAAAATATTTAGTGAAACCATATAGAGAACTATCTACTATATTTTGGCAAAAAATTGATAATAAAATTATTGATGCATCTGTTGATGGTATAGCAAAAGTCATCTATACAACAGGGGAGAAAACAAGAGGGATGCAAAGTGGAAACTTGTCTACTATGCTTAAATGGATGGTAGCTGGTTTGGTTATATTGTTATCATTAGCTGTAGTTTTTGGACTAGCAGCAAGACATTCTGTTGAGATTACTACAATCTTATCAGGTCTAGGAGTTTAGTAAATGTTAGATCATATCTTATCAATTTTAATTTTCTTTCCAGCAATAGCAGGAATATTTGGATTTGCAATACATAAAGATAGCATACGAGCATATGGTATATCTGTTGCAATAATTGAATTTGCTTTATCTTTATGGCTTTGGTTCTCTTTTGATTCAGCTGTATCTGGTATGCAGTTTATGGAATTTGCTCCTTTAGTATCATCGTTTGGAATTAATTATATACTAGGTGTAGATGGAATTTCACTATTTATTATCATATTAGCATCATTTTTTACAATGATTGGTATCGCTTCACTTAGTGATATGAAAGATGTTAAAAATATGATTATTACACTTTTGTTTTTACAAATGACAATGGTGGGTGTATTTGCAGCCTTAGATGCAATTGTCTTTTATATATTTTGGGAACTTTCACTTGTACCAATGTTATATATCATTGGTGCATGGGGTGGACCACTTCGAATATACGCATCAGTTAAGTTCTTTTTATATACATTTGCAGGCTCACTGGTTATGCTTGTTGGTATATTGTTTATGGCTTATTTTTACTATCAAGCGACAGGGGTATGGAGTTTTGCGATATTAGAATGGTATAGATTGGTTCTTCCAGAATCCTTCCAGCTTTGGTTATTTGCAGCCTTTTTTATAGGGTTTGCTATTAAAGTGCCAATGTTTCCATTTCATACATGGTTACCATACGCTCATGGTCAAGCACCAACAATTGGTTCTGTGATACTAGCGGCAATTTTACTTAAGATGGGTACATATGCATTTATCCGTTTTTCTTTGCCAATGTTTCCAGATGCGTCGGTGTTTTTTATGTTCCCAATTGCGATTCTTGCAATTATCATGATTATCTATACAGCTATGGTAGCTTATGCGCAAAAAGATATTAAACAAGTTGTTGCTTACTCATCTGTATCACATATGGGTGTTATTATTCTTGGTACATTTGCACTAAATGTTGAGGGTATTACGGGATCTATCTTTTTAATGATAGCTCACGGTGTAGTTTCAGGGGCTCTATTTTTATTAGTTGGTGTTATCTATGATAGACGAAAAACTAAGATGATGAGTGAATTTGGTGGATTAGCATCAGTTATGCCTATATATGCAACAATCTTTGGGTTGATGCTTATGGCTTCTGTTGGTATGCCTTTAACTATTAACTTTGTTGGTGAGTTTTTAAGTTTACTAGGGTTTTATCAGCAATCACAAATATTAACTATATTAGCAGGTATCGCTATTGTTGTTGGTGCTATTTATATGTTAACAGCATATAAAAAGATGTTTTTTGGTGAAGTTACAAAGGATGAAAATAAAAATCTTCCAGATGTAAATAAACGGGAAATGGTTGCTTTATTGCCACTAGTTGTTATAACTATTTGGTTAGGTATATATCCAAAACCAGTGTTAGAACCAATCAATAATTCTGTTGAATCGTTGGTGCAACTTATGCATGACAAAGCTACTTCAGATGAAGCAAAAAAAAGAATTCCTAACTTAAATAAAGGGGTCGAAATAATTAATACCCCTGCGCAGGAGGTAAATTAATATGAACCCAGTAGATATCTCAATTGAGTCATTAAATTTAGTAACTTTAGCACCAATGTTAATCCCTATTGTTGGAGCTTTATTTATACTAATAATAGATATGTTCAAAGGTGGACTTGATAAAAGTTTATATGTAATACTAAGTTTACTTTTCTTATTTATGGATTTTGGTTCATTATTAAATGCTGCTGGAATATTTAATCAAAGCGGCACTATGATGGGTGTGTTTGATGTGATGTTAATCGATGGTTTAGCTATCTTAGCTCAATTTATCATTGTTGGTGCATCTATATTTTTCATCCCATTAGTCTTAACAAATAAACGATTCCATGAATCTTCATATCCTGAGTTTTTTGCACTATTCTTATTTATGATTGGTGGATTCCAGTTTATGGTTGCAACGGATAACTTAATTCTTATCTTTGTTGGACTTGAAACTGCATCTTTAGCTCTTTATACTTTAATCGCTATGCACAATCGTAA
>Ga0256834_1000916_pt1 | contig 20725 bp, 22 predicted proteins | sample 4281140metaG_FD_190536 | JGI IMG/M metagenome (GOLD analysis project Ga0256834, IMG submission 190536) | Hydrothermal vent microbial communities from East Pacific Rise, Pacific Ocean - 4281-140 | ecosystem: Environmental > Aquatic > Marine > Hydrothermal vents | place: Pacific Ocean: East...
ATTATTGTCAGAAGCATAAACAATTACTTCATTCATAGAGTCATCATCACCTAGATATTTTACTTCTATCTTTACGCCTCTATCATTAATTTTTAATAATTCTCTATAAGAACTATTGTTTAAAATCTTTCTAACTTTTGCTTTTTCTTCATTAAAAGCTGCATTGTTATTATTATTTAATTTGAATGCTAATAGGTTTAATTTATCCACCGATTCTAACGCTTGTCTTGCGTCTGCAGGCATATCATCTTTAACAATTAATAAACTTGTAGGAATATCAACCATTAAAATATCATTTTTATTTTCGCTATCTACATAATATTGTTGCAATGATGCTTCGTTGGAACATGAAAATGTTAATAATAGAACAAATGTTACTAGAATTATTTTATAAATTATTTTTGTCATTTTAAGGTTTTTGTTATTGTTTATTTGTGTATTCGTTTATTTGTTTTGCAACCAATAAAATACTGATTAATGATTAATGTGTTGCTTTTTTTAAATGTTCGCCTCCAGGAATATTCATCTTAGAAGTCAGTTCTGAAATTTTATTTAAATCGATATTACCTGTTATAGATAAAACTACTGCTTTAGGATTACGACCATCCATTTCAAGATTTTTAAAACTGTTAATAAACATAAATAATTCACTAACATGATCTTCATCTTTACCTTCTCTAACATAAATCTTAACATTAGCTTCTTTATCTTTTACTCTGATTAATTCCGCCATTTTAGAATTTTTCAAAAAAGACTTTACATCTTTTTGCATCATTAGAGCAATCGCATCTTTTTCGGTAGTGTAAACGGTTAAGTTTTCTAAACCCATAACCATGTCTTTATATTCTTGTACCTCTGGAGAATTACCTGCAACTTTTACTAGTAATTTAAAAGCGTATTTTGTAACAACTACTGTGGAAACATCATCCATATCATCATATTTATCGAATGATGACTGAGCAAATATAAGCATTGGTAGAATTACTAATAATAGTGTAATTGTTAATTTTTTCATTTTAATTGTATTTAATTTTATTGTGTTCATAATTGTTTTATTTTATTTAAATATTTTAGATTTTGTGCTTTCATATTCATTTAAAAAAGCAATTGCATTATTTCCCTTGTTTAGATTATCGGAAATGAGTTGAAATGCTTTTTTAGTTTCATTAAAAGCGATTTGTGCTTCTTTAATTTCTGAATCTGTTGGTCCTTTTGGTGTAAATTGATACACAGAAACAAACAGTAAAAGAGCTGCTGCCGAAGCAATTAACCAGTTAAAACGCCAAGTCTTCTTTTCAGTTTTTACTTGTATGTTTTTGCTGCTAACTTCTTCTTTATTTTTAGCAAAGTATGTAAACATTGCTTTATAGTCTTGTAAATGTGACGGAATATCATTTTTAGCAAAATATTCTTTTAAGGCATTTTCTTCGTCAATAGAAGTTGTACCGTCAAAATATTTATCTAATAGTTTTTCTATATTAATTAATTCCATAATTATGTTTTTCTGTTATTTTTTCTCTTATTGTTTTTCTTGCTCTACTTAGAGCAACTCTAATCGCTGTTTGTTTTAAACCAAGAATCTTGCCAATTTCTTCAAACGTATATTGTTCAACATCTCTAAGTTGTATAATAATGCGCTGTTTTTTAGGCAAACCATTAATTAATTGTTTTATAATATTTACCGAATCATTTACTTCCATATTTTTATCTAAAGAAGAATTAGCATCGGTATAATTACTATGTACTAGTTTTAAATTGTTTGAATTCTTTGATTTTAGTTGATCTAAACAATAATTTTTTGTCATAGTCATTGCAAATGCCTCTACATTTTTGTAAGAACTTATTTTTGTTTTATTTTTCCAAAGTTTATAAATTATTTCTTGTGTCGCATCTTCGGCGGAATCTTTAGAAATAAGATATTGTAAAGCAAGTCTATATAACTTATCTTTAAATGGTAAAACAATATTTAAAAACTCCTTTTCGGACATTATTTTTGTTTCTTTCTATTACGACGAATATACTTCAATTTTGTTACATTTAAAATATTTTACAGATTTACACAGATTAAAAAATGATTAAATTTTAGTAGATTAATCTCGAATTTTCGGGAGCATAGAAAATTAATAATCGGTAAAATACTTAAGTAGTCAAATTCCGTGTAATCTATGAAACTCATGTCTTTTAACTTTTATCTGACTGAATAATTACTATTTAGCAAATCCTTTAGTACAGGGCAAACTCATACTTTATCTTTTCTTTATATTTCCACTTATTTTGCCACGAATGCACAAATAAAAAATTTAAAAATTTTGAAAAGTTCCATTCTTTCTTAAAAATAATGAGAAAATTCGTGCATTCGTGGCAAAAATAATAAGTGTGAGTTTGCCCTGTCCTTAATAGTTCCTTTAGTATCTGAGTTTTGGATAAATCATATTAAATTACTAAATTGCGGGATTATTCTTAATTTACAATCAATTATGAAAAAACTAATTACATTATTTATTTCAGTTTTATTATTAACTAGTTTATATAATTGTACAGAAAAAGAAGATATTCCTGTAGATTCTGAAATACAGAATTTTATATGGAAAGCGATGAATCTAAATTATTTATGGCAAAAAGAAATTCCAGATTTACAAGATGATAGATTTTCTAATCAAACTGATTTAAACAATTTTTTAGAAAACAAAACTCCAGAAACTGTTTTTGATGCATTATTATTTGAAGGCGATCGTTTTAGTTGGATGGTTGATGATTACATTGCTTTAGAAAATCAATTTGCAGGTATTACTAAAAATAACGGAATGGAGTTTGGTTGGGTTTCTATTGCCGAAGATGAAGATCAAATATTTGGTTATGTAAGATATGTTATTCCTAATTCCGATGCAGAAGAAAAAGGAATACAAAGAGGACAAATAATTTATGGAATAAATGGTAGCGAACTTAGTCGCTCGAATTATAGAGACCTTTTTGCGAATGATATTTATACTGTGGATTTTGGTACTTATTCTGTAGTTGATGGAATGGCTCAAATAGTTTCGAATAATCAACATACTGAATTAACAAAAGAAGTATTAACTGAAAATCCAGTACATACTGTTACCACAAAAGAAATAAATGGTAGAAAAATTGGTTATGTTTTATACAATCAATTTACTAATGAGTTTGACAGTGAATTAAATGATGCTTTCACACAACTTAAAAGCGAAAACATCACTGATTTAGTTTTAGATTTAAGATATAATGGTGGCGGTTCTGTAAACACGGCAGTTGCTTTGTCTAGCATGATTACTGGTCAGTTTGATAATGAATTATTCACTACGTTAAGTTATAACGAAAAATTAAATGACTTAATAGGCGTGAGATCAATAAATTTCCAAAATCAACTTACTACAGGCGAAACCATCAGTAAATTAAACTTAAATAAATTATATGTATTAGTTACTGGAAGCTCAGCATCTGCTAGTGAATTGGTAATTAATAGTTTAAAACCATATATTGATGTTATTTTAATCGGTAATAAAACTGTTGGCAAAGCGGTTGGTTCTATAACTTTATATGATTCTTCTAATTATAGGAGAGAAAATGCTAACACTAATCATACATACGCTTTACAACCTATTGTCTCTGAATTAGTAAATAAATTAGGAACAAATAATAAAGAAGGGTTTATACCAAATTTCGAAATATTTGAAGATTATCAAAACTTAGGTGTTTTGGGTGATATTAATGAACAATTATTTTCAAAAGCTATAACGGAAATTACAGGTTTTCGCTTTACTACTATTTATAATGATTTAAATTTAAGCTCTTTGGGTGATTCTAAAGGTGAAAACTCTCAAAATAATATGTTTATTAAAACGAAACCATAATATTTTAATACTATTTTTATTTTTTAAAAGTTATATAGTTCATATTTATTCTAATGAAATTTAGAAATGTATTCTCTTTATTATTAATTCTAACTTTTACTTCCGTAAACTGTCAATCAGACACCATAAATCTATATTACGATATTGGTATTTTTAAGTTAAATCGTTCGAATTACGATGTGCTTAATAATTATATCATAGCATTAGATACTACATATAATTACGATATAAGTATTATTTCTAGTGCGGATTATTTAGGAAGTAAAAAATCAAATTATACTTTAGCACAAAATAGAGCAGAACAAATAAAAAAATTCATCACATTAAAAAGTAAAAGGAGTTTAAATTCTTTCCATATTATTAATAATGGAGAAATAGTCCAGAAAAATATAAAATCTGCCACAAAAGGAGAATTTCTTCATAGAAAAACAAGTGTTGTTTTTCATAAACTAAAATTGACAGATACTATTATTAATACAACCATTAATGATTCTATTGCACCTAAAAAATATATAAGTGAATATAATAAAATCAAATTAGGAGAAAATTTCATTCTTAAAAACCTGATTTTTGAAATAGGAACAGATAAATTAAAAAACAAATCATATTCCACTTTAAAAAGATTAGCGAAATTCCTAATTAAAAATCCAAATATTGACATTGAAATTGGCGGTCATGTATGTTGTGATGCTGAATATAGGAATCCTAATGCTACAAAAATTAAAAAATTAAAAGGCAGTACTTTATCTGCAAAAAGAGCCAGGTTTGTATATAAATATCTATACTTTCAAGGAATTAAAAAAGATAGAATGGACTATTTTGGTTACGGGTTTCAAGTGCCAATTTATTATCCTGAAAAAAACAGAAAAGAAATGAATGCAAATAAAAGAGTCGAAATAAAAATAACAAAAATGTAAATTTATTATAAAACTTTTTATACATAAATCAGATTTAATTGATGGTTTTGATAAAGATTCAAAAACATATAATTTATCAGAAAATAGAGCAAAACATATTTTTAAATATTTACTTTTGAAGAAAATAGATTCTTCCAGATTATCGCATAAGGGTTACGGTTTTCAGAAACCATTATATTATCCCGAAGTAACTCAAAAAGATAAAAAACTAAATAGAAGAGTAGAAATTAAAATTATTAAAAATTAAATATTTTTTATGCGGATTGATAAATATCTTTGGTGTACTCGCTATTTTAAAACTAGAAGTTTAGCAACCGAAGCTTGTAAAAAAGGACACGTAAAACTAAACAGTAAAAATATAAAACCATCTAGAGGTGTTTTTGTAGGTGAAAAAATTCAGGTGCGTAAAAATCAAATTAATTATCAGTTTATTGTTTTAGATGTTCCAAAAAACAGAATAGGAGCAAAATTGGTGGATATTTATAGAAAAGACACCACACCTAAAGAAGCATTCGAGAATTTAGAGTTACTAAAATTTGCAAAAGATTATTATCGTAAAAAAGGCGAAGGAAGACCAACTAAAAGAGATCGAAGAGATATTGAAAACTATAAAGAAACAATGCATGATGAATCTGAATAAAAATTTCTGGTCCGATAGATATTCAACAAACCAAATTGGTTGGGATGTTGGAGAAATAACGACACCTTTAAGAGAATACATAGATCAAATTGAAGATAAGAATATTAAAATTCTAATACCAGGTGCAGGAAATAGCTATGAAGCAGAATATTTATTTAATAAAGGTTTTAAAAATGTTTCTGTAATCGATTTAGTTAAAACGCCTTTAGAAAATTTACTAAAAAGAGTTCCTGATTTTTTAAAAGAAAATTTATTGCAAGGTGATTTTTTTGAGTTAGAACAATCATTTGACTTGATATTAGAACAGACATTTTTTTGTGCTTTAAATCCATCACTAAGAAAGCGATATGTAGAAAAAACATATGAGTTGTTAAAACCAAAGGGTAAAATTGTTGGTTTGTATTTTGAATTTCCATTAACTCAAGAAGGCCCGCCGTTTGGCGGTTCAAAAAAAGAATATGTCTCTATTTTTAAGGATAACTTCAATATAAAAATATTAGAACAGTGTAATAATTCAATCTTACCTAGAAAAGGAAAAGAATTATTTGCTATTTTTGAAAAAAAATAAGAATTATGGCAAAAACAATTATTTTAAATACAAAGGAAATAAATCATAAAATTAGAAGAATTGCGTATCAAATTTATGAGAATAATGTGAATGAAAAAGAAATAATTATTGCTGGCATTGAAAAAAACGGTTATGTTTTCGCAAAAAAAATTAAAACTAATTTAGAAAAAATAAGTGATATAAAAGTCAACTTATGTAACGTGATTGTTGATAAGAAAAATCCTCTAAATAAAATAGAAACCGATTTATCTACCGATGACTATATAAATACTTCCTTAATTTTAGTTGATGATGTATTAAACTCTGGAGCAACTCTTATTTATGCAATAAAGCACTTTTTAGACGTACCATTAAAACGATTTAAAACTGCAGTGTTAGTTAATAGAAATCACAAAAAATACCCTGTAAAAGCAGATTTTAAAGGTATCTCATTATCTACGTCTATACAAGAACATATTACTGTAGAATTTAATAAGTCAGAAAGTATTGCTTATTTAGATTAAGTTATTTAACTTTATAATATCATTCACAATTTCATTTACATTCTTATTATCTACTGTATATATAATATCTGCCATATTGTAATATTGATTTCTTTCAAAAAGATGTTTAGCAATGAATTCTTTTAATATACTTTCTGCTATATTACTTATTAATGGTCTACTATCTTTATCGTTAATCAACCTATCAAACAAAGTATCAATACTTGCCTTTAAAAATATGGATTTAGAATATTGTTGAATAATCTGTAGATTATTCGCATAACATGGCGTTCCACCACCTAAAGACAATATAAAATCACTTTTTGAAGTTAATAATTCTTTTAAATATTTATTTTCAAGAGTTCTAAATCTAATTTCTCCATGAATTTTAAAAATATCTTGAATTTTTAAATTTTCTTTTTCTTCAATATAAAAATCTAAATCAATCCATTTAAGGTTCGTTTTTTTTGCTAATTCTTTAGCAATTATAGACTTACCACTTGCCATATATCCTAACAAAACAATCTTCATATTCTAATAATTTATTTAAAACAAAAATAATTAAAAAAAAATTAAAAAAGACTTGCAGAATTAATATTACGGAGTATATTTGCAACCGCTAAGGAAAAAGAAACATTAAAAAAAGAATGACCTGGTAGCTCAGTTGGTAGAGCATCTCCCTTTTAAGGAGAGGGTCCTGGGTTCGAGCCCCAGCCCGGTCACAAAAAGCTACTCATATTCGAGTAGCTTTTTTAATTGCACATATGGCGGAATTGGTAGACGTGCGAGCTTGAGGGGTTCGTGTTCTTACGAACGTGCAGGTTCGACTCCTGTTATGTGCACAATTTATTTTTCACTTTATCATTATTTTATAAAGAGAAATCGAAATAGAGTTAAAAAAAAGATTACCTCAACACTCACTCTACATAGGAATTCATTATTTTAATACAAATAATCATTAATTCCTAAAACATGTTCTTCAACATATTTATTCATGAAGTTTTTAGTGAAAACAATATTTCCTGCAATGTTTTCGTTTTTTAACATTTTATTAATATCTAATTTTAGATAAGTATTTAACATTGGTTTAGAAATTTCACGATAAGAATAATGCCAAGATTCATAATTATATCCTTTTCTAAATTTATTATTGGTATATGCTAAATAAAAACCATATTTATGAGCGTTATCTTGCATCCAATTTTGATATTTAGATTTAGAGTTACTCTCTAAGTATTTTGTATTTCTTTTACTATAATCTCTTAAATCTACTTCTGTTCCCCAGTGATGACGTGATGTGCCTGGTATTGCAGTATATTCAATCACTTTAGAGACTGCCGCTTTTACAGAATAACCTCTACTTCTAAACTTATCATATTTTGTTTTCCAAAGGCGATTTTGATGATCAAAACTTCTGTATGCAGAAACTACATCAATCTTTACACCTTTTTGGAAAGCAGCATTTATCATTTTTTGTAACGCATCGTAAGCGTTAGTTTGTAATTTATAATTAGTTCCTTTCAGTAATGGCAAAATATCTTTTGATTTACCCATTAATAAACCTTTAGTATATGTTTGATTTGAGCTGAAGTTTGTTAACATCAAAAAAAACAAACTGCACAAAATTATTTTTTTAAATTGTCTTTTCATTTCTCATCTAAATTTAAATACATTACATAATGATTACAAACATTTTCTATAAAAAATTTACCTCCTTTAATTTTAAACCCTTGTTTTTCATAAAATGTCACGGAATAATCTCTAACATTACACCAAATTATAGTGGTTTTTCTTTTTTTACTTTCTATAATAGAAGATTCAATTAATCTACTACCTACATTTTGACCTTGATTTTTAGTCAAAACTGCCATACCTCTTAATTGTATTTGCTTACCTTTAAAATAGGTGTGCTTATTTTCCATTAAAGAAACAATACCTACATTTTCTTGACTCAAAAACGCTCCAAAATGCATTGTTTCCTTTTCAAAATCTGCATTATATTTATATTGATAATCGTTACAGGTTTTTAAAACTTGCAAATGAAGCGGATAAGTTTCTTCCGAAATTATTTTTTTTATTTCTAACATAAAACAAGTTAATACTGTATTGTATTCGTTCTACACGAATTTAATGAAACTACACTCAATTTTCAAAAGAGTTATTATATGTTTAATTAAAACCGAAACCATTTCCTTTTTTAAAACTTAATTATTTTTTAATTCTATGAAGTTTGTAGTAAAATATTATATTCCTGTATAATTTGAAGGAGTAATTACTTTTAATTCCTCTTTTATTTTATCGGAAACTTCTAAAGTATCAATAAATGTAGCAATAGAACTTTTAGTTATTTTCTCGTTAGTTCTTGTCAATTCTTTTAATGCTTCATACGGATTTGGATATGCCTCTCTACGTAAAATTGTTTGAATTGCTTCTGCTACTACTGCCCAATTATTCTCTAAATCTTCTTCGAATTTATGTTTGTTGATTAGCAATTTATTCAACCCTTTTAATGTAGAGGTAAAACCTATTATTGTATGTGCTAATGGCACGCCTACATTTCTTAAAACCGTAGAATCGGTTAAATCACGTTGCATTCTAGAAATTGGTAATTTTGCAGATAAATGTTCAAAAATTGCATTTGCCATACCTAAATTACCTTCAGAATTTTCAAAATCTATTGGGTTTACTTTATGTGGCATTGCAGACGAACCAACTTCTCCTTTTTTTATTTTTTGTCCAAAATAATTCATGGATATGTACGTCCAAAAATCTCGATTCAGATCAATTATTATAGTATTTATTCTCTTTAGCGCATCAAATTGTGCTGCTAAATGATCGTAATGTTCAATTTGTGTGGTTGGAAATGAATGGTGCAATCCTAAAACTTTTTCAATAAAATGATTTCCGAATTTTTTCCAATCTATATTAGGGTAAGCAACTACATGTGCATTAAAATTACCTGTTGCGCCACCAAATTTGGCTGCATATGGTATTTTCTGTAATAAATTTACCTGTTGCTCAATACGTTCTATAAAAACAGCAATTTCTTTACCTAATCTTGTTGGTGATGCTGGTTGACCATGTGTTCTTGCTAACATAGATACATCTGCCCAATCTTTTGATAAAGTTTTTAGTTTTGTAATTAATTGTGCTAATTCTTTATAATAAACAGTATCGAAAGCATCATTTATAGAAAGTGGTACTGCGGTATTATTTATATCTTGTGATGTTAAACCAAAATGAATAAACTCTTTGTAGTTATTCAAGTCTAACTTGTCAAATTGTTCTTTAATAAAATATTCTACTGCTTTTACATCGTGATTGGTAACACTTTCAATTTCTTTAATTCTTTTGGCATCATCCGTCGAAAATGAAGTGTACATATTTCTCAAATCCTCAAATAAATTTTTATCAAAATCTTTTAATTGAGGCAAAGGCAATTCGCAAAGTGAAATAAAATATTCTATTTCTACTTTTACTCTGTATTTTATTAATGCTTCTTCCGAAAAATAATTTGCTAAACTTGCTACTTTATTTCTGTATCTACCATCTATTGGTGAGATTGCATTTAATTGTGATAAATTCATTTTAACAAAATTGGTTCACTACAAAGGTCGGAAAGTTTTTAAAAAGGAAATAGTGGAGTTATTATCTTTTCTTAACAAAATGATTTTTTGTTTAAGTCTTGTTTAGCTTAGTACATGACAAAAATTAGTGATTAATAGTTCGCAATAAAGACCTTCAAGGTTTTAAAAACCTTGAAGGTCTAAAAAAAAAATCTATTCTTAGAATTAAGAATAGATTTTTTGAAATTTATTGATACGATGACTTTAAGTCATCATATCAATTTACGCATACCGTGACTTTGAGTCACGGTGTGAGTGTGGTTTTATAAACTACAAATGAATCACTTCATCATAAGCAGCAGCGACTGCTTCCATAACTGCTTCACTCATTGTTGGATGTGGATGTATTGTTTTTAACACATCATGACCTGTTGTTTCTAATTTTCTTCCTAAAACTGCTTCGGCAATCATATCGGTTACTCCTGCACCAATCATATGGCAACCTAACCATTCGCCATATTTAGCATCAAAAATCACTTTTACAAAGCCGTCTGTAGTTCCTGATGCTGCTGCTTTACCAGATGCTGAAAACGGAAATTTACCAATCTTTACATCTAATCCTTTTTCTTTACATTCTTTTTCGGTTAAACCAACACTCGCAATTTCTGGTGTTGCGTAAGTACATCCAGGAACGTTTCCATAATCTATTGCTTCGGTGTGTAAACCCGCTATTTTTTCTACACAAGTTATTCCTTCCGCGGAAGCGACATGCGCCAATGCAGCACCTGGCACAACATCGCCAATAGCATAATAACCTGGTAAATTAGTTTGGTAAAAATCGTTAACGATAATTTTATCTCTATCTACAACAATACCAACATCTTCTAAACCAATATTTTCGATATTTGACTTAATACCAACTGCCGATAATAAAATATCTGCTTCTAAAGTTTCTTCACCTTTTGAAGTTTTAACGGTTGCCACTACTCCACTACCCGAAATATCTACCGAAGTAACACTAGAATTAGTCATTACTTTAATGCCTTGTTTTTTAATAGATTTTTCAAATTGCTTAGAAACATCTTCATCCTCTAAAGGTACAATATTTGGCAAATATTCTATAACGGTAACATCTGTTCCCATAGCGTTATAGAAATACGCGAACTCTACACCTATTGCTCCTGAACCAACAATTAGCATTTTTTTTGGTTGTTCAGGTAAAGTTAATGCTTCTCTATAACCAATTACTTTTTTACCATCTATTGGCATAAAAGGTAATTCTCTAGAGCGTGCGCCAGTTGCAATTATAATATGATCTGCACTATATTCGGTTGTTTTATTATCAGAATCGGTAACATCAACTTTTTTACCTGTTTTTATTTTACCGAAACCGTTAAGGACATCAATTTTGTTTTTTTTCATTAAAAACTGAATTCCTTTACTCATTCCGTTGGCTACATTTCTACTTCTTTTAATAACTGCAGAAAAATCTTTATCTATTGCTTCGGCTTTTAAACCGTATGCATCTACATGTTTTAAATAATCATAAACTTGTGCAGATTTTAATAATGCTTTTGTTGGTATACAACCCCAATTTAAGCAAATTCCACCCAAATTTTCTCTTTCTACTACGGCAACTTTAAATCCTAATTGAGATGCTCTAATTGCTGTCACATAACCGCCAGGTCCTGATCCTATTATTATTATATCGTATTTCATACTTCTGTTTTAGGCTTTAGACTTATGCTTTATGCAAAAGTTCTAAAACTATTTAAAATTAAAATTTATTTTGACAAAGGTCGCAAAGTTTTTTACAATCTCGAAATTTAAGACCTAAGAAAATTACAGTTTTTATTTTCTATAATTATGCTCAATAAACATTTCAATATCTACTAAAGTTGTATGTAAGTAATATTTAAATTCAATATCATTACCATGTTTATTTCTACCTCTTTCGTAATTACCAAATGAACCATCCATATTTTGACGATTAATTAAACGCGTGTAGGAATTTTTAAAAGCCAATCCTTTTGTTTTATTAATTAACACCAAACAAGTTAACAATTCACCTACTAAATCATCGTTGTTTTTTGCTTCGAATTTTGTGATTAATTGTGGTAAGATTTCCGATAAATAGTTAATATCTCTTTTAGAGAATCTTGTTTGTTTAATTTTTTGTCCATAATCATACGCTGCAAAAACAAAATGTGTGATATTGTATGCTTTAAGTCTATCGAAATAATCTATTGGTTTTTGATATGTTATTGGACCATTTAATTTGTGAGCATATTTTATTGCTATTGGTTTTTTTATTTTAAAGTAATCATAATATTGTCCGAAAACTGCTTTTTGCCATTCACCTCTAACTTTTAAATGGTTATCCATTCTAATTTGCACTTTTGCTAATTCCTTTTTATAATACGCATTATCAAAACCTAATTGATCCAACAACCATAAAATTCGCATATACGACATACTATTTCTTTTAAATAATTTATCATTAACAGTATTCATATTATGAAAACTTGGTTCTAAAGTTTTCTCATAAAAAGGAGTCAATTTTTTCATGATTATAGCCTTTTCCTTTTTAGTTTTCATTGCTTTTTTTAATTTTACAAACAACCCTAAATACTCTGCTAAATATTTTTTATCTGCCAAACCTTTATTACGAATGTAGTCTATATCAAAATTTAATTCATTTGCATATTTTAGAGTTCGCTTTAATGCTTCTTCATAGGTATTGTTACCTACTTTATTTTTATTATTTTTGGAAACTTCTTTTACTTTAGATGCAACTTTAATGGAAGTCGATTTATTATCAACAGTTTTTACATCTGCTTTACAACTTAAAAATAATAATGCTATGATAAGATATTTCATGGGTTAGATTTTTATTTTAGAACCTCAAAATTACCATTTTAAAATTAAACAGGTTTTCTACTGCTAATAGTTTTATTTAAATCAGTAATTTTGTTTAAAATACTATTTCTTGACAAATACATTACTACTTATTTTAATCGGGTTTATTGCAGGAATTATAAATACCATTGCAGGTGGCGGTTCACTCTTAACTTTACCTATGTTGATTTTTATGGGACTGCCTTCTTCTATTGCAAATGGCACAAATAGAATTGCCATATTAATTCAGAATTTTTTTTCTAGTGCTGGATTTAAAAGTAAAGGAATTACCACTTTTAACTTTAGTATTTGGTTAGGGATTTCTGCATTATTAGGTGCTATTTTTGGTGCTTACTTGGGTTCTATTTATTTTAAAGATGAAGTTTTTAATAAGATTTTAGGAATTGTAATGTTATTAGTCGTTGTCTTTATGTTATTTAAACCTAAAGTAACTTTAGAGAATCTTTCAGAAAGAACTAGCGGTAAATATTTTTGGTATCAAGTTATTGCATTTTTCTTTATCGGAATTTATGGCGGATTCATTCAAGCTGGAACAGGTATATTTATCATCTTAACTTTAAATATACTTGGCAAAATACCTTTGGTAAAAACAAATGCTATTAAAGCAATTGTAGTTATATTTTATACGCTATCTGCTTTAGCAATTTATGCGTACCATGACAAAATTGATTATACAATGGGATTTACTCTTGCAATTGGCAACGCATCAGGCGCTTGGTCTGCTAGTAGATGGTCTGTAAAAAAAGGCGATGGTATTGTACGCTGGTTTTTAATTGTTATGGTTAGTTTTATGGCAGTTAAATTATGGTTTCCTGAATTGTTTTCTTTTTAAAATTCGCTAATACGTTTTGGCAAAGACGTTTTGTAAAACGCCTCTACATCAAAAATATAAACTACTTTTGTATTTATGAATACAATCGGAAATATTTTTAGACTTACAACTTTTGGTGAATCTCACGGAACTGCTATTGGTGGTGTTATTGATGGCTGTCCTGCAGGAATTACTTTAGATTTTAATGCCATTCAACAAGACTTAGACCGCAGAAAACCAGGCCAATCTAAATTAACTACAGCAAGAAAAGAAGACGATAAAGTTGAATTTTTATCTGGTATTTTTGAAGGAAAAACTACTGGTACACCAATTGGGTTCATCATAAAAAATAAAGATCAAAAATCTAAAGATTATTCCGAAATTAAAGATACTTTTAGACCAAGTCATGCAGATTTTACCTACGAAAAAAAATATGGAATTCGCGATTATCGTGGTGGCGGAAGATCATCAGCACGAGAAACTGCTAATTGGATAGTTGCTGGTGCTATTGCTAAACAAATAATAAATTTTATTAAGATTGATGCTTATACTTCTTCGGTTGGTAATATTTATTGTTTAAAACCATATCAAGACTTAGATTTTACTAAAATCGAATCTAATATTGTTAGATGTCCTGATGCTATATATGCAACTAAAATGATTGATTTAATTACTAAAACTAAAAAAGAAGGCGATACTCTTGGCGGAACTATTACTTGTGTTGTTAAAAATGTTCCTATCGGTTTAGGCGAACCTGTTTTTAATAAATTACAAGCAAATTTAGCACATGCTATGTTATCAATAAATGCTGTAAAAGGTTTTGAATATGGTGCTGGTTTTTGCTCTACTACTATGAAAGGTTCGGAACATAACGACATTTTTAATGAAGATGGCACAACTCAAACTAACTTATCTGGTGGAATTCAAGGTGGAATTTCTAACGGAATGGATATTTATTTTAGAGTCGCTTTTAAACCTGTTGCAACTATTTTAAAACCACAAGCAACTATCACAAAAGATGGTAAAAAAACTATTTTAAAACCAAAAGGCAGACATGACACCTGTGTTGTACCACGCGCAGTACCTATTGTAGAGGCATTAGCTGCCATGGTTTTAGTTGATTTTTGGTTATTAAAGGATTAAATTACGAAAGCAAGTCTAACTAAAGGTATACAATATTAAAATACAGAATAATTATTTTTAATGCTAAAAAAACAGTCAGGGTTTCACTTTCCCGAAGTTTCGGGAGTGAAGTCCTAATTTAAAATTAAGTTGTTTTTAAAAGTCATTTTCTATTTATTTAGAAAGTGACTTTTATTATTTAATAATAATTTGCTAGCTTTACTTGATTTTATTATTTTATTTCACGTACTTTACATTTCGTTATATATGAAATATTAAAACGATTTTATGTATAAGCGTTGGCAAACATTAAGAACTAAATTCAATATTTAAATTATGAAACAGACATTAGTATTTTTGACATTAGTATTTTTTTTCAATCTCGCAAATTCTCAAGAACATAAAGAATATTATGAAAATGGTCAATTAAAAAGTATTGGTATACTTAAAAATGGAGATAAAATAGGAAAATGGAAGTATTACACCTACAAAGGGAAATTAGATCGTACTGAAAAATATGAGAACTCAGAGATAACCGTTGAGGAGTGGTACTTTAACAATAAAGTTGAGCAAATTGGTAATTATTACAATGGAGAAAGAACTGGTGAATGGAAAAAGTATCATACTAACGGTAAGTTAAAACAAGTTGGAAATTATGAAAACGGAAAACCAACAGGAATATGGAAAAATTACCACGGGACTGGTTTATTAAAATCTGTTGGTGAAAAAGATGGGTGGAAAAACAAAGGCCTGTGGAAATACTATCATAAAAAAAATGGCAAATTAGAAACAATAGGAAGTTGGATTAATGGAAATAAAACAGGCGAATGGAAAGGATATAGATTAAACGGGAACTTACTTTTAATTGAGAAGTTTGATAATGGAGAATTAATATCAACAAAATATTTCTAAGTAGAATAACTATTTGCCAACATCGTGTAAAATTCATTGCTAAGTTTTGGCTTACTTTGGAAAATCCTATCGGATTTTCAAGTTGATTTTGTACTTATGGAGTTTATTGCTAAATTCACGCAACGAAATCTTACATACACCGAAGATATACAATACTACAATACAGTATAATTATTTTTAATTCAAAAAAAGTCAAGGTTTCACTTTAAGTGAAATCTTGACTAAAAATAAGTGTTTCAAAAATTAAAAAACTTCATAAAGTGTAGTTACAATAATTCCTTTTTTCTTCCCTAAACTAACAGACAACAATTGTTTTTCCTCTTTTACCTTAAAATTAAATGGCGGAGCAAGTAAGTTTATGCCACTTTGCTTTTTTAGTCTTATTCCTTGTCCTGAAATAATATCTTTATTAGGTGTGAAATTTCCTTCAGGTATATGTTCCGTTAAAATAATATATTTAAAAGCAGTTAGTTTATTTATAATATGCTGTATTTCTACATTCGATATATGCTGTAGTACTTGTCTTACTATTGCACAATCTCCAGAAGGCAAGTTATCAACCGCAATATCTAAACAACTAAATTCTAAATTTTCTTCTTTAAATTTTTCTTTATTATATGCTATAAGTTCTGAAACTATATCTACTGCCACATACTTTTTAGTATGTTTTACCAGTTCTTTACCTATATTAAAATCGCCACAACCCAAATCGCATACTACAAGCGGTTTATTAAATGAAGTTAAAAACGAACTTAAAACAGTTATATATGGATTTACTATTTCTGGTTGATGTGATCCTGCGCCAGAATAAAAATCAGAATTATTATTGCCCCATAGTTTTAATGCATATACTTGTTCCATCGCAGCCTTTGTAGGCCAAGGTTTCTTTTTTGTTTTATTTTTGTACTTCTTCATAAATACTCATTCGTTTTTATTTACCAATAAAATAAAAAATGCCTCTATAGAAATAAATCTACAAAGGCAAAACAAAATTAAAATTTTATAAGTTAATCTAATATTACCTCTTCGCTATCTAACAATGCAAAAAACTTATTTAAGTTTGGTAAAATAATAATGTTTGTTCTTCTGTTTCTTGCTCTTCCGTCTTTGGTAGAATTATCTGATAGTGGAATGTAACTACTTCTTCCAGATGCAATTAATCTTGAAGGTTCCACATTGTATTTCTTTTGAAGTACACGAACAATGGCTGTAGATCTTTTTACACTTAAATCCCAGTTATCCATAATAGCATTGTTTGCTTTAATTGTTCTTGAATCTGTATGACCTTCAATAATAACATCCATACTTGGTTCTGAATTAATAATAGCAGCTAATTTTTCTAATATTGTATTAGCATTCGATTTTACTCTATAACTACCACTATTAAATAACATCTTATCCGATACAGAAATCATTACAACAGTTTTGTCAATTCCTATTTCAATATCATCATTTCCTTCTAAATTACTAAATTTGTGTCTTAAATTATAAGAAACTGCTAGATTTAAAGAATCTTTTAATGTTGTTGCACCTGCTAATTCTTCCGAAGACATTTTAGACAATGTTGCTTTCATTCTATCTTTTACATTTTGTGATATTACAACGGTATTATTATCTACAATTATTAATTTTTCATTATTAGCAGATAACAAAGATTGATTTAAGCTACTATTTGAACTTGTTAAAGAGTTTATTTTATTGTTATATGTTGCTACTCTTTCTTTGATTTTCGCGAATTTTAATTCTAATCGCTCTTTTTCAATAGTAGTTTCTTGTAATTGACCATTAGTATTGGTTAATTCCGTTTTAGTTTCGGAAAGATTTTGCTCAAGTGCCACATATTTTTTTTTGGAAACACAAGAAATAAATAAAAATAGTAATACAGTAATCGAAATTAATTTTTTCATAATATTAAATTTTACAGTTAAACATTTAAATAATATACATACGTTATTGTCCAGCTAACATATAACTAACTCTAAATTAAATTGCAAAAAAATTTAAATGCGTTACTCCTTTTTTTAAATGCGTAAAATTACAAAAGCAGTTCTTACTATTTTAATTGTGCAGAAACAACAGCGGTAGTCCATGCTGCCTGAAAATTATAACCTCCAGTAATGCCATCAATATCAAGTAATTCGCCTGCGAAATACAAATTGCTTACAGATTTGCTTTCCAATGTTTTTGAATGTATTGATTTTAAACTAATGCCTCCACAAGTAACAAATTCTTCTTTAAAAGTAGTTTTTCCTGTTATAGAGTAAACATCATTAGTTAATATATTCACTAATTTGTTTATTCCTTTATTTCCTAATTCTGACCATTTCTTATCTAAAGGTAAGTTTATTTTTTTCAAAAAATAGCCCCATAATCTATTAGGCAAAGCATAAGGTTTTATTTTTTGTAATTGTTTATTCGGATTTAATTTTACTATTTCTAAAAGTTCCTTTTTAACAATTTCATTATTAATTTCATCTACCCAATTTACTTGAATTTTGAAATCATAATCCGAATCGCTTAAAATTCTTGCTCCAAATGCAGATAATTTTAAAATTGCAGGACCACTCATTCCCCAATGTGTAATTAATAACGGACCAGAAGATTTTAATTTAGTACCTTGAATAGTAACTATCGTTTTTTCAACCACAATTCCCATTAATTCGATGACTTCTTCATTTGGCATATTAAAAGTAAATAAAGACGGTACAGGATCAATAATCTCATGACCCAATTTTTCTAACCATTCTAAATTTTTCCTTTTTGGAGAACCGCCAGTAGTTAAAATAACTTTGTCAAAAACTAAAGATTCATCCTTAAAATTTAATTCTATTTTATTAGAAACTTCTTCTAAACCTAATACCGCACTATTTAATTTAATTTGAATCTCTAAACGTTTAGATTCTTCTAAAAAGCAATCAATAATAGTTTGCGATTGTTGCGATTCAGGAAATACACAACCATCTTTTTGTGTTATTAAAGCAACATTTTTACTTTTAAACCAATCTAATGTGTGCTGTGTATTAAATGTGTAAAAGAGTCTTTTTAAGAATTTTTGACCTCTTGGATATGCTCTAGAAAGCAATTCTATATCGGTACAACCATTAGTTACATTACATCTTCCACCACCAGAAATTTTGACTTTTGCTAATATTTTTGAAGTCTTTTCAAAAATAATAACCTCCGCATTAGGGTAATTTTCTTTTACATTAATTGCTGTAAAAAAACCCGCTGCTCCTGCTCCAACTATTGCTACTTTCATTTTGCAAAGGTATTGATTAAATGATTGAAATATTTAAATTATTTGATTCTAGTTTAACATAGCCTCTCAAATATGTATTTTAACCACTAAGAACACGAAGAAAACACTAGGTTCACAAAGTTGAATGGGATATTTTACCTTGTGCTCTTTGTGTAGGACTTTGTGCTCTTTGTGGTTAAACATTTTAAGCATCACTCTAAACTAAAGTCTAATATTTTTGCAAAAAAAACAATATCCCGCTAAAAAAAAGCGGGATTAGTTCGACTAACTAAAAAATTAAAACCAATTTTTTAGAATCTCATGAATAAACATTATTTTCGCAAAATGGATGCAAGATTTTTTATTCATTATGGTTTACATTTTGGTTTACCAGTTTTTGTTGCTTTGTTGATTAACAAAAAGCAATGGTTCAAAATATGGTTAATTTTAATAATTACCATGTTAGTAGATTTAGATCATTTATTTGCAAATCCGATTTTTGATGCAAATAGATGTAGTATAAATTTTCATTTTTTACATAGTTATTATGCAATTGGCATATACGTAATTGGCTTATTTTTCAAGAAAACAAAAATTTTAGCAATTGGTTTATTACTACATATGTTTGCTGATTTTATAGACTGTCTGTTAATGTAATTTATTGTTGTCCGATCAAAGATAAAAGACCGCTTCGCTTTAAGACATAAGACATTAAGACTAAATCGTAACTAATTGATAGTCTTATTATAAAAAAATCAAATAAACTTATCGCTAACAAGTTATTTATTTTCTTAAAAGCAAGATATTGTTTCATAAATATTATCTCATTCTTTTATTTTATTGAGTTGTATCACTTGTCAGCAATTTTTATCGAACATAGTAAATGTAATTACAACAAACAAACTCAATACTATTTGTAAATCAAATACTTACTACGCACTTTTTTAAAATCATTTAAATCTTTCAACCAAGTTTTTCTAATTTCTCTGTAAGTATAATGTTGTTCAATTTGTTGCTGCAATTTTTTAGTGCCAGCAAGTGTGGTGAAATAATCAATAAAAAACGTCTCTTTATCTTTAGTGTGTATATATGCACTAATCAACCATTCTAAGTTTAAATGTTTTAGTTTTTGATGATTTCTTAAATCTAAACCATTACATTTTTTATTTTCATGTTTAGGATATTTTGAACCGAAATTTGGTTTTGGTGTAAATTCAAACTCAAAATTGTTTTTAGGTAAAAACGGCGAACCAAATAGTTGAAATTGCATTTCGGTTCCTCTACCGCAACTTACGTTTGTACCTTCAAAAAATGCTAAACTTGGGTATAAATTAACCGATTGAGCATTTGGTAAATTTGGCGATGGTATTATTGGTAAATCATAACTAGTTTGATGTGTATAATTTTGCAAAGAAATAACGGTTAAATCACAGGTAAGATTATTTGTCAACCAATTTTCACCATTAATCATTTGTGCATATTCGCCAATGGTCATTCCGTAAACTAATGGCACTTTGTGCATGCCTATAAAAGAAGTATGCTCCTTTTCCAACATTGGTCCATCTATATAATGCGCATTAGGATTTGGTCTATCTAAAACTATTACTTTTATATTATTTTCTGCACATGCTTCCATAACATAATGTAAACTAGAAATATAGGTGTAAAATCGCACACC
>Ga0256834_1000917_pt1 | contig 20711 bp, 16 predicted proteins | sample 4281140metaG_FD_190536 | JGI IMG/M metagenome (GOLD analysis project Ga0256834, IMG submission 190536) | Hydrothermal vent microbial communities from East Pacific Rise, Pacific Ocean - 4281-140 | ecosystem: Environmental > Aquatic > Marine > Hydrothermal vents | place: Pacific Ocean: East...
AATAGTGCGTCTGATAAATCTTGTTGTCGTAAATTCTTCCAAGCCATAGTATTTTAACTGTTTGTTCTTACTATATATTATAACATTTTTTTAAGCAGTATTTGGAAAAGTTATGCAAAGGTCTCTTCTTTACTTTAAAACCTAACCTTTGAACGTAATTACTAGTGCTACAACAACAAATCCAGGCCGATTGCATTAAAACGTGTTGCGCTGTCAATCAATCCCTTTGCTGTAAGCGCTTTAACACCATAAACATCCGTTGTTACACCATAGCTATGACGGATTTTATCTAATAGTATAGCAAAATCGCCATCACCAGTTAATAAGATAACTTTATCCACTGTTGGTGCTATCTCCATGACATCGATTGTTATACCTACATCCCAATCACCTTTTGCAGTGCCATCACTGCGTCTGATAAATGGCTTTAATATAATATCAAAACCGATGTGTTTGAGTGCGTTTTGAAATTTGTGTTGTTGTGTGTCAATTCTTTGTACGGCATAGGCGCGTGCAGAGGTAATTTCGCCTTGTTTTTCAATGATTTCCCAAAACTTACGGTAATTAAATTGCCGTTGATAAGTATCGCGTGTGGTGTAAAAGATGTTTTGTACATCAACAAATATAGCTATTTTCATGTCTGTTGAGGGAAGTTTTCTAAGTGTTCTTCTAACAACTTGGCAGCAACATTGATTAAATCGTGATCTGTAACAATTCCAACAAGTTTGCCTTTATTGCAAATGGGTAAACACCCCAGTTTATTTTTACGCATTAACCGAATCGCTTTTACTGTCAACATTTCTGGCCCAGCAGTAATTGGATTAAGTTTCATGACATCCTTTACAGCCGTAGGGTCATTTGATCTAGAGCGTCCTTTTGCAACATCTCTTAGGATCGCTCTATGGGAAATTAGTCCAACAATACACCCTTCATCATCTTCGACAGGCACATGACGAACATGTTTCCAGTCCATAATACTCGCAGCTAAATCAAGTAAATCATCTGGTCTAACCGTAAATAGTTCTTCTGTCATAAATTGCCCTAGCCTTTGGAAGGTTGCACGCCAATCAAGGTTGTCAACTGCTTGTGCTAGTTTCCATTTATGTATAGGTTCATCAGTTTTTTGATTAACCACCATTTCAGAAGTAATTGAACGAACTTTCTCATCTGGTAAAATACTTTCATCCATTTCTGTTATAGATTTTATAGCCCATTTTGCCCCTGTTTGTTTGGACCTGGTTCGCTCTTCAATAATATCTAAATAACGATCTATGTCATTCATATCAATGTTTTCATGCAAAAGTCCTTCTCTTGCAATTGGCAGAAGTTCTTCCAATATCAAATCAGCAACAGAGATGGTTTTGTGATCAGTCCAATGAAACTTAGACTCTAAACCAATTCGTGTGGCATTCAAAAAATTATTGGCTACATCTGAAAATCGCATGGATTGTGTAATGTCACTGTATTTGTTCGACATACCAATCATTAAACCGACAAAAAATGCCGTATTTGCCACTTCATCTATGACACTAGGGCCAGAGGGCAATACCCTATTCTCTATTCTTAAGTGTGGAATATTGTCCACTACGCCATAACATGGGCGATTCCAACGATAAACTGTGCCATTATGTAGCATCAAGGCTTTTAACTTTGGTGTAATTCCTTTCTCCAGCATTCCAACAGGGTCTTCATCAAAATCTGCTGTAAGTACAACAGGAAAACGAGAAATGTCTTCTTTAAATAAATCAGGTAAAGTTTTTACCCAATGTTTACCAAAATAAACCCGTGGTAGCATACCGCGTTGTTGGAAGGTCTCAGAGCGTGTATCAACAGAGTTTTGAAAAACGGCAATTCGAGATTCATGCCACAAACGGTTATGATGGATAAGTCCAGAATTAACTGAAACTGCCATTACAGGCCCAGTAATGGCTTGTGCAATATTATACTTTTGAACGAAATCATCACTACCAACTTGAAGATGCACTTGAAAGCTAGTATTCAGTGCTTCAAGCATATAAGAGTCATGAGTAACATTCAATTCGTCCATGCCTCGAATATTTAGCTTGAAATCAGAGCCTCTAAGGCTTTTAAGCGTCTCATTCAACTCAAAATAACGATCAATTGGGACCATATTGTCTAAGGTTAAATCTAATTGCTTTAGAGTTGGCAAGATACCAGCTAATACAATCTGTGCATCATGTTTACTGGCTGCATTACGTGCAATCATAAGTGTTTCATTGATTTCGTTTTCTAGCTTTCTTAAAGCATTTCCTGTTAAGACACTTGGAGTCAAGTTTGCCTCTAGGTTGAATTTGGCAATTTCAAATGTAAAACGTGGATCAGTTAAATCTTTCATTATTTGTTCAGATTTGCAAGCAGGAGAGAAATTTCTATCCACTAAAAACATTTCTTGTTCAGCTCCAATTCGCGTTATACCCGATTCGATTAAGCCACGTTCAATCATTAACTCTAATGCATTTAAATCATTAAGAACGGCACGCATAAAACGTCTGCGTTGTTTTTCACATTGCTGCCTTGAAATATTCATTTCACCCATGTTTTCTCTCTCTTATTAATACAACTTGTAAACCCAAGTTAAAATTGTGGACAACATCAACCAATTAATAATAACCAGTGGCACACCAACTTTTACGAAATCTGAAAATTTATATCCACCTGCATTCATTACCAATAAATTCGTTTGGTACGCCATCGGTGTAGCATAGCTCATGTTTGCACCAAATAAAACACCTAGCACAAATGGTTCTACCGGCATACCTAATGTTTGTGCAATACTCACTGCAATTGGCGTACCAATAACAGCTGCTGCATTATTGGAAACAACATTGGTCATCACTGCCATCGAAAATATCAAAATGGCTAACACCACTCCAGGTGAAAAACCAGCAGTACTGGTAACAAAAAGGCTGGCCAGGTAATCTGCACCACCTGTTTGTATGAGTGCCACTCCTAAAGCTAAGGATGCCACAATAATAAATATCACTTGTGCGCTCAATGCATTTGTCGCATCTTTCCAACGCAAACAGCCAGTAACAATCAACACCAAACAACCAATAACTGAACTCACCACAATTGGCAATATTCCAAACGCTGCAAAACCGACAATTAATCCCATTACCACAAGGGCAAGAGGGGCTTTTGAAGTATGCGGCAATTCTTCGCCACCATCAAGAACCAACAATGTTCCAGAGGCTTTAACTTCTCGAATGGCTTCATGTGTTCCCTGAACAAGTAAAACATCCCCTGCTCTTAATAAAACTTCTTTAATTCCTTTAGAACGAGCATGTGTTTCTTTACCATGAGAATGCACTGCCAATAAGGTTAATCCATATTTTGAATTTAAACGTGCGTCTTCAATTCTGACTCTATCCAAGGTGGAACCAGCTATGACGACAAGTTCAGCGATACGTTGATCACCATCTTTTAACGGGTGTTCCTCATCGACTTCGGTATTACCTGCAAATAATTGACCACCTAATTCAAGTTGGTAATCACGTAAATTATCCGAAGTGTCTTTAATGACTAATCTGTCTCCAGCCATAACCTTAACATCAGGCAAGGTTGCCATAGATAATTTACCTGAACGAATAATACGCTCAATATTAATATCATTTCCTGCTTTTTCTCGAACTTCTGCTAATGTAGCTCCATCGGCAAAGCCACCTTCTTCAATCTCAATTTCTGCAGTAAATTCACGTGGTGATGTATCTTGTAATGGTGGAGAACGCTCAGGCAATATCATTGGAGCAATAAGCCATAAATAAAGAATTGCGACAATACTGGTTAAGGCAACTGGCAAGACGAAATCAAACATGCCGAATTCAGGAACCCCTAAGTCTTCTGCAACTTTAACAACGAGCAAGTTGGTTGATGTACCAATTGTTGTTGCCATACCACCAAGTAAGGTTGCCATTCCCATGGGCAATAAAGTTCCTGATGGTGATTGCCCTGTCCTGAGTGAGACGTTGACTAGTATCGGTAGTAATAACACGACTATTGGCGTGTTGTTAACAAAAGCACTTAATATTGCACCCGCAATGAGGGTTAATAACAAACTAAGCTTTGGACTCGTTCGCCAAAGTTTTGCCAGCAATCGCCCAATGGGTTCCATTGCGCCAGTCCGTACCAATGCTTGACCAGCAACCATTAAAGCAGAAACAGCGATTAAGGCTTGATTACCAAATCCTGCAAAAAAAATTCGTGTACTAAAGTAATTTCCATCAGGTAATTGATACGGAAAAACCTCGAACCCAAGAATTAAAGCGCACAAAACGAACAAGCTTGAAGTTTGCAATGGAATTTTTTCAATTGTAAACAAGACTAGAGCAACTAAAGTTAGTAGCAAAACTGCAATGGTATGAGGACCTGGTGAACTCACTGCAAGAGTAGAATCAATCATAAAAGGTAATATTTACTTAACATAAATATAAAGTCTAACACGAGTATGGTAATAAAATAAAATTTTAATTTTCAAATGGCGGTAATTGTTTTAGAATAGTAAATTCAAAAATAAATAATGAGGAGTTCACAAAGTGTCAGAATCAAAACCATGGTTACAAGCTTACCCCAAAAACATTCCTGAGTTCATTGGAGAATTATCTTATGATTCTGTAGCGCATATGTTAGAAACAGCTTGCAAGAAACATAGCTCGCGTACTGCTTTTGTGAATTACGGTAAAAAAATTACCTATGCTCAACTGGATGAACTTAGTAAAGATTTGGCTGCCTACTTACAATCACGGTTTAACAAGGGTGATTCAATTGCCATAATGATGCCAAACTTATTGCAATATCCAATAGCGGTATTTGGTATATTACGTGCAGGTTTAATTGTCACTAATACAAACCCTCTTTATACACCAAGAGAACTTAAGCACCAACTTAATGATTCAAATGCTAAAGTCATCATCGTTATCGAAAATTACGCCAACACTTTGGAAAAAATCATTAAGGAAACCAATGTTGAACAAGTGATTACCACACAAATTGGCGATATGCTCGGAACAATCAAAGGTTCATTTATGAATTTTATGATTAAAAAAGTTAAAAAAATGGTTCCTGACTTCAAATTGGATGGCGCTATAACTTTCAATCAAGTGTTAAACCAGGGTAGGAAGCTTACTTTTACAAAAACAGAGACCTCCCTAGATGATATTGCTTTTTTACAATACACAGGAGGTACAACAGGTGTCTCTAAAGGGGCAATGTTAACCAATCGAAATATGGTCTCTAATGTGGAACAAGTCCGAACATGGAACCAAGAGAGTCTTAAAGAAGGACAAGAAATCGTTATTACTGCCCTTCCCCTTTACCATATATTTGCTTTAAATGCTAATTGCTTATTGTTTACTGAATATGGTGCAAAAAATATATTAATTACCAACCCGAGAGATATGCCTGGGTTTGTAAAGGAATTATCTAAACATAAATTTACAGCGATGACGGGAGTTAACACTTTATTTAATGGCTTGCTAAACACCCCAGGTTTTTCCGAATTGAATTTTGAAAACTTCAGATTTGCTTTAGGTGGCGGCATGGCTGTTCAGCAAGACACAGCAAAACGTTGGAAAGAAACAACAGGAGTTACTTTAGTTGAAGCCTATGGACTCACAGAAACAAGTCCTGCAGCTTGCATGAACCCAGCCAATCTAAAAGAATACAACGGCATGATTGGACTTCCAATCTCATCCACTGAATGTGAAATTCGAGATGATGATGGTAACAAAATGCCAGTAGGAGAACGCGGAGAACTTTGCATTCGTGGGCCACAAATAATGAAAGGGTACCTCAATCGCCCAGAAGCAACAGCTGAGACTATAGATAAAGATGGTTGGTTACTAACAGGAGATATTGCTGTAATGAATGAACAAGGTTTCTTTAAAATTGTTGATCGCAAAAAGGATATGATACTTGTCTCAGGATTTAATGTTTACCCAAATGAGATAGAAGATGCTGCTTGTTTACACCCAAATATAATCGAAGCGGCAGCCATTGGCTTACCAGACCCAAAATCGGGTGAAGCGGTAAAATTATTTGTTGTAGTTAAAGTTCCAATGACGGAAGATGAAGTTAAGGCGCATTGCCGTGAAAACCTAACGGGTTATAAGAATCCTCGGCATGTTGAATTTAAAGATGAGCTTCCAAAATCGAATGTAGGAAAAATTTTACGAAAAGATTTAAGGCCTAAACAAGATTAATTTTGGTTTTTTTAGACGCTAATTAAAACTTAACATTTGATTAACATTAAATTAACTACTACTTAGGTATTATACACACATGGATAGCAAGAAGCCTTTATATAAATCCATTCCTTTTTGGATTGTGATTTTATTACTCCTTTACTCTGCTCTCGGGTTTTTTGCTATTCCATATTTTGCTAAAAACAGTTCAAAAGAAATTATCCTCGTCAATCTTAATTCAACATTAACAATCGATGAATTATCATTCAACCCTTTTACTTTCTCAAGTACCGCCAAGGCTGTCAAATTAACTGACAATGATTCAACACTGTGGTTTAGTGCTGATGAAATTGAAGTTAACATTAACTTATGGAGCTCTGTACTGCATAATATTAGTATTGAAGAGCTCACTATTACTAACCCCTACTATAAAGTGGTAACAGAAAATAAAAACAATACCATTTCAGTAAAATACCCCAAAATAACTCAAACTAAAGAAATAAAAGCAAATGAAGAAAAGTTTATTCTTGATGTCAACAGTATTACAATTACTCAAGGAGCAATTCAATACAATGATCAATCAGGTGAAAAACAATTTGACCTCAACCTAAAAGAACTGAATTTTAACCAACAATTATTTACCACCAAAGACAGCGATAGCCGTTTTGATTTGTCAGTTAAAACAGAAAACAATGATGAAACACTTTTATCAGGTAACTTTAACTTTGTGCAGTTAACATTGGATGCAAAATGGCAACTAAAAAATTGGACAACATCCACTGTATTTACGTTTATTGGTAATAAAGATAATCAATTTTTAGGGTTTGACAATCGGTCTGGTCTAATCAATGCAACAGGTGATATTGCCTATCAAGCTCTAAAAGATAAAAAGTCCGAAATTACCATCAATGAACTCAAGCTGACAGACTTTCAAAACATTCATAAAAATAATCAACAATTTAACTTAGCTCACTCTTCAATAAGAGCAGCCAAAATTGACCTTATAAAGCAACAAATAACACTGGAAGAAGTCAAAACAGAGGGCGGACTTATTAATCTTGATTTTGATAAGAATAACACACTTGTTTGGCCAGATTTGCTTTCTTCCAATCAAGAGACAAAAGAAAACAACTCCAGTCAAAAGCCATGGACATTTAATTTAAAAGAATTCACCAATAGCAACTCTTCCTTAGTGATTAATAACAACAGTAAAAAACCAGAGTTAAAAAATAGCATTGATTTACAGACAGTTACGATAAACAACATCAATTCAGAGGCCTACCAAACCATGACTGTAAATGCAGATATTGTTTTGGATAAAACAGGTAAGCTAAACCTCCAATCAACAATCACAACCGAACCTTTAACTATTCAATCACTAGTCAAAGCTGAACAAATAGACTTAAGTAAATATTCAGCCTGGATTCCACCACACATCAAATTATCAATCAACAAGGGACTATTATCATTTCAACAAGAGATAAACTACAGTAACTCCTTCAATTCTAAAGGTTCGCTCAAGGTTAAAAACCTTGTACTTTTTGATAACAATAAATCCCCCTTTTTGCAGCTTGAGCAACTTAATTTAGAACAGTTCTTGTTAGACTCTGCTACAAAATCTATCAAACTAAATAAAATTCTCTTAGATAAAGCACAAGGTTCACTAATGCTTTCGGAAGATAAACAACTTAACTTGTCGGAACTCATTGATTCTCAAGTAATAAATCAAGAATCAAAAAACACGGGGGATGACTGGAAAATTGAAATTGAACAAATAGAATTAATTGATGCAAAAACAACTTTTATAGACAAGAGCATCAAACCTGAGTACCACACTGAATTGTCCAAACTTAATGGTCATGTTAAAGGTTTATCGAGTTCAAATTTATCTAAAGCAAAAGTTAAACTATCAGGTGTCTTAGATAGTTATGGGAAAATTTCGGTTAATGGAGAAATCAACCCACTTTCGGATAAAGCATACACAGACCTGTCCATTGATATCAATAATCTAGATTTGCAAAACTTTAATAGTTATAGTTCCCGTTATTTAGGTTTTCCGATAAATCGAGGAAAAGCTGATTTTAACTTAAAATATAAGCTCAATCAAAGTGTTTTAAAAGGAGTCAATAACTTGACTTTTAAACAACTAAAATTTGGTCAAAAAACCACAAGTAAGGATGCGGTAAGCCTTCCTTTAAAACTAGCAGTGACACTATTGACAGATGGAAAAGGTATCATGAAAATCAATATGCCAGTCAGTGGCAATATTGATGATCCAGAATTTAGTTATGGAGGACTCATATTCAAGGCATTTTTCAAACTAATTACTGGTATTGTCGCCTCACCCTTTAAGCTGCTGGGCAAATTAATTCCAGGAGGTGCTGATCTGGATTTAAGCGGCGTACAATTTCAAGTAGGAACAGCTTTATTAGAACCTGGAGAAGAAGAAAAACTAAAAGCCATGCAACAGATATTAGCCAAAAAATCAGAACTAAATCTGGAGCTAACTGCTATAATCCATAAAAAAAATGATGGTGATGCGCTACGAATTAACAAAACATTGCAACTAGCAGGTCTTGAGTCTGTTCCTGATTTTAACGACAACTCTCAACTACCCACTATTAAACAACTCTATACGAAGCAGGATTTTACAAAAAACTGGCAACAACTGACTGAAGAATCTACTAGCCAAGGTGAAGTAAAAAACAGTGTGCTCTTTGAAAAAGCTTGGAATAAATTACTTAAAAAGCAAGATGTTACAAATGAACTTATCCAATTATCTAAACAACGCGCCCTATTCGTTCAAAGTCAATTAATTGAAAAATATTCAGTGAATCAAGATAAAATATTTTTGAAAAACAGTGAAAATTCACAAGAATTTCCTCCGCAGGTCAAGTTTGGAATTGCACAATAATGCGATTATTACTATTGCTGGGATTAATGTTTCTATCTAATCAACTTAATGCTTTTGTTGTATATGAAGAAACTCGAATTTGGAATCGAGATTCTATAACTTTTTATTTTTTAGATGGAACAATGCAACAACAAAATGAGGTAAAGCATTTTGCAAAGCTCTGGGAAAGATACACGGGGATAAAATTTAAATACTTTAGCGAAAAGCCAGGATTTTTCAACTTCAGTCAAGTTTATACTATTAGTTTTAAAGGAAATAGTAACCAATCAAGTGTGGGACGTGTCAACGGTCAAATCTATTTTGGAGAATTGTCTGACAATATAATCCAGAGAAAATCAACTATACTTCATGAATTCGGGCACATGCTTGGTCTAAGTCATGAGCATCAACGTCAAGATAGGCCGAGTTTTCTTAACAGTGCAAAAACACTTGAGCAATGTAAAATCCAACAAGCAAAATCAAAGAACTGGTGTTATAACAACATTCTTGAACAAAATTTTGAAGATGTTTTTGTCGAATCAGAATATGATATTGACTCCATTATGCACTACGATCTTCAGACAATCACAGGCAATGAAAAATACCAAGACAAAAATCACTCACTTTCTTATACCGATAAATATTTTATTGCCATGTTGTATAACCAAAATATTTCAGATAAAACCTTAGAAAAAATGCACCAACAAGACCTTTGGGAACAACAAAAATTTGAATCAAAAGCCAATAAAGACCGAGAAAAAAACATTATGAAGCTATCAACCTCTTCATGTAAACCTTTGGCTTATCCAAATAAAAGTAAGGATGGAAAATACTGTGAATCTGGTTTTATGATTATTGGCAATGATGGATTTAGTTTAGCAGATCCAGAGTTTAAAACCTGTTATTTCAGCCTCAAACAAATCACAAAAAAAATCCAACAACACCCACTATGTCAGTTGTCAAAAACTCAATTGCTTCACAAGCGAAAATCTTGGCGCAATAGTTTTCAAAACTATGGTAATTGTAAACGTCTGGATACTAATAAGAAAAACAACCAAGAATTTTATTGTACGCAAGGTTTTTCATATGTAACTAATGAAAATGATTTGATTGGTGAAAAAACCAAATGTTATGGCAGCGAAGAATCAGCTTTTCAAGCCATGAAAAAAGATGAAGTGTGTAACTTACCACCCAGTGATTTTAGAAGATACCAACGCAAACAAGTTATTCAACAACGAAGAAAACTGGCGTCAAAATACTGCAAAGTAGTTAAAAAGAAATACCACAACATTTCTTGCCCTAAAGGTTTTGATTACACCATAATTGAAAAGGGCTACCCTGATGAGCCAATAAATAGTAAATGCTTTGCCAACACTCACCAAGCCATCAATGGAATGAGTAAAATTTCATTATGTCAGTAATGATTTTTGCATAAAAACTTGGCAAGCACTGTGGCAAGTGTTGCCTTTGGCTGTTTTTAAGTAATCAAAGCCTCGACTTTTATAAAGCTTTTGAGCAATTTTCATTTCAGGAATTGTCTCTAAATACATGGTATGAAAGCCGATTTCTTTGGCTGTTTTAATGCATAAATCTATCAGTTGTTTTCCCGCACCTTTACCCCGTAGTTTTTTGTTGAAATACATTTTACGTAATTCACAAATACCAGAGTTTTCTTCACCATCAAGTGGAGCAACGCCACCGCAACCTAATACTTCACCATCGAGTTCAATCACATAAAATTGCTTATTACCTGCTTGGTATGCCGCATACATATTTTTGAGTTCTGCATCAGAAGAGGCAAAACCAGGACCTTTAGCACCAAATTCTCGCAATGTCTCAATAACTAGGTTTTTAATAATTGGATTATCTTGTTCTTTTACTTCTCTAATAGTTAGCATATTACTTTACTCAAAATCTATTCTTTTACCAAATTGAAAGGCTATCACCTGCTTTTCTTCAAGAGTATCATTAATTAATTCTTCATAATCGAAAAATCGTTCTTCCAGGTGTTGAAGTTTATCATGTATTGACTTTGTTTTAGGTGTATTACTGATTAGTGCACAACAATCTTTATAAGGTTCAACACAAACATCAAACAAACCAAGCTGGCGTGACAAAGCGACTATTTCTTCCTTATTGTAAGTCAGTAATGGGCGCAAAACTGGCATATCAACTGACTTAGTCATGCTCACGATATTTTCCATGGTTTGTGATGCAACCTGCCCTAGATTATCACCTGTTACCAAGCATTGGGCATAATTCTTAGTCGCTAATTGTTCTGCCACACGCGCCATAAAACGTCTGAACAAAATTAAATCATAATCTAAATTCTTTTCCATCAAAGCCAAATCAAAATGCGTATATGGCACTAAATAAAGCCTTACTTTTCCACAAAACTCACTGATACGTTGAGCTATGCGAGAGACCTTATAAGTTTCAAGCTTACTGGATTGAATATTACTGGCAGTAAAATGAATAAAATCAACGGTGCAGCCACGTTTAGCCATCAAATAGGCGGCTATTGGAGAATCAAATCCACCTGATAATAAGCACATGATTTTACCAGTTGAAGCAACAGGAAGGCCTCCAATAGCCTTAATACGGTTGGTGTGTACAGCCATTCCGCGCGAAGAAATATCAACATAAAAGTATTGATCCGCATGATTTAAGTTAACATTTTTCCATTCTGTATTCTTCAAAATAACTGTTGCCAACTGCATTTCAAGTTCTTTAGATGTTCTCACAAAACGTTTATCAGAGCGCTTAACCCGAACAGCAAAACTCTTATCTTTTTGGTAGGTTTGATTAGCCAATTTTTCAACCAGCTCTTCTACTTTTTCTAGTTCAGGCTTGTAGCCAAAAATATCGTATTGTTTAACCGAAAACCAATAGACCTTGCTCAACCAAGCTATACCTGGTATTTCAGCTAGTTTCTCAGCAATTGTATCAATATTACCAGTATAATCAATGGGGATTTCAATAAACATACGGTCATGAATAGAAACCACATCCCAAGTTAAATCTAGTGACTTGATTTTATTTCGTACATTGGTACGAAGTTTTTTAACAAAAGAGTGACGGTTACAACCCTTTAGGGTTAACTCACCATAATGAAGAATAATTCGATTGCGCATAATCTATTAAAGCAGATAAAAACACTATTTTAACGTTTTCAACCCCAAGGGCAAGATAAACTGCTTTGCTCCAAGCGTTATCTTGCGTAATTGTTTCTCTCTAAAGCTGCAATTCTATCTTCTAATGGAGGATGGGTTGAAAATAATTTTGCCACTGTTGATTTAACACCATTGATTCCAAACCCTACTAGAGGCCCTTTTAGGCTTTGAGGATTTGATGCGTGTTGTAAAGCACGTAATGCAGCAATCATGTCTTGATTACTCGTAAGTCGCCCACCACCAGCATCGGCATGAAATTCACGGTAACGAGAAAACCATTTAATTATTAAGGCAGCAAGGAAACCTAGAATAACTTGAGCAATCATAGTACCAATAAAGTTCCCTGCTCGCATTCCCATACCGCCACGATTACCTCGTGAAGATGAACTCATAACAAAGCCAATAATACGTGATATAAACATAACAAAAGCATTAAGAATGCCTTGCAATAAAGTCATTGTGACCATATCGCCATTAGAAACATGACTGATTTCGTGCCCTAAAACGGCTTCAACCTCATTACGCTTCATGTTGTGTAATAAACCAGTACTCACTGCAACTAAGGCTTTGTTTTTATTCATACCTGTAGCAAAGGCATTGGGTGCATCACTGTTAAAAATACCAACCTCAGGCATACCAATACCTGCTCGTTCGGCTTGCCTGCGTACAGTATCAACCAACCACATTTCATCATCATTACTCGGTGATTCAATGGTTTTTACACCCATTGACCGTTTAGCTGCTGACTTTGACATAGCCAGAGAGATAAGAGCACCAACAGAACCCCACAAGAAGGAAATGATAGCCAATGATTTATAATTAATACCATTAGCATCCATGTAATTGTCTAATCCAAATACCTTCATCAAGACACTAATAACGGCTAAAACAGCAATGTTGGTTCCTAAAAACAATAATACTCGTTGCATCTTAAATAAACTCCATAATTCTAATAACTAGATTATAACACTTGTCAGCTTTTGGGAACGAAAATAAATGTTACATAAAAAAAGGGAAAGCATAGCTTTCCCTTTCATTATTCGCGTGTTTGAATGAATTAATCTCTTAATTTAGCCAATAGACGAATCATTTCAAAATACAACCAACAGATAGTCACGGTTAGAGCAAAAGCACCATACCATTCCATAAACTTAGGCGCACCTTCTTGAACACCCCGTTCGATTCGATCAAAATCCATAATTAAGAATAAGGCAGCAACAACCGTTGTAAATACACTGACAGCAATTCCCATTGGAGTTGCATTAGTTAAATTATTGACACTAAAACTTGTATCAAAAATGAAATAAGCGCCTATACTAATAAGATAAAATATACCAATACCCATACCCGCAATGACCAATACTTTCTTAAACATCGGAGATGCTTTAATAATTCCTGTGCGATAGGCAATTAACATGCCAATCACGGTAGCCATAGTTGCTAAAGCTGCTTGCATTGCTATTCCTGGATAAATGGCTTCAAGAAAAACTGAAAGACCACCAAGAAACAAGCCTTCAAAAACTGCATAAATTGGAGCAACCTTAGAAGATAAATGTGGTTTGCTCGCTAATAAAAAGCCAGAAACTAGTCCTGCAATTAACGCACCAAAGAAAAATGGTTTATACATGCCAGGATGTGCAGGTAAATAAGACCAACTCCATGCTGCAGAAATAATAACAATAAGTATTAAAATTCCTGTTTTATTAATTGTTCCATTAGTTGTCATGCGTTGAGATGCATCTACGACAAACTCATCAGTTGGACCCAGTGAAAGGTTTTCACTTTTTTCAAATACCGACAATGCCGGATTTGTTGATTTCAAATTAAAGCTCATGCTTTTTCCTCAATAGTTATATAAAGCTAATTATAGTGCCATTTGGAGATAATTCAACCTTTATAAGAATGCTTTAACTAGAACTTAACAGCAAATTTGATATTGTTGTTATCCTTTTGAAACTTAAACACCTGCATGGAAACAACTTTGCAAAAGACAAACTGGCAAAATAAATACATCAGTATGAGCTACATAGCTAGTTTACTTCTGTCTTGTGTAATTATTTTAATAATACTTTTAATTCCTATTAAACATAAGCAATATAATGCCTCAAAGGCACTTTTAAAACTAACCCTATCAAAAGGAAATTTACAACAGCGTTTTAAAAAAAAGGAAAATAAACAAAATCACCCTAAAACCGAAAAGCTCACCCCTAAAATAAATCAAGCTATTAATACTAAAAAGGTTAAAAACAAATCAACCATCAATAAGCGAGTTAAAAACACAAAGGAAATTTTATTGCGTAAACCAATAAAACTTAAAGAAAAAAAACCAAACTCTTCAGATATCTCAAAATGGATAAAGAACTACCAATCCTTGGAAGAGGTTAGCTTGGACTTTCAAACTAAAAATGATAAATTCATATACAAAAACATCGTTATACCAAAACAAAATAGACTTGTTATCGAAAATAAATTAGCCAAAAATTTAAATGTTGACAACCCTGACTCTTTACTTGTCTCAGCAACAAAAAAATCTATTGGCTTTTTTTCTGCATTAGATGAACCAAAAAAAACAGTTGATTCTATCCCTTATTGTGCTTTATGGGGAAGGAGAAGCTTTCACTGCCCAGGAAAATCACTTTAATAGACTGCGATATTTATTGCTTAGAATGTTAGACAACGGTAAAATCATAAAAAATAATAAATAAGGATCATATCACCGATGCATAGTATACAAAAAACAACGCTCAGCAATATATTTAGTACACTAGAGAAAGCCAACAAATCATTTACAGACCATTATCCTGGAGATGGCGAGCAACAACAGCCAGTTCATACATTGTATGGTGGTGCACAACTTTACAAAGCTGGAGCCACTAAAAAAATTGGTGAGTTATCCTTAAAAGCCTTTGAAAAATATGCACCCAATGCATCCACGCTTGCCAAAGCATTAGATTTACCTGGCGATCAAGACTTGTGGCAACAAGTGCATCAGCGTGTGACGGCTAAACTTAAATCCTGTGCTGTTGAGGACTTTCGCATTGATTTTGAAGATGGATACGGTAATCGTCCAGATGAGGAAGAAGATACAACAGCAGAGTTTACTGCCAAAGAGTTTGCATCCGCGCTTAAGCAAGGAATCGCAGCCCCTTATATGGGTATTCGCATCAAACCTTTTAATAAAGAGTTAAAACACCGAAGTACCCGCACCTTAGATATTTTTATCTCAACTTTAATCAAAGAAAATAATGGTAAAGTTCCAGAAAATTTCGTTATCACCCTCCCAAAAGTCAATATTCCCGAACAAGTCATCGCTTTTGTTCAGGTACTTGATCATTTGGAAGAACAACTAGGCTTGAATAATGGTGAGCTCAAAATTGAAATTATGATAGAAACAACACAAGCCCTACTCTCACAAAATGGGGTCAGTCACATGCCACTTATTTATAAAGCCGCTAATGGCAGATGTCGCGGCGCTCATTTTGGCACTTATGACTATACTGCGAGTTTTGACATTACCGCTGCTTACCAACAAATGCAACATCCTGCTTGTGATTTTGCCTTACAAATGATGAAACTCACCTTTGGAGGCACAGGTGTGTGGTTATCCAATGGAGCAACCAGTATTATGCCGATTGGTGATATGGATACCGTTCATAAAGCATGGAAACTCGCTTATAATGATATTGTTCATTCACTTGAAATGGGTTATTACCAAGGCTGGGATCTCAATCCTGCCCAAATTCCCATTCGCTATGCTGCTTGTTACACCTTCTTTTTGCAATCTCTAGAACAAGCATCAATTCGCTTGACAAACTTTATTGACAAAGCTGCCCAAGCAACCCTTGTTGGCGATGTCTTTGATGATGCGGCTACAGGTCAAGGCTTGCTTAACTTCTTCTTGCGCGCACTCAACTCAGGTGCAATTACTGAAAAAGAAATCGAAGCCACAGGATTATCATTGGCAGAAGTGCGAACTAAGTCCTTCGTTAAGATAGTTGCTAACCGAACTACCAATTAAGTCAAAAAAATGCGATAATACGCGCCTTAAAAATTAATTAACATTGGAAAAACGAATGAAATTTCTTCAAGAACTAGGTGTACAAAAAGTTAACTTTGGCACATGTACAGACCACAATGAATGGTCACAAACAACCGATGCTGGTATTATTGAATCTTTTAATCCTGCAACTGACGAACTTATGGGCACAGTATATTCAGCCAATGAAGCGGACTATGAAAAAGTTATCACTAAAGCACAAGCTGTTTTTAAAGAATGGCGCAAAACCCCTGCTCCTTTACGTGGAGAAGCTGTTCGCATTATTGGTAATGCTTTGCGTGAACATAAAGATGCATTAGGCTCTTTGGTCGCTGCTGAAATGGGCAAAATCAAATCAGAAGGTGACGGTGAAGTCCAAGAAATGATTGATATGGCAGATCTCGCTGTTGGCATGTCACGTCAATTATACGGCAACACAATGCATTCTGAACGCCCAGGACATCGCATGTATGAACAATGGCATCCAATCGGTGTTGTGGGTATTATCTCGGCCTTTAATTTCCCTGTTGCCGTTTGGGCATGGAATGCTTTTGTTGCAGCGATATGTGGCAATGTCAGTATTTGGAAACCCTCTCCAAAAGTGGCTTTGTGTTCAATTGCGGTACAAAATATTTGCAACAAAGCCTTAGAAGAAGCGGGTCTTCCGCCAATCTTCTTAATGTTTAATGACCATTCAAATGAATTGGCTCAGAAATTTGTTGATGACAAACGCATCAACTTAGTTTCGTTTACTGGTTCTACCGCTGTTGGCAAAATGGTTGGCGTGCAAGTAGCTAAACGTATGGGAAGAAGCTTGTTAGAACTTGGCGGAAATAATGCATTAATCGTTGATAAATCTGCAGATTTAAACATTGCTATTCCTGGTATCGTTTTTGGTGCTGTTGGCACAGCAGGACAACGTTGCACCACAACACGCCGTTTATTCTTACACGAAGACATTGCTGATGTTGTTATTGAAAAACTTATCAACGGTTACAAACAAGTCAAAATAGGCAATCCATTAAATGAAGATACCTTAATGGGACCTCTTATTGATGAAGCCTCTGTGCAGATGTTTTTAGATGCTGTAGAAAAAGCTAAAGCATCCGGTGGAGAAATCCTAACAGGTGGAACACGTGTTGAAGGCACTGGAAACTTTGTTACGCCTTGTATTGTTAAAGCACAAGCCGATTGGGATATTGTTAAACACGAAACTTTTGCTCCAATTTTATATGTTATGACTTTCTCAGATATTGAAGAAGTGATTGAACAACAAAATGATGTAGCACAAGGCCTTTCATCAGCCCTATTCACTAATGACTTACGTAACGAAGAGAAATTCTTATCAAGCGTTGGTAGTGATTGTGGTATTGCTAATATTAATATTGGCACCAGTGGTGCAGAAATTGGCGGTGCATTTGGTGGCGAAAAAGAAACAGGTGGCGGACGTGAAGCTGGATCGGATTCGTGGAAGGCTTACATGCGTAGACAAACCAATACCATCAACTATTCTACTGAGTTACCTTTAGCTCAAGGAATTAAATTCACAATCTGAGGTTAGCTCACAGACTATATGAATAAAGGAGTTGTTTAGCAGCTCCTTTTTTTTTGCTATTTTTTTCATCCAACCACAAGTTTTGCATTATAATTATGATTCATAAAAAAAGAGAAGAGTAAAAAGTGGAAGCACATATTATAGAATGGTTAAACTTGTCAGTTCGTTGGCTACACATGATAACGGGAATTGCGTGGATTGGTGCTTCATTTTATTTTATCTTCTTGGAAAACAACCTCAATCGCAGCAAAAACCTACGGGAAGAACTAACTGGCAATTTGTGGGCGGTGCATGGAGGTGGATTTTATTATCTAGAAAAGTATAAACACTCACCTGAAAAAATCCCTAAAGACTTACACTGGTTCAAATGGGAGGCCTATTTTACCGGATTATCTGGTTTTACCCTACTCTGTATTGTTTATTATTACAATGCCAATGCCTATATGATTGATCCCAGTGTTATGGCATTAACTTCACTACAAGCCATAGGCATCGGCATCGGCTCGATTATTATTTCATGGATAATTTATGATTTAATGTGCAAATCTCCAATGGTTAAACAACAAAAACTTTTTGCCTTGTTTGGTTTTTTACTGCTAGTGGGCTTAACTTATGGCTTAACTCATCTATTAAGTGCCAGAGCGGCTTATATTCATATCGGTGCAATCATCGGTATTATCATGGTACTCAATGTCTTTTTTGTCATTATTCCTAGTCAAAAAATCATGGTAGCATCTGCTATGAAAGGCGAAATAGCTGACCCATCTTATGGTCAAAAAGCCCTCATGCGCTCTATTCATAACAACTACATGACCCTGCCTGTATTGTTTATCATGATTAGCAACCATTTTCCCAGTACTTTTGGGCATAAAAACTCATGGCTGGTTTTAGCAGGATTGATGTTAGCTGGTGCCGCTATTCGTCATTGGTTTAATCTACGCGGTAAAAAAATTAGCAATTATTGGTTGTTACCCTTCGCCATTGTTTTACTCATTGGATTAGTTATTTACACCAAACCCGAAAACAAATTGATTGACCAACAAAACACCAACGCAGTGACCGATATGCAAGCGATGCAAATCATCAACAAACATTGCATCAGTTGCCATGCCGCCAAACCAACAAGCACAATCTTTGCACAAGCCCCCAAAGGTTTAATGTTGGAAGATTTTGAGACCATAAAAGCCAATAAAGATAAAATCAAAGCCCAATCGGTCAATGCACAGATTATGCCATTGGGGAATAGCACTAAAATGACGGATAGTGAAAGGCAAGTATTGGGAGCTTGGATTAATAGATTATAAATTATTTTAAATTTCCTCTGGTTATTATGTTCACATTATTAATCTCAGCTTGCGTGGGATTACCGCAAGGGCATTTAGCTTATGGTAGTAAAAATGATTGGAAAATTTATGAGACAAGGATTGATGATGTGATTCTACAGTATTCTTTACCTAATGGTCAGAGTACAAATAGTCCAAAAATAGGAATTCCAAAAAAGATAATAATTTCACCTCCAAAAGGAGAAGTTATAAATATTTTTCATGGTTTCTGGGACTTTAAATCTTCAAGTTTTAAGCCAATAGATGGTAACCTCAAATGTTCAATTGGTGTTTCAAAGCTAAAAACCAATATAAGAAATATTAACGATTATAAAGAGAATTTAGAGCTAAGAAGTTTTCAGCAATGGCAAATAAGTAACAAAAAAAATTAGCTCAGGCTGAGTATTTTAGCCCATTAAAATATATTAAACCTTCTGGATTTGAAGAAGTAACAATCAACGGTAATATTTGGTGGAAATACTGGGATATCCATTTAACATATTCATACCTTATAAATGAAGAACTAGTTGTTAGCATAAGTGTTCACAAAGAATTTGGTTCTGCAAACAAAGAACTTATTGAACAAGCTGTTCGAATGGCAGAGAGAATTATTAATTCGTTAAAAATAATTAAAGCCAATAAAGATTTAATCAACAAATAATAGTTGTCATTTGAAAAAAGCTTTATATACTATCATTGATAATAAAATTGTGATTAAATATTTTTAACTAATCTCAATGGTGATTGTTATGGCTCATCTAATTGTTAGAAATGTTGATGAAAAAATTGTTAAAGCATTAAAAGAACGTGTTGGTAAATCGGGTAACAGTGCAGAAGCGGAGCACCGAATTATTCTATCTCCCAAATCCCGATATAGAAACTAAATTTCCCACTAAATCTTGATTTGACGAATAAAATTATTCTGGCAGTTAAAACCTGCCAGTTTTAACTGGCTTAATCTCGATGCGGTGGTTTCTTTCTATCGAAAATAGCACCAGTACTTCAACATTCATGAATTCATAGCAACATTTATCAAATCCTAGGCACGAGAAAACACAGGATAATTAATTTCACCTGTTTTTTAACTCTTGGCATTTAACACTATCTATTGTAGAACCGAATAAAACTCATATCGTTTAATTTTGTCTATTATTTGTGACAACAAGTTTTGATTGTAATTTTGTAATTTCAACATGAATTGACGTGAATGCTTGATGAGTTTGGCAGCCATGGCATAGACTCTCAATCTGACTGCTTTGGCACGGCTTTTGTTAAACTCTTCAGGAAGATAATTTCTAAGCATGACAAATAAATTGTAGGATAATGTGCAGATTGCAAAATACAATGCATTGGCATCAAACTGACCGCAGGGCATATGCGCTCCACCAAAATCCAGCATTAATTTTTTAATCTTATTTTCAGACTTTTCAGCTCTCATACCATACCAGCTAATGATTTCACTATCACTCATGTGATCTAATGATGTTGCTATTGCACGGTAAACATAGCCCTTTGACTCCATTTCATCACTT
>Ga0256834_1000918_pt1 | contig 20693 bp, 21 predicted proteins | sample 4281140metaG_FD_190536 | JGI IMG/M metagenome (GOLD analysis project Ga0256834, IMG submission 190536) | Hydrothermal vent microbial communities from East Pacific Rise, Pacific Ocean - 4281-140 | ecosystem: Environmental > Aquatic > Marine > Hydrothermal vents | place: Pacific Ocean: East...
TCATTTCTAAGGTCTTTTAAAACACCATTTCTTAAAAATGTGATAAAATACATGGCTAAATAACTAAATATATTTTTAAGTAAAAACATACTTATCACTAATACAATAACTATTATTAATGCTTTTTCTTTATCATCACCAGCAATATTGTTTATAGTAAAGTTCATGTAATCTTTAAAATAGTCTACCGTTTTTGCAATGCCTTCAAAATGAGGTTTTGTTGTTACTATTTCAGTATCTTTACCAAAAAGTACTTGTAAAAGCGGTATGAATACCATAAAGGATAATGCCGAAAATAAAGCATAAAACACATTAAATAGTATGTTTAAATAACCATAACTTTTATATGGTATTGCGTATTTTATTATTTTTTTAAAGTAATTCATTTTATTGTAATAATGATTTTAAATCTTCCTTACTAGGTAAAATTGTTTTGTATTTACTGGCGAATATTTGTTTATTGTTTTTGGGTAAAGTATATTTTACCACTGCTTCACTTTTGTTTTGACAAAGTATAATGCCGATAGTTTTGTTTTCTGTTTCTAACTTTAATTCTCTATCGTAATAGTTAACATACATTTGCATTTGACCAATGTCTTGATGTTTTAATTCGCCTATTTTTAAGTCGATAAGTACAAAACAATTTAAAAGTCGGTTGTAAAATACTAAATCTATTCTAAAATGTTTGTCATCAAATGAAATTCTTTTTTGACGTGCAACAAAAGTAAAACCATTACCTAATTCTAATAAAAAATGCTCTAATTTGTTTATTATTTGTTGTTCTAAATCACTTTCAGAATAACTGGAGTTTTCAGGTAAACCGATAAATTCTAAAATATAAGGATCTTTAATTAAATCTTTAGCAGATTCTAATATTTGTCCTTTTTCTGAAAGTTTTAAAACTTCTTCTTTGTTTCTACTTAAGGTAAGTCTTGTATATAATGCGGTATCGTATTGTCTTTGTAATTCTCTAACAGACCAATTGTTTTTAAAGGATTCTATTTCGTAAAAATTCCGTTCGTTTATATCATCTATTCGCATTAATTTCAGGTAATGTGACCAACTTAATTGGAAATTCCGCAACAGTGTTGCTGATATTTCAATTCCAGATTTCCGCAACAGTGTTGCGGAAATGTTAGGAGTAACATTTCTACCTTTATAAACGTAATAAAATTTTCTAAAACGCTCTAAATTATAAACAGAAAAACCACGACCAAACTCACTTGTTAAAACTTTAGAAAGACCTTTTAATACTTGCTTGCCATAATCTGCTCGTTCTTTCCCTTCTTGTTCTTCTTCGACTATTTGTTTTCCAATTTCAAAATACGTATAAACCATAGTTTGGTTTACGGTACGCACAACTTGTTGCCTTGCTTTTTGGAGTAAGGCAACAATGTTATTGTAAAAACTATGCTGAAGTTTGGTCATTTTTTAATTTAACTCTTTAATAATTCGTTGAATTTTAGCATCTAATTCTCTTTCAACTTTAGATGTGTCTTTTATGGTATCTAAATTAGTATTCACACTAATATAAAATTTAATTTTAGGTTCAGTTCCGCTTGGTCTTGATGCTACTTTTGTGCCGTTTTCAGTTTCGTAAATTAATACGTTTGATTTTGGAACATCGATGGTTTCTTTTGTGTTATCTATTAAGTTTTTCTTTACGGAAGATTGATAGTCATATAAAAATTTTACTTTTTCTTCATCAATTTTTTTTAGTGGATTTTTGCGTAAGTCTAGCATCATTTGTTTGATCTCTTCGGCTCCAGAAATTCCTTTTTTAACTATGGAAATTAAATGCTCTTTATAGAAACTGTTTTTTATGTATAAATTAATTAATTCTTCATAAAAAGTAGTATTGTTTGCTTTTGCATCGGCTAAAATTTCGCAAGCCACTAATGTTGCTGTCACCGCATCTTTATCACGTACAAAATCACCAACCATATAGCCAAAACTTTCTTCGCCACCACCAATAAATTCCTGTTCAGGAAAATCTTTAATCATCTTGGCAATCCATTTAAAACCAGTTAAACCAACTTTGGTTTCTACATTATAACTTGCAGCTATATCATTTACTAAATTAGTTGAAACTATGGTAGAGCCAACAAATTGTTTCCCGTTAAGTTTACCTTGTTTTTCCCAATTTTTGATTAAGAAATCGGTCATCACACTCATGGTTTGATTTCCGTTTAGTAAGGTCATTTTACCTTCTAAATTCCTTACGGCAATACCAATTCTATCGCAATCAGGATCTGTACCAATAACAATGTCTGCATTTATTTTATCTGCTAAATCCGTTGCCATTTTTAAGGCAGCAGGTTCTTCGGGATTTGGAGAATCTACGGTTGGAAAATCACCATTTGGTTCGCGTTGTTCTTCTACAATATGAACGTCTGTAAAACCTGCTTGTTTTAATGCGTTAGGAATTATAGTAATTGAAGTACCATGCAATGAGGTAAATACTATTTTTACTTCGGAGCGATTTTTAGCAGTAAATGTTCCGTTTTTAATACAAGCATCTATAAATAATTGGTCTACTTTTTCGCCGATGTATTCAATTAATTGATTGTTTGCTTCAAAATTAATTTCCGCGAAAGCGACATTATTAATTTCGGTAATAATTTCAGAATCTTGTGGTGGAACAATTTGTGCGCCATCGTTAAAATACACTTTATAACCGTTGTATTCTGGCGGATTATGTGAGGCAGTTAAGACAATACCAACATCGCAACCCAAATGTCTAACAGCGAAAGATAATTCTGGCGTTGGACGCAAATCTTCAAATAAGTAGACTTTTATATCGTTTGCTGAAAATACGTTAGCAACTTCTTTCGCAAATTCTTTGGAGTTGTGTCTGCAATCGTAAGCAATAGCAACTTTCAATTTTTTATTAGGAAATATTTTGTGTAAATAATTACTTATACCTTGTGTGTTTTTTCCTAAAGTGTATTTGTTAATTCGGTTTGTGCCAACACCCATAATTCCTCGCATCCCACCTGTACCAAATGCTAAGTTTTTGTAGAAACTTTCGATTAGGTTTGTGCCGTTTTCATCAATTAATTTTTGAGTTAATTTTTGGGTTTTATTATCGAATGGTTGTTTTAACCATTGTTTTGCTTTATTTATTATTTCGTTACTGTTCATTTATTATTTTATTGGATGCAAAGTTACATTAAATAGGAACGCTGATGACACGGATTTTAACAGATTTCCACTGATTTTTTTAGATTATAAATGTTCTGACTTTCTTTCGTTAGTAAAAATTTTTCTTCGAAATTCTGGTTCTTTTCCGAAACTTAATAATAAACCAATTTCCGCATCAGTTGCTTTCAGATAATTTAAGAGTTGGTATTCGTGTTCTTCAATTAGTGGACTTGCTTTTAATTCAATTATTACTTTATCATTAACTATAATATCTGCATAATATAGACCTACTTTTTTACCTTTATAATGTACGTTTATTTTTTGTTGTGTACTACAATTAAGTCCTTTGCTTTTAAGTTCAATTAGTAGGGCGTTTTCATAAACTTTTTCTAAAAATCCATAACCAAGAGTATTGTAAACCTGATAAAAGCATTTTAATATTTGGTCTGTTATCTCTTTGTGAAGTAGCATATATATAATGTTTATAGGTAAAATCCGTGAACATCCGTTAAATCCGTATTTATCCGTGTTCTATCTTTTCTTTTATCTTATAACGCTCTTGATTAGAACTATTACGTAAAATTATTTCGCCAATAAAACCTGCTAAAAATAATTGCGTACCTAAAATCATTGCAACTAAAGCAATATAAAATTCAGGTCTTTGTGTAATTAATCTTGCTGTTTTGTGAAAAAACAATTTGTCTATTCCTAAATATAATGCAAATAAAAACCCTATTGCAAACATGATGCTACCTAATAAACCGAATAAATGCATTGGTCTTTTTCCGAATTTTGATAAGAACCAAATAGTGATTAAATCTAAAAATCCGTTTACAAATCTACTCATACCAAATTTAGTTGTGCCGTATTTTCTTGCTTGGTGAATAACTACTTTTTCGCCAATTTTATTAAAACCTGCATTTTTTGCTAAAACAGGTATGTATCTATGCATTTCGCCATAAACATCAACGTTTTTAACTACTTCATTTTTGTATGCTTTAAGACCACAATTAAAATCGTGTAATTTTAAACCCGATGTTTTTCTTGCTGCAGCATTAAATAATTTTGAAGGTAGATTTTTTCTGATTTTTGAATCGTATCGTTTCTTTTTCCAACCTGAAATAAGGTCATAATCGTCCTTTATAATTAAATCATATAATTCAGGTATTTCATCGGGTGAATCTTGTAAATCGGCATCCATTGTAATGACAACATCGCCTTTTACAACTTTAAAACCTGCGTTTAGCGCTTGCGATTTTCCATAATTTGTTTGAAAACGAATACCTTTTACATTGGTATCTTTTTTTGATAACTCTTGAATGACTTTCCAAGAATCATCAGTACTACCATCATCAATAAAAAGTATTTCGTAGGAATAAGAATTGGATTGCATGACTTTTGCAATCCAATTATATAATTCGGGTAAAGATTCCGCTTCGTTAAGAAGAGGTATTACTATAGATAAATTCATTTAGTTAAATATATGATTCTTCTTTTTTCATTACTAATCCAACAACCAACGAAATTATTAAACCAAAAAACAAATTAAATAATACAATTATAAATAAAATAATTGGAAACATAAATTTTTTAGTTATACTCATTGCAGATTCAATTTGGTCATCACTCATTTCTGGATTTTGTTCTAACATTTGTTCCTGAGAAAACTCTAACATTTGGTTAATAGTATTCGGTTCAATTACTTTAACAAAAATAAAGAAATAAATTAAAGAAATAATACTACCGATAAGAGCTATTCCAACACCTGTTTTTATGGATTGTCTCAAAGATAAGAATCCGTTATTAAATTCTTTAAATTTTTTAATTCCAAGAATTATAATGACAATTAAAATTATAAATCCAATTGCTTTTTCCCAAAAAGGTTTTTCCATTGTAATGCCATTAATAACATACACTATAACTGAAAATAAGATGGATACAACTCCTAAAATTAAGCCATAATTTAAAATTATTGACTTCGCACTTGTTTTTTGATTTTCCATAAGGATTGGTTTTTAAGTTATACAAAAATACTAATTATATTTAATTAGTAACATTTTTAAAAATAAGTTACATTTTTTGTTGCGTAATAAATTGAAGTTTGTATTTTTGCATTGGCAAGTCCTACACAACCAGCTCCTTTTGAATCCTCCAGGGCGGGAACGCAGCAAAGGTATTAAGTCGTAGCGGTGTGATGTAGGTAGCTTGCCATTTTTTTGTTCCCATCCTAACCTTCCCGAAGGGAAGGAATTCCAATCTCTTTCAAATTTCTTTCTCTTCTGACTTTTATCAGTTATAAACTTTCTCAAGAATGCTCATTTTAAAGTCTTTCTACTTAGAGTCTAAAATATAAAGTCTTTTAATACTTTTGTAATATGAATAAAGTAGTTTTAATTACAGGCGCATCTTCCGGAATCGGAAAATCTATTGGAGAATTCCTTCAAAACAAAGGTTTTGTTGTTTATGGTACAAGTAGAAATCCTTTAAATTACAAAGATTCGATAATCAAATTATTGACTTTAGATGTTTCTGACGAAAATTCGATTAAAAATACAGTTTCAGAAATTATTAAAAAAGAAGGTAGATTAGACGTTCTTATTAATAATGCAGGAAAAGGAATTACTGGACCTGTAGAAGAAACTCCAATTAAAGAAATTAAAAAAGCATTTGACACTAATTTTTTTGGGGTAATAAACGTTTGTAATGGTGTTTTACCAGAAATGCGTAAACAAAAAAAAGGATTGATTATTAATATCTCTTCCATTGCTGGTTATATGGGTTTACCTTATCGCGGTATGTATTCTGCGTCTAAATCTGCGTTATCTATCTATTCGGAAGTATTAAGTTTAGAAGTAAAACAATTTGGTGTTACTGTTGTAGATGTCGCGCCTGGAGATTTTGCTACAAATATTGCCGCTGGTCGTTATCATACGCCTCTTTTTGAAAACTCTAGTTATAAAAAACAGTATTCTAAAGTTTTAAAACAAATTGATGAAGAAGTAACTACTGGTTTGCAACCTGAAGTAATGGCAAAAGCAATTCATAGAATTATTTTAAAGAAAAACCCAAGAGTTAGATATAGAATTGGTACTTTTTTACAACGATATGCAATTCATATAAAACGATTAATGCCAGATAGAATTTATGAGAAAATTATGATGCAACATTATGGGTTGTAATTTATTGGTAGAGACGTTTTGCAAAACGTCTCTACATGAATTTTTTTATGAGTAAAACGTTTTTTTATGAGACGTTTTACAAAACGTCTCTACTTATTTTATTTTTACATTAAAAACTTCTTCACCTTCAATAACACCTTTTAAAATATCATTTTCTTTAACGCTACCAACTCCAGCAGGAGTTCCTGTAAAAATAATATCTCCTTTTTTTAAGGTAAAAAATTGTGAAACATAGGCGATTAATTCGTCAATTTTCCAAAGCATATTTTTAGTATTGCCATCTTGAACGATTTTATCATTTTTATGTAATTGAAACGATAGATTTTCTAAATTAAATTTTTCTTTATTGTAGAATTGTCCTATTACTGCAGAACCGTCAAATGCTTTTGCTTTTTCCCATGGCAAACCTTTTTCTTTTAGTTGCCCTTGTAATTCTCTATCGGTAAAATCTATTCCTAAACCGATTTCATCATAATATTTAGGTGCAAACTTTGCATCGATGTATTTACCTACTCGGTTTATTTTCACTAAAACTTCTACTTCATAATGAATTTCATTAGACCAAGCAGGAATGAAAAAAGGCATTTTTTTTGGTAAAATTGAAGAATCTGGTTTTAGAAAAACAACAGGTTCTGTAGGTTTTTCGTTTGCTAATTCTTCTATGTGTTTGGCGTAATTTCTGCCGATACAGATTATTTTCATTTTATATGTTTAATCGTTTTTTTGTTTAATTGTTTAACTGTTTGAGTCGATTACACGATTAAACAAAAAACAATTAAACCCTTTTCGTATTTTAAGGAATCCATTTTTTTACAAAGTTTGGTTTTCTTTTTTCTAAAAAAGCATTTCGACCTTCTTTAGCTTCGTCTGTCATATAGGCAAGACGAGTTGCTTCGCCAGCAAATACTTGTTGTCCGACCATTCCATCATCGGTTAAATTCATGGCGAATTTTAACATTTTTATTGACATTGGTGACTTTTCTAATATTTCTTGTGCCCATTTATACGCTTCATCTTCGAGTTCATCATGAGGAATAACAGCATTTACCATTCCCATTTCAAAAGCATCTTGTGCGGAGTAATTTCTTCCTAAAAAGAAAATTTCACGAGCTCTTTTCTGGCCAACCATTTTTGCTAAATAAGCAGAACCATAACCGCCATCAAAACTAGTTACATCGGCATCGGTTTGTTTAAAAATGGCATGTTCTTTAGAAGCTAAAGTTAAATCGCAAATTACGTGTAAACTATGTCCGCCACCAACTGCCCAACCATTTACAACTGCAATTACTACTTTGGGCATGAACCTAATTAAGCGCTGTACTTCTAAAATGTTTAATCTATGATAACCATCATCGCCTACATAACCTTCTTTGCCTCTTGCGTTTTGATCGCCACCAGAACAAAAAGAATATTTGCCGTCTTTAGACGATGGACCTTCCGAAGATAATAATACAACACCAATATTTACATCTTCATTTGCATCGTAAAAAGCATCATATAATTCGCTTGTAGTTTTTGGTCTAAAAGCATTTCTTACATCTGGTCTGTTAAAAGCGATTCTCGCTACACCATTACATTTTTTGTAAGTTATGTCTTGGTATTCCTTAACTGTTTTCCATTGAATATTTGGCATAATTTTAGTGTATTTTATTCGTTGTAAATGTAAGGTTTATAAATTTAAAATCAAATTCCGAAAGCAAGTAATCATCTAAGTGAAAATTTCATTAAAAATGATTATCTTCGAATTTTAAAATAATATTATGAAAAAAATCATTAGTTTATTTGCTGTGTTAGTAGCAGCACAATTTTTTGCGCAAGAAATAACAGTTAAAGACTTCGACTCTTTTGAGTTAGGAGAAAATCGATTATTGAAAATATATGTACCAAAATCGTATGAAGAAAGCGAAGATAGAATGTATCCGTTAACGATAATTCTAGATAGTGAATTTTTATTTGATGTCTATGTAGCAAATGCTAAGTTGTATGCGAATAAAGATAAAGCGCCTGAACAAATTATAGTTGGCGTCATTCAAAATCAAAAAAGAGAACGTTATGAAGATTGCGAATACAATACAACAACGAGTATGCCTACCGAAAAAGGAACGCAGTTTTACCGTTTTGTAAGAAATGAAGTGTTGAATTATATGGATGTTAATTATCGAATCTCACCATTTAAGTCTATTGTTGGTAACACTTTAACGGCAAATTTTATCAACTATTTTTTAATTGAAAAAGACCCTGCATTTAATGCATATATTAATTTGAATCCATATTATGCATTAGACATAAATTCTATGTTGCATGATAAAGTGCCACAATTAGAAAATAGTACATTTTATTATATTATTTCAGGAGATTATAACCCGGATAAAAAACATGAATTAATTAAATCTTTAGATGGTTTGTTGACACAATCTAATAATGATAATTTTAATTATTTATACAATGAGGTTAATGACGCAACAAAAGTTTCATCTATTGGTCAAGGAATTGCAAGTTCCTTAGCATTTGTTTTTGAGCAATTCTCTGCAATTTCTAAAGAAGAATTTAATAAGAAAGTGGCACATATGAGTCCGCCAGATGCTATTGAATATTTAGAAGCGAAATATGTAGATATTGAATATTTATTTGGAGCAAATATAAAGATTAGAGAAAAAGATATTTATGCCATTGAAGGTATTATTATGGATAAAGATGATGGTGATTATTTAGAAGAATTCGGAAAAATGATTAATAGATTGTATCCAGATTCACCAATAGGCGATTATTATATTGGGTATTATTACGAAACAGGTAAAGATTATAAACGTGCTTTAAAATATTACAAAAATGGGTATGTCAAAATATCGGATGACAATCCTAATAAAGATGGTTATTACCAGAATGTTGAAAGAGTTCTAGGATTAAAAGAACAAGCGATTACTGATAAAGAAGATGATGTATTGAAAAGAAGAGAAGAGAAAGCAGAAAATAAAGCTGAAAAAAGAAGAGAAACAGAAGAGCGAAAAGCAGAAAAAGCGTTAGAAAAGGAAAAGAAAAAAAACGAGGAATAGTTAAATTTAGGTAATTCACATTCAAATATTTAAAATTATAATAATATGAAACAAGTAATAATAATAGCGGTATTTTTATTTACAATACTGTCATTTTCACAAAAATATGAATTCAAATCGATTGTAGATATCGAAGCTTCAAATGTTAAAAGTCAGGGAAATACGGGTACTTGTTGGAGTTTTTCAACATCTTCATTTATAGAAAGTGAAATTTTTAGAATTTCAGGGCAAAATATAGATATCTCCGAAATGTATTCTGTTAGAAAAACCTATGAAGATAAAGCATGGAATTATGTGATGCGACAAGGTAAAATTCAGTTTAGTCAAGGTGGTTTAGCACATGATGTGTTAAATTCTATTCGTGATAATGGTTTGGTGCCAGAAATAGCGTTTGGTGGTTTGTATCAAGAAAAAGTATATAACCATTCTAAAATAGTACCACAAATAAAAACCATTTTAGACATTTATATTAAGAATGATAAAGATTCAGAACATCCAGATTGGAAAAAAGCAACTTCAGATATTTTAGATAAAGAAATTGGTAGTACGCCAAAAGAATTTGTGTTTGATGGTAAAAAATACACGCCAACATCATTTGTAAAAATGCTAAAGTTTAATGCAACGGATTATATAACCTTAACATCATTTGCACACCAACCATTTTACACAAATTTCGTATTAAATATACCAGATAATTTTTCTAATGGTAGTATGTATAATTTGCCTTTAGATGAATTGACAAGTCTTACAGAAAAAGCGATAAAAAATGGTTACTCTATTGCGTTAGATATTGATGTTTCGGAAAAAACATTTTCGGTTAAAAACGGAATTGCCGTACTGCCAAATAATGTAGCGGACAATAAAAAATCATTAACAGAATTAGTTCCAGAAATGAAAGTGACACAAGAATATAGACAAACCGAATTTGAAAATTATAATACAACCGATGACCATTTAATGCATATTGTTGGTTTGCTAAAAGATCAAAAAGGAAATGTTTATTTTAAAGTTAAAAACTCTTGGGGCGGAAATAGTAAACGTATAGGTAATGGCGGTTATGTCTATTTAAGCGAAGCTTATTTTAAATTAAAAGTAATTTCGGTATTGTTACACAAAGAAGGTATTTCTAAAAAGCACAGAAAAAAAATGATGATTTAGGATTATTGTTGTTCAATAAGATAAAATTTAAAACAACATAATTTAAGATTAATAAATTATGATATAAAAAAAACGCGTTAGAATTTGAACTCTAACGCGTTTTGTTTTAATTGTATTTTTTACGATTATGATTTAATAAAATCATTTAATTCTTCGATAGTACTTTCGAATTCAAAAGCATCATTTACTTTCCAATAATTTTCTGGGTTATAGCAGAATGGATAAGCATATTTAGCAAATTCTAATTTTGTGTCTTCAAAAGTGAATAGCATAATAATTTTTTTTATTTGCATTGCAGTTAAGCAATTATGTTTTGCAACTTGCTTTGCTAATATTAATTTAGAATCCGAAAAATTTTTATTTTCAATTGATTTTAAAGCGCTATTAAAGTCAGAATGACTAATAGTATAACAATCAATTACTTCTTCAATAATAGTGTTGTTCTCTATATGATTTGAAGTAGTTGTTGTCGTAGTTGTTGTTGTAGAATTAGAATTTCCATCGTTTATATTAACATCTAATCCGATATTAACACCACCTATATTAACACCTACATTTATGTTGTCACCATTACCATTAGTTGTTGTAGTGGTAGTTTGGATTGTAGTAATACTGCTAATTTCAGGCATCGGATTAGTGTTATAATGTATAACTGTAATACCATCATTTAGTGGTAAAATATCGTTGTATGGTGTAAAAGAATAGAATCTTAAAACTAATTTTCCTTTTCTATTTTCTTTTATTTTATAAGTCACTTCTCCATTTTTATTGTCGACATCCACTACATTTAAATAGCTTTTATTTAAAGTTTTAAAGTTTTTATTTGCAAAAATAATTTTTGCTTGATAATATTTACTTGTAAGACCATCTATTTTTACATTAACTTCAGGATATTCATTTTGTCTAATATTATTTAAAAACAAATAGAAGGTTTCTCCAGTTTCAGAAAAAACAGTTAAACTTGATTCTTGAGCGAAAGTGAATGTGCTTAAAATTAATGTTATTATAATAAGTATTTTTTTCATTTTGTATGTTTTAAAATAGGTTGATTTACAAAAGTAGTGCCAAATATTATATTTTACTTAAAAAAAGAATCTACAAATTCCGTTTTATTAAAAACTTGTAGGTCATCAATGCCTTCACCAACACCAATATATTTTACGGGTATTTGAAATTGATCTGAAATACCAATTACAACGCCACCTTTTGCAGTGCCATCTAATTTGGTTACTGCTAACGAAGTAACTTCTGTTGCTTCTGAAAATGCTTTTGCTTGTTCAAATGCATTTTGGCCTGTAGAACCGTCAATAACTAATAGTACTTCGTGAGGAGCATCCGCGATTACTTTTTGCATCACTTTTTTGATTTTAGTTAATTCATTCATTAAATTAACCTTATTATGTAGTCTTCCTGCAGTATCGATAATAATAACGTCGGCATTTTGAGTGACACCAGATTGTACCGAATCAAACGCAACCGATGCTGGATCAGAACCCATTTTTTGTTTAATAATTGGTACATCAACTCTATCTGCCCAAACTTGTAATTGGTCTATTGCAGCCGCTCTAAAAGTATCTGCCGCACCTAAAACTACTTTTAAACCTTGTTTAGTAAATTGATGTGCTAATTTACCAATAGTAGTTGTTTTACCAACACCATTTACACCAACAACCATAATAACATATGGCGAATCTTTTTTAGGTATCGTAAATTCTGTTTCATTACCAACATTTGTCATTGCTAATAAAGCAGCAATTTCTTCTCTTAAAATAGAATTTAATTCATCTGTACCTAGGTATTTGTCTTTGGCAACTCTAGCTTCAATTCTATCAATAATTTTTAAAGTGGTATTTACACCAACATCACTGGTAACTAAAACCTCTTCTAAATTATCTAAAACTTCATCGTCTACTTTAGACTTTCCGGCTACTGCGGTAGAAAGTTTGGTAAAGAAAGATTTTTTGGTTTTTTCTAACCCTTTATCTAAAGATTCTTTTTTTTCTTTAGAAAATATTTTTTTGAATAAACTCATTGTTTAATTGGTTAATTAAGATAATTTAATAATTAGATAATTTGTAAAATCATACTAATATAAAAATTAATCTATTTATTTAAATTGTTTTTCGACGAAGCTATTATTTTATTTAATATTTTTTTAATTTCGATTAACTTTATAATCAATTCGTCTGCATTAGAATATGTTTCAACTTCATTACATAAATATAACCAAAACTCTAATTCATCTGCTTCTTTTGCGGAAATTTTTAATTTATGAATAAAATCTTTTTTACTTTCTGCATTTTGAGACTCTTTAATATTTGCGCCAATAGATGTGCCAGATCTTAATATTTGATTTGAAATAGTAAATTTTCTTAAAGAATCTAATTTCTCAGAAAATTTAACAATATCCACAGCAAATTCAAAAGTGAGTCTTAAAATAAGATTGTTTTTATATTTAGGATTATCTGTAAATTTCATTTTAATTATCACATTATCACATTATCACATTATCACATTATCACATTATCACATTATCACATTATCACATTATCACATTATCACATTATCACATTATCACATTATCACATTATCACATTATCACATTATCACATCACATTAATTAGAACAAAAAAACTACTAACTTTTCGCAAAGATAGTAGTTTTTTAAATTGTATATAAAAGTGTTTTCTTACTTTGCTAAAAAGTCTTTTACTTTAGATGGGTCCATGATTTTTTCCACGAACATATAAGCACCAGTTTTTGGTGACTTAACCATTTTTATTGCTTTTGCTAATCTTTTAGATCCTGTTTGTAACGATGCTACTGCTTTCTTTGCCATCTTATTTTTATTTTAGATTTTTGATTAAAATCAAAAGTCTTATTTATTTAATTTCTTTATGAACTGTCATTTTCTTTAAGATTGGATTAAATTTCTTTAATTCCATTCTGTCAGGAGAGTTCTTTTTGTTTTTTGTTGTAATGTATCTAGATGTACCTGCTTTACCAGTTGCTTTATGCTCTGTACATTCTAATATTACTTGAATTCTATTTCCTTTCTTTGCCATCTCTTAATTATTTTTTTAAGTAGCCTTTTTCTCTTGCAGTTTTTAAAACCGCAGAAATACCTAACTTATTGATGTTTTTTAATGCTCTTGTAGATACTTTTAAAGTAATCCATTTATCTTCTTCAGGAATAAAAAAACGTTTTTTAATTAAATTCGCTTTAAATTGCCTTTTGGTACGGTTTAATGAGTGAGAAACATTGTTTCCAACCATTGCCTTTTTTCCTGTTAGTTCACAAACTCTAGACATAATTCTTAATCTGTTTAATTTCGAGGTGCAAAATTACAATTATTTTATAGTATTAACCAAATGTTTTTGCACTTTTTTACTTGTTGTTTTAAATATATTTTTTTCAATCAATTAAGAAATCATTTTCTGTAATAATTCTAATGCTTTTAAACTCGTTTTTTCAATGACTTTTTCTCTTGGTTGTCCAAAATTATAAAATTTTACCATTGTTTCTTTTGGTGTCGCAATCGCAATATAAACAGTGCCAACCGATTTGTCGGTTTTGTCTTTTGTTGGCCCAGCGTTACCCGTTGTTGCAATTGCGTAATCGGTTTTGTAGATTTCTTTTAAATTTTCTGCCATCTCTTTTGCAACTTCTTCGCTTACAACAGAATGTTCGGTTATTGTTTTTTGTTTCACTTTTAAAAATTCTATTTTAATTCTGGAATTATAACTTACTATAGAACCAATAAAATATTTAGAAGAGCCAGCAACAGAAGTAATCAATTTTGCAATATTTCCACCTGTACAACTTTCGGCAGTTGCTAAAGTTTGTTTTTTTGTAGTTAATAATTTACCAATTGTTTCTTCTATAGAACTTGAATTTTCTTCGCCTAGAGTAATGTCTTCGACTAAAGAAGATAATTCTTGGTAGCAATTTTCCATTAAAGAATTTAATTTGTCCTTATTATCATCTTTTCCGCTTAAGCGTAATCTTGTTTTTCCGTAAGAAGGTAGATATGCGAGTTTAATTTCAGAAGGTAAATTATCTTCCCATGATTCTAACCTTTTAGCGATTTTACTTTCGCCCATTCCGTAAGTGATGATTGTTTTATGAAGAATAAAAGGTAAACGGAACTCTTTTTGTATTTTAGGTAAAACACCATATTTTAGTAAACCTTTCATTTCATTTGGTACGCCAGGTAATGAGATAATTGTTTTATTATTTCTGGAAAACCACATGCCAGAAGCAGTTCCTAAATGATTTTTTAAAATAGTTGCTTTTTTTGGAAGCATTGCTTGTTGTAAATCTAATTCGGTATATTGATAATTAACTTTCGCAAATAACATTTTTATATGTTCTTGAATATCGTTATGCATTGTTAATTCATCTTTGAAATACTTGGTTAATGTATGTTTGGTAATATCATCTTTAGTTGGTCCTAAACCACCAGTTAAAATGATTATATCTACATTCTCTTCCGCTTGACGGATGGTTTTTAAAATATGCGTTTTATCATCTTGAATAGAAGTTATTTGATACACAGAAACACCAATTTTATTTAATTCTTCGGCAATAAATTTAGAATTAGAATCTAGAATTTGACCTATTAAAATTTCATCGCCAATAGTTATAATTTCTGCTTGCATATTTCACTTTTATGTTAAAGTGGTAAAGGTATTATTTAGATTTAATATTTTTGTTACATTTGTGAAAAATTAACTATTATGAAAAAAAATCTATATTTCACAGTCTTTCTATTTATTTTTAGTTTGTCAAGTTATCAGATTTTTGCGCAATCTATAACTTCTGGACCAAAACCAGTTATAGACCAATATTTATCAGGCGCAATTATTCCATTACCTGTAATATTAATAGACCCATTAACGTCAGAAATATTAACATATGAAGCAACAATACTTTGCGGACAAACATCTGTAGAATTAACAGCACAGTTTACCGACGTAGGTGTAACTGATAGTTATGCTGTAGAATCTATTCCTTATTCGCCAATAAGATTTGGTTTTGAAGGATTTTTGCCTGGAGCGAATATTATAGTGCCTAATGATGATATGTTTTCAGGATTAATTGATTTAAATGCCGGTGGAGGAACTGATTTTGAATTTTGCTTTTTTCAAAACATATATGATCAATTTGTAATTAATGATAATGGCGTGGTCACTTTTGATTTATCTTTTGCTAATCAGGTTGTTGGTGGTAATCCGGCTAATGGTGGTTGGCGTTTGCTCTATAATTCTGCTGAAGCTGCGATTGCTGGCACAAACCCAAATGATCCAATACAATTAGGTAACAGCGGTAATCAATTTTTATTAAATAACTCAATTTATTTACCAGGTCAAGATTTGTTTTCTACTAACTTGCAAGCACCTGGAGAGTTTTATTATAACGTTTACGGTATAGCACCAAATAGAAAAATGGTAATTGGTATGTCTGAAGTGCCAATGTATGGTTGTTTTTCAACGACTCAAACACATCAGTTGATAATATATGAGACGACTAATATTATGGAGATTCATATTCAAAATATAGATATTTGCGATACTTGGAATGGTGGTTTTACACTTATAGGAATTCAAAATGACGCAAGAAACAACTCTTTTGTGGTGCCAAATAGAGATACTGATGCTTGGAATGCTTATAATGAATCTTGGCGATTTGTACCAAATGGAACAACAGCAACAACACCAACATTTGCTTGGTATGAAGGTTATGTAGATGAATTTAATGTAGGTACTTTAATTAGCAATAATCCTAACCATGTATTTAGTCCACTTGTAAATACTACATATACCGCGGAAGTTAGATATACAGAAACTTGTTCAGGATTAGAAATAGTTTCAACAGTAGAAGTAGATATAATTTTAGCAAACGATTTGTTAGGAGAAATAGTAGAAGATGCTACGTTAACACCTATTGAAGATATTTTCTTTTGTGCTGGATCTGGTGCTACATTTGACGTAAAAGCAAAAGTTGTATTTGACCCATTAATGTTTTTTGTGGATTATCAATGGAGAGAAGTTTCTACTAATAGTATAGTTAGTGTACAAGAAACTTATACTATTGATAGTGCAACAATAGAATCAGCAGGTAATCTTTCTGAACTTTATGAAGTAACTATGTCTTTATATCTTATTGGTGAAATACCAGGAGTAGATCCGTTTACTTGTGCTATTTCAGACACAGTTAATGTGATTATTGGCACACCATCTTTTGATGGTTTAAATCCAATATATTGTATTGATGATGTTGACCCGTTTCCAACAAATATTTGGCCTTTTGCAACTTCTAGAGTATTTACCATTAATAATGGTGGTTTTATAGATGCAAATACAGGTGAGATAGATTTAAATGCTTCTGGATTTGGTACAGATTCTACAGGAAACTTTACAGTAACATTGACCGCTGGCATTGTACCTAGTAATTGTACTTTTAGTTTTAATATTACAATACAATCATCTCCAACAGTAGATACATTACAAGATGTATTTGCTTGTGATACATATATATTACCAGTTTTAGTAGAAGGAAATTATTATACAGAATCTAACGGTAATGGTACGTTATTAATTGCAGGCGATATTATTGCAGAAACGCAAACAATTTACATTTATGCAGAAACTGGTACTACTCCTAATTGTTCTGACGAAAGTTCTTTCAGTATAATTTTAACAGAATATGATGACTCTTCATTTAGTTATAGTGATACTTATGCAATTTCTGATACTAACCCTATACCGACAAACATAGTTACTCTTGGTGGTGTTTTTACTATTAACAATGGTGCAGTAATTAACCCCACAACTGGAGAAATTGACTTAACATCTACAACTGTAGGAGAAACATATTTAATCACTTATACAACAAATGGTATGTGTCCTGCTTCTTCTACCTTTGCAATCACTATTGTTGAAAATGCCATTAATTACCCAAATGCAGTTGTTGAAATTTCAGGCGACAACCCAATACCAATAATTACAATTTCTGGTGGAACTTTTACTATTGACAATGGTGCTTCTATAAATGAAACTACAGGTGAAGTTTTCTTAAATACTACAACAGTTAACACAACATACACCATTAATTATACTTACAACAACTTACGTATTAACACTTATACTTTTGAACTAACTGTTGTAAATACTTTAAGTATTGAAGATGACTTATTAAACAATAACGTTTCCATATTTCCAAATCCAACAAAGAATGTTTTCACTTTAAAAAATGAAAGTAATTTTAAATTAGAAAAATTAGAAATAATAAGTTATTTAGGTAAATTAATAAAAACTGTTCCGTTAACTAATATGGACTTAGAAAAACAAATTTTAATCAAAAATTTAACCGCTGGCGTTTATTTTATCAAGATAACTTCTAAAAACGGAAAAATTTCTAAAAAACTAATTGTTAAATAATTACTGATATTCGGAATAAAATTACTTTTTAAAATTCATTTTAACTATATTTGTAAGAGACAAATTTATAGCAAAATGAATGTATTTTTAACCAAAAAGTTAGAGCAAGTATTACCTAAAATTAAAGCAATTTTGGATGAACACATTTATCCATTAGAAAAACAATATTTAACCTTACCTTTTAGTAAAGTTGCATCTAAACTAAAAGAAGTTCGTGAAATTGTGCAACAGCAAAACTTATGGAACCTTCATTTAAGTAAAAACCATGGTGGTTTAGGTTTTGATTTAGTTGAGTTTGGGCAAATAAGCGAATTATTAGGCACATCGCCATATGGTCATTATTGTTTTAATTGTAATGCGCCAGATATTGGTAATCAAGAATTGTTATTAGAAAACGCATCCGATTATATAAAGGAAACTTTTCTAAAACCACTAATAAAAGGTGAAAGTCGAAGTTGTTTTGCAATGACCGAACCAGATTTTGCAGGTTCAAACCCTGTAAATATGGGTACAACTGCTATGAAAGAAGGTGATTCTTACGTTATTAACGGAAGAAAATGGTTTACTACAGCAGCAGATGGCGCAACATTTACCATTGTAATGGCAAACACCAATCCTACAGCAGAAAACAAATATCAAAAAGCAAGCATGATAATTGTACCTATGGAAACCGAAGGATTAGAAATTATCCGAAATATTTCTATTATGGGTGAAGAAAATGACAGTTGTTTTAGCCATTCAGAAATTCAATTTACCAATTGTAAAGTACCAATTAAAAATTTAGTTGGTAATGAAAATGAAGGTTTTAAACTAGCGCAACAACGACTTGGTCCAGGAAGAATTCATCATTGTATGCGATGGATCGGTATTTGCGAACGTGCATTCGATTTAATGTGTAAAAGAGCAGTATCAAGACAGATAAGTGATACCGAAAAATTAGGCCATAAACAAACCGTTCAAAATTGGATTGCCGAATCGCGTGCGGAAATAAATGCCGCAAGATTTATGGTGCTACATACGGCAAAAAAAATAGACGAAGTAGGAGCAAAGGAAGCAAGAATTGAAATTTCAACCATTAAATTTTATGTAGCAAATGTCTTAATGCGTGTTTTGGATAAAGCAATTCAAATACATGGTGCATTAGGTATAACGGATGATATTATTTTATCATTTTGGTACAGACATGAACGTGGCGCAAGAATTTACGATGGTCCAGACGAAGTACATAAAAGTGCTTTAGCAAGACAAATTTTGAAAGGTTATGGGTTAGATGTTGTGAAAAGAGGTTAGACTTTTAGAGGTTGTACGTCCCTGGTATAGGTTGACCATAAAAGTCAATTTATATGAGAACAAATTTAAAGAAATTACGAAAACAATTACGCTATTCTGAAGATTTAAAAAAAGAGATTGTATCTTTATTTGAAAAAGGAACTTATAGCGTTTTACAATTAGAACGTTTATATGGTATGAATAATGTCACTATTTACAAGTGGATATATAAGTATTCTACATTTAATGACAAAGGAATTAGAGTAGTAGAGATGAAAAAAAGCAGTAGTTTAAAATTAAAGGAATTAACTAATAAAGTTAAGGATTTAGAACAAATAGTTGGTCAAAAACAAATTAAGATTGATTTCTTAGAAAAGATGATTGAAATTGCAGAAGATGAATTATCGATACCGATTAAAAAAAAGTTCAACACCTCACAATCAACTGGTTCAGGGAAAACAAAACAACAATAAATTTTTCAATGAATAATCTTTATAAAACATTAGACATAAGCAAACAGGCTGTATTTCAATATCAGAAACGACAAGAAATTTTTGATACTAAGATACAAGTTTTGCTACTTGAGGCAGAGGAACTCCGAAAGGAACATCCAGGTTGTGGGGTTGAGAAAATGTATACTACTTTAAACCCAAAATTTATTGGGCGAGATAGGTTTGTTGCCTTATTTATGGAATTAGGTTTTAGATTAAATAAAAAGCAAAATTACCGCAGAACGACTTATGCTGGTAGTATTTATTATCCTAATTTAATAAAAGGGTTGTTTGTAAACGCACCATCAATAGTTTGGCAATCAGACATAACTTATATTTATGTTGCTGGTAATTTTTATTATGCGGTATTTATAATTGATGTTTTTACAAAAATTATAGTTGGTTATCAATTATCAGATCACATGAGAGCAACTGCAAATATAAAAGCATTAAATATGGCTTTAAAAGTATATAAAGCACCTGACATTCATCATTCAGATAAAGGTTCTCAGTATACATCAAAACAGTATCTGAAAATTTTAAAAAATAATAATAGTCAAATAAGCATGGCTTTATCTGCTCAAGATAACGCTTATGCTGAAAGAATAAACCGAACTATAAAAGAAGAATATTTAGACTACTGGAAACCTGAAAACTTTAATCAATTAAAAAAGTGTGTAAAAAAAGCAGTTGAACATTATAACAACAAAAGACCACATAATAATATAGGTAAATTAACACCAATAGAATTTAAAATAAAGTGGAAAAATAATAATTTAGTAAAGAACAATAATTTTACTATTTTTAACAACGAAGAATTAATAAAAACCGGTCAACACTAATCAGGGAAATACAAACGAATTATAACCTAAATAAACTTTTGCGACCTTTGCGAAAAACTTAGCGACCTTTGCGGTTAAACCTATGCAAAAACTATCCATAAATCAAATAATTAA
>Ga0256834_1000919_pt1 | contig 20680 bp, 16 predicted proteins | sample 4281140metaG_FD_190536 | JGI IMG/M metagenome (GOLD analysis project Ga0256834, IMG submission 190536) | Hydrothermal vent microbial communities from East Pacific Rise, Pacific Ocean - 4281-140 | ecosystem: Environmental > Aquatic > Marine > Hydrothermal vents | place: Pacific Ocean: East...
AATAAAAACGGCGAATACAAATACGCCTGTATGATATATGCCACTGCCCCGCTTCTTGATATTAAATACCTCAAAACCGGACTTGAAAAACTAAAAAATTCCGATTCTTGCTTTTCGTTTAGCGCTACGACGTATGACTTTCCTATTTGGAGAGGATTTGAGATTGAAAATCAAAAGGCAAAAATGCTATGGCCCCAATACCTAAACACAAGAAGTCAGGATTTAAAAGAAGTCTATCACGACGCCGCTCAGTTTTATTGGAAAAAACTAAGTTGCCAAGAAAAATTCACTTTTGACGGAAATATTCCGATACTTATTCCGAGATACTTGGTCCAAGACATCGACACGATTGAAGATTTTATAAGAGCCGAGCTTATTTTTAAGGCGCTGAATGACTCTGATAAGAGTTGATTTCTCAAGTGATATAGGGCTTGGGCACTTAAAAAGAGCTACTCTTTTTAGTGAAAAGTTAAAATTGAATAATGAAAAGATTGTTATTATTTGTAAAGAGTGCGAACAAAAACAGACCGATTTTCCGATTATTCAAATCAAAGACGAAAACGAATTTTTTGAAATAGTCAAAAAACTACACCCCGACAAAGTAATCGTAGATAATTACGACTTCACTTACGAAGAAGAAAAAAAATTCAAAAACCTTTTCTCTGATATTAAGCTTATCTGTTTTGACGATACGTATAAAAAACACTGCTGCGATGAAATAATCAACATAAACCCGGCCGCAAAAAGAGAAAAATACCCTAAAAACGTAAAAGTAACAATCCTAAAAAAGCCTCTTGTAGGTGAAAACTTTAAAAAAGCTAAAAAAAGATATTTTAAAAGAAAAGGCATTTTTATAAGTTTCGGAGGTACGGATGCAAAAGAGATGAGTTTGAAAGTACTAAACATCCTAAAAAAACATAAACTCAAAACACCTATCCATCTCTACACCACAAGCGCAAATAAAAACCTAAAAAAAATAAAAAAATTTTGTTTTTTAAACAGATGGTGTCATCTTCATATCGATGAAGACGTGGCACTCGCAATGGCAAAAAATGAATTTGGAATAATCACACCAAGCACTATTGCCATTGAAGCTATGTATATGAAACTGCCTTTTATTGCCGTACAAATAGCCGACAATCAAAAAGAAATAGCAAAATACCTAAAACAAAAACGCATAAAGGTTTTAAGTGAAAGAGAAATCAAAAAAGTGTTTGATATAATTCGCAAAAAAGGCTATTGAGTGCTTGAAAACAGAAAAATAATAACCTATTATCTCGATTTTTTAATTCAATCGTCTCTAACATCGATTAAATTTCAAAAAAACCAAGGACACATAGATAAAAACTCCCTAAACGACATAAATTACTTTTTAATTAATTACGGAGAAAAAGACAAAAAAACATTTAAAGACAACCTCTGTATTTTAATAAATCATCTCGAAAAACTTGAAAAGAAGAATAAATATAAAATCGTTTTTTTTCCGTTTGTAAACGAATTTATTGAAGTTTCAAAAACAAGAGAAGATAAAATTTACTCCGCTCCCATTTACTTTTCTTTCGATATCGACGAAAAATTTCAAAAATTACTATTCGATTTAAAAAATTTTTCCATAAATTTTAAATCCAAGATTTTCGATTCGTTGTTTGATAATGCGGAGTTGTTTTTTAATAATTACTACGCTTCAAGTAAAATATTCGCTATAAACCATGAAGATTTAGATAATTTAAAAAAAGAATTAAACGACGAGGAATTCGAAAAAAAATATCCCAAAAAAGACAAAGAATTTTTTTTCAGCGTCCTAAAAAAATATGCCGAAAGCTCAAATCTATACGTAAAAAAAAGCGATTCGTTATATCAATTTATTAAAAATTTTAACGAAGAATTGGCAAGTAAAATTAATAAAAACGAAAACTTAAATACTTTAATTCAAAACGAGGTTTTTTCTTTAATAGCCGTCGTAAACACGGAAGCTCTAATCCAAAGCGATTTAATAACCTTGGGATTGATAAACGCTTATAAATCTTCTATTATTCCTTATTTCGAAAACATTTCACCAAACGACAAATTAAACAGAATCTTATATTTTCATCCGAAAAGATATTTTGAAAAAGTCGATATTGAAACAAGCCCGAAAAACACTCTAAACATCACCGAAGAAAAATTAAAAGACCTTCAAAAATCGCATTTCGGCTCTTTCAGCTCTAAATTCGCTTTAACTCTCTCGCAACGGCTCGCACTTTCGGCATACCTCTCAGCACTTGACATTATTCCCGTAAACGGACCTCCAGGGACCGGTAAAACGGCTCTTTTAAGAGGTATTTTTGCCGATTATATAGTCAAAAACGCATTAAAAGCCAAAATTTCATACGATAAAGTAAAAAACGACCCTTATTCCTTAATCGACACCGGTATGCCTATTTTAGGCACTTCCAGCGTTCGACAGGCGATAAACAACATTATAGAAGGAATCTCTGGAGGTTTCGAAGAAGCCGACAAACTCGATAACCCTCTTTTTAAAAGATGGCTAAAACTCCCTCAATACGACGCGGATAAAAAAATAGATTTAATTAACAATTATTGCGTAGTCCCTCAAATAAGAAACAGCGAAAACAAATACGAAAACGGGGTGTTATTCACGGGAATTGATAATATTTTCGAATATTTAGAAAATATCAATCCCGAAGAATTGGAAGAGGATTTTGTAGAGTTTTTCGAAAAAAGTTTTGAAAAATCATATGAATTAAACGAAATTATAGAGTTTTTATCTCAAAAAATAATTCAAAACATCTCGGTTATAAACCGAACGATTGAAAATTCAGAAAATTTAATAAAAACTTACGAAAAGTTAGATACAAGCGTAAGATTTGAAACCTTTTTTTATTCTTTGCACCTTTTGGAAGCGTTTTTTATTCAAAACCTCAAAAAAATCAATAGACCAAAAATTTCAAACTGCCCTATTTGCGGAGGAAACATCGTAAACGAAGAAAAAAATTTTAAATGCAGTAAATGCGATTTTACAATTAAAAAAAATAACAAAATTAAAGTTTCAACAATCGAAGATTTGACTGATTTATTAAACGAGACACTAAAACAAAACGAAACTACCTACGGACTCAAAAAAAACGGAAAATTTTTTGAAATAGTGGAAAAACCGCAATTATCAAACATACAAAGGCTTTTCGTAATCACTCCTTTATTTCCGATGCTAACGGTAACCATGCACTCTTTATACGGAGCGTTTAAAGAAAAAAAAGAAAACGGCTATGTATTAAACGAATCGTTTTTCGATTTGGTATTATCCGACGAATCCGGAATGATATTGGCACCCGTAGCTCTTCCCGCACTCTTTAGCGCAAAGAAAATGGTGATAGTAGGAGACGAAAAACAGATAGAGCCGGTATATCCTTTTGATGAAATAGTGGATAAATCCATAATCAAAAACAGACTCGAAAATATTGACTACGACGAATTCAAAAAAAATCACAGCGCTATTGCTACCAATTTTTTAAAACTCGCAAACAGGTCGGTATGGTTTGAGAGTTTTGATATTAAACCTTACGAAAAAAACGCGTTATGGCTAAAAGAACATTTCAGATGTAAAGACGAAATTATTGAATATTGCAACGAAATCGTTTACAAAGGCATTTTAATACCAAAAGTTAGGTCATTTAACCCGAAACTTTATTTAGACGGAAAATATCCTTCAATGAAAATAATCAACGTAGATTCGGAAGTTAAAAACAACTCCTCAAAAAAAGAAGCCGAAGCTATTGTTTCGTTTTTAACTCAAAACATTGAAAAACTGACAAAACTTTACAACGAATACAAAAACGAAAATTTAACTCCCGACCAGTTTTACAGACATATCGGAATTGTAACGCCTTTTAACAATCAAAAAAGAACTATCAAAAAATACCTAAAAGACGCCGGCAAATACAATCTTCAAAAAATTCTCGTCGGAACGGTGCACGCTTTTCAGGGAAGCGAGAGGGAAATAATACTCTTTTCTCCGGCGATCGATAAAAATTTTACGGGAGAGCATTTCACCAACCAAGACGACGGAAATATGATGAACGTGGCGGTATCAAGAGCCAAAAGCGCATTTTGGGTTTTCGGAAACAAAAACGGAATGAAAAACGCCGGAATTTATACGAAAACCCTTGTGGAATACATAGAAAAAAACTTTAGCTGTGAAATAGCTCAGTGTCCTTTGTGCGGGGGATGTATTATCGAAGATGAAAAATGTTTCAAATGCGAAAACTATCACTGGAGTCCAAAAACAAAACAAACGCAAGGTTGCAGGTTTATTATATGGAAAGAAAACAAAACCACCGCTTCAAAAATCGATAAAGAAACACTTTTGAAACTTTTAACGGAAGAAATCGAAATAAACGGGAAAAATTTTTATTTTGATAAAAACGAAAAATATTTTATAAAAGAAAAAACAAAAACATGCCCTAAATGCGGAGGAAAATTGATATTAAAAACGGGCAGATTCGGAAAATTTTACGGATGTGAAAATTTCCCGAAATGTAAATATACGGAAAGTGCAAATGAAATATAAAAAATTCCAAGATTTATCTTTAGAAGAAAAAAAAGAGGTTTTAAGCTGGAGAAATCATCCGGAAATTAGAAAATGGATGTATAATAAAGAAGAAATTCCACTTGAAAACCATTTGAAGTTTATAGAAAGCTTAAAAAATAAACCCAACAAAATCTACTTAAAAGTAGATGACTTGGGTGTTGTAAATTTTGAGGTTTTTAAAGATTATGTTGATATCGGAATACATAAAAATCCGAATAAACAAAAAGTCGGCAAAAGATTAATGGAATTTGCGATAAATTACGCTTTTAACGAGTTAAAAGCAAAAAAAATAATTCTTTACGTTTTTGAAGACAACGTTAAAGCAATAAACCTTTATAAAAAATTCGGATTTATCCAAACGGATAAAAAAGACGACCTCATCAAAATGGAGCTGAAAAATGAAAATAGGAAACCATGACACTCAAAAAAAAGTATTCATAATAGCCGAATTATCCGCAAACCATAGCGGCGATATTCAAGTAGCAAAAGATACTATTTACGCCGCAAAAGAGGCGGGAGCGGACGCTATCAAGCTTCAAACTTACACGGCGGATTGGATGACGATTGAGTGTAAAAAAGAGGATTTTATCATTAAAGGTGGAACGCTTTGGGACGGAATAAGCCTGTATGAGCTATATAAAAATGCCGCTATGCCGCTTGAATGGCACGAAGAGCTTTTTGAATATGCAAGAAACCTCGGACTTGAAATTTTCAGCTCTCCATTTAGCAAAGAAGCAGTCGATTTTCTTGAAAAATTCGACCCTCCGGCATATAAAATCGCTTCTTTTGAAATAACGGATTACGAACTTATAGATTATACGGCAAGCAAAGGAAAACCGGTAATTATTTCCACAGGAATAGCCACTTTACAAGAAATTCATGACGTCGTAGATATATGTAAAAAAAGAGGCGTTGAAGTTACGCTTCTTAAATGTACATCGGCATATCCGGCACCGAGAAGCGAAGTGAATTTAAAAACTATCCCGGCATTAAAAGAGATATTTAAAACAGAAGTAGGATTTTCAGACCATACTTTAGGTATTTCAGCGCCGGTAGCGGCTGTGGCTATGGGAGCGAGAATAATTGAAAAACATTTTATTTTGGATAAATCGATAGATAGCCCGGATAAAGATTTCAGCCTAACACCTGAGGAATTCAAAGAAATGGTAAAAGCAGTTAGAGAAACGGAAGAGATGATAGGTGAGATTAACTTCAAACCAAAAAGCGGAAGGCAGTTTGCAAGAAGCCTTTATGTCGTAAAAGACATCAAAAAAGGAGAACCTTTTACCCGCGAAAACGTAAAAGCGATACGCCCGGGATTCGGACTTCATCCGAAATACCTACCAGAGATTCTTGGCAAAAAAGCGTGCCGCGATTTAGAAAAAGGCGATAGACTTAGATGGGAGGATATAAATGATTGATTATTTTTTTCATAAGGTGGACCCAAAAAATGTAAAAATTTCTATGGTAATGATGGTAAAAAACGAAGAGGATATTATTGCTGATAATATTAAATTTCATGCAAATATCGGTGTTGACAATTTTGTAATTCTTGATAACGGTTCTACGGACAATACAGGGGATATTTTAAAAGAATTAAGTAAAGATTATGAAATAATTATCGATTATAACCCTTCTAAAGCTTATAAACAAAAAGAATGGATGACAAAACTTGCCAAAAAGGCAAAAAAAATTTTTAATCCGGATTGGATTATAAACAATGACGCAGACGAATTTTGGGCACCTAAAAATGCCGAGAGTTTAAAAGATGTTTTACATTTCAAAGGAGGGGTTTTACAGGTTCAACGTTCCAATATGCTTTTATATGAGGGAATAAACAACTACAAAGAAAGCGAATACAGGGTTATAAATCAGATTTTAACTAGAGAAGACTATGAAAACTTAAATATTATGCTTGGAAAAATAGGGAGAAAAACAATTATAAACCCTCACGGATACATAAAAACAAACGCCGGTAACCACAGCGCCGAACACATTGCGTTTTGGAAAAAAAAGACACCTGAAAATATTCATATTTACCATTATCCATTTAGGACTTTTAAACAGTTTGAAACAAAAGTAAAATTATATGTGGAAATCTTAAAAGAAAACCCAAATGCAAAAATAGGGCCTCATGTTAAAAAATGGGCAAAACAGTATTTAAATGGAAAAATAGAAGAAGAGTGGAATAAAATAAAAGTGGATGAAAAAGATCTCGAGTGTCTTCAAAAATTTAATATTATAAAAAAAGATATAACAATGAAAAACTTATTTAAAAAGTTCGAACTGTTATGAAATACCTCGGCAATATTATTTTTGCTTTAATTTTTACTATTTTTTTGATTTTTCCGGATTTCTTAGCAAATCTGCTTTGGAAAAACTACTATATCGTAACTTCCAAAAACACACTAAAAGAGATATTTATCACCTTTATTATTGCTCTTTTGGTATCATTCTTATCCAAACGGCTAAAACTTATTTTCGGGGCAATTTTTATTTTACTGAGTTTTATTCAGATAGGATATTTTGCATATTTTCACACTTACATGCCTCCATACCAACTTGATTTACTTTTTAGCGAATACAAAGATATTTTTACAGCTCTTTCACAAATTATATTAATTATCATAGGACTTGTCATAGCGATAATTTTTCTTTTGATATTAATGAATCTTTTTCATAACATTACAAAACCGAAAACTTACAGATTTACATCTCTTATCATAATAGTCCTTCTGATAATTTTCCCTTTTGTTATGGCAAAGAAAAAAGCAGTATATATGCCAAACGCTACGCATTTTAGCTATTTAAACACACTTTTTGCAATTGATTTATGGATAATAGATAATCTCTCATCTCAAAAAACCCATAAATTCAAACCTTATTCAGTAAAAAAAATAAACGGAGGAAGACCAATTGTAATTATGATAATGGGAGAGAGTCTTAATTTTAAAAGAATGCACCTCTACGGCTGGGACGTAAACGACACGCCGAACCTCGACAAACTCGCAAAAACGGATAAAAATTTTGAATTTGTAAAAGCAATCAGCGGGGGAATTAATACACCCGTTAGTATCGTTACGTTTTTTAACGTAAAAAGAGAGCCTCAAAATATCGACCTTTTACTATCTCAAAAAACAAACCTTTTAAAACTTGCCAAACAAAACGGTTATAAAACTTATTGGCTAAGTATGCAAGAAGAAGGCACATCGATTTCTTCTCTTTTGAATTATGCGGATATTAAAAAAACAAGAAAAGATTTCAAAGAAAAATATGACGACGCGCTGATAAAAGAGTTAAAAAAAATACCTTTTAACAACAAAACTTTCATAGTACTACACCTAAGAGCCGACCATGCCCCATATGAAAAATATACCCCACCGACATTTTACAAATGGAATTTTCATACAGACAACAATACGTTATACAGAAGAAACAGTTACTACGACAGCGTTTTGTACGTGGATTATATAATCTCAAACATAATAAACTATATGAAAACTCATCATAAAAATTTCATAATCTACTTCACTTCCGACCACGCGGAAATGTTAGGATTTCCTGAAGAATACGGCAAATACGGACACTCTCAACTCGTTTTTGGAGATACCTATGTACCTTTTATATATTACAGCGACTCCTTTCACAAAAAATTAAGTAAAAAATATTATAATCACTATTTAATTTCTAAAATGCTTGCAAAAGATTTGGGATACGAAATCACCAATCCCAACGATAACGGAACTTATTTTGTAAACGGTGTAAAAATAGACGGAAGCGCAGGATTTTTACATTATAAATTTAAAAACCAAAAAATAATTAAACTCAAGGACAAGGATTGAAAAAATTACTACCGAATATAATCTTTATGCTAATAACGACCGCTATTTTAATAGCTCCGGATTTTATCACGAATCTATTTTTTCACGGGTATTATGATTTTACGTGGTACAGATTCAGCCGTGAATTTTTCGCAACTCTTGGGATTACTTTTATTTTAAGCTTTACTCCGAGATTGTTTTTAACAAGCGTTTTATCGCTTTTTGTACTTTTTGCGTTTATAAGTATCGCTCATTTCGCATATTTTCACACATATCTAATGCCTTATGAAATCGGAATTTTAGGCAATAGCGACGATTTAAAAGATGTAATTTATTCTATTTCGGATATTTTGCCTTTAACAATATTTTTATTGATTTTATGGGGAGGGCTTAGCTTTTTTATTTACTATTTGGATAAAAAACTAAAACCTCTGAAATTACCAAAACCCTCAACCGCATTTTTCATACTTTTATTAATAGTTTATCCTTATTTTATTCACAAAAAACCGAATATTTATCTTGCTAATTTTACTCATTTTTCTTATTTCAACACCCTAAACACCCTTTATTTAGCCTTTTTGGATACCTTTAGAAAAAAACCTCATCACAATTACAAACCTTATGTCGTAAAAAAAGTTGACGGCGGAAAACCGATAGTTATAATGATTATGGGTGAGAGTCTCAATTTTAGACGTATGCACCTCTACGGCTGGGACGTAAACGACACGCCAAACCTCGACAAACTCGCAAAAACGGACAAAAATTTCCAATTCAAACCGGCTATCAGCTGCTCGGTGAGAACGATTTGTTCGGTTACGACGTTTTTTTATAATAAAAGAGAACCAGACAATATGAAACTTCTCCTAAATAACAAAACCAACATTATGAAACTTGCAGACGAAAACGGATACGACACATATTGGCTTAGCATGCAAAGCGACGTTAGTTTGATGTCAAAAGTGATGAATTTCGCAAAACATAAAAAATTCGAATGGCAATTTAAAAGAAAATACGACGACTCCTTGGTAAAAGCACTTGAAAAAATCCCGTTTGATAAAAAAACTTTCGTAGTATTGCACCTAAAAGCCGTCCACTCTCCTTATAACAAATACGTCCCTTCTAAATTTTACAAATTCAGCGGAAGAAGAGGAGATTACTACAACGGCGTCCTTTACAACGACTATGTAATTTCAAGCGTAATAAACTATATGAAAACTCATCATAAAAATTTCGTAATCTACTTCACCTCAGACCATGGAGAAATGTTAGGATTTCCTGACGAACATGGCAAATACGGACACTCTCAACTCGTTTGGGGAGATACGTTCGTGCCGTTTTTGTACTACAGCGACAAATACCACAAAAACCTAAACAAAAAATTTTACAACCACTATGAAATTTCAAAAATGCTAACAAGAGATTTGGGATATGAGATTATCAATCCTAATGAAGACGGCACATATTACGTAAACGGGGTACAAATAGACGGAAGTGCGGGCTGGATGCACTATAAATTCAAAAATTGCCAAAACCCACTAAAAAATCCTGAAAATTGTGTAAAATTAATCAAAAAGGTCAAATATTGAAAAAAAAATATAATCTTTTTAAAAACGCAAGTTACGCATTACAAGGAATTCTGACACTTCTTAAAGAAAGAGCCTTTCAACTTGAGCTTTTGTTTGTTATTCCTCTTTTGGCGCTTCTTTTTTTTCTTGATTTAAGCGCTATACAAAAATCGATAATGGCAGCGAGTTTGATTTTTATTTTAATTACGGAGGCTCTAAATACCGCTGTTGAATATACCGTAGATTTGGTAACTGATGAGTGGCATGAATTTGCTAAAAGGGCAAAAGACACCGCAAGCGCGGCTGTCTTTTTCAGCCTCGTTCAAGCTGCTGTAATATGGGGGATAAACTTATTCCTTTCTTAAAACCTTATCGCTTATAAAATCGCTTAATTTGCTTGATTTAAACTCTTTAAATTTTTCTCTATTCTTATCAAACCACTCTACAAAATCGCTTTTCCCGTCATAAAGCTCAAAAACCCTTTTTATCTTCCCCGCTTTGCTCCACGGCAAATACAAATATTTCAGTCTAAGTTCTTTATCAATAGCCCATTTTTTATCGCGCCCGTTTAAAATATGCCACAAAACCGCTACGAATCCAGTCCTATCCGCTCCCGCTTTGCAATGAAAAAGAATAGGTTTTTTTGCTGTTTTTAGGATATGAATCAACTTTTCAAGTTCATGTTTTTTGATTCTCTCGGGAGAGCGGGAAAGAAGTGCCACCGTATAATACTCAACCCCCATCTCCTCACAAATCTCTTTTTCTCTTTTATAAAGATAGTTTTTGTTGTTACCTCTTAGGTTTATGATAGTTTTTATGCCGTATTTTTTTATTATTTTTTTAAGTCTCCAAGGAGTGAGTTGAGCGCTTCTATAAACTCCCTCGTCAACCTCGTGAAAATTAAACCAAAAAAGATTTAAAACATTGTGCTCTTCGGTTATTACTTTCAAAAACTCACGCAAGATTTTCTAACCTTTTTATTAGTTTTAAAGGCGTAAGAGCGTAATTAGGCTCATAGTTACCGGCAATAGAGTGCGCAAGGCTTGCGTGAATCGTAGCTTTTAAAGGATGCCACCCTTGCGCCAGCAAAGAACCTATCATCCCTGAGAGCACATCTCCGCTTCCGCCTTTTGCAAGCGCTACGCTGCCGTTAGGGTCGATATGAAGATTTCCTTTGTAAGCGATTATCTTATTCGCTCCTTTTAAAAGCAGGACTATTTTAGGATATTTTTTACTAAATTCTTCAGCCAAGTAAAATCTGTTTTTTTGTACGTCGCTTGGAGAATATTCACCCATCCCCACTACCTTCAAAAGCGCCGCAAATTCTTTAGGGTGAGGAGTTAAGACTATATTTTCCTTACTTAAAAAATCTCTTATTTCACTTCTATAAAACATATCCGCATCAATAACCATAGGAATGTCAAGTTTTAAAATCTCTTCCATTTCATCGTCAAAATGATTATCAAGCCCCATACCAAACGCCAAAGCACTAAAACCTTGAATATGATGAGAGTGCATAATTTCATAAGGGATATTGATTTTATCGTCATGACTTACGACACTAACAAGCCCCGCTCCGAAATTAAAAGCCGCCATAGCCGCCATAATCCCGGCACCCGGCTTTTCGCCTACAAGCACACCCAAATGCCCGTAAGTTCTTTTGTGAGCGTTTTGTTTATCTCTTAGAGGAAGTATCAAATCTTCTTTTTCCCAAACGTGATAATGAGTAGGACCTTTGTATTTATTAAAACTAACTCCCAAATCGGCTCTTATTATTTCTCCTACGTAATCTTTTGCCGCATCACTATACAAGCTTAGCTTCTCAGCTCCCATAGTTACCGTAATATCGGCTTTAAAAGCTACGGGTCTTAAATTTCCGTTATCGTCTATTCCGGTAGGAATATCGCATGCAATTTTAAACGCTTTTGCTTTATTCATTTTGCGAATGAGACCTGCTATCTCATCGCTCAAATCTCTTTTTAGCCCGCTGCCGAACAAAGCATCCACGATAACATCGCCGCTTTCGCAATTCTCTTTTACTTTTCCTCCCACCGCTTCAAATCTCTCAAGCTGCAATTTACACATCTGAGATTTAGCCCCAAGCGGCAAATAGAGATTAACGATATAATCCCCATGCAAAATTCTCGCAAGCGTAACTCCGTCAGCTCCGTTGTTTCCCGGACCTGCGACAATATTTATTTTGCTGAATTTCGGAAATCTTTTATAAATTTCAAGCGCCATTGAATATGCGGCGTGTTCCATTAAAATATCTTCGGTCAAATTAAACTTCTCGTAACATTTTTTATCAAGAGAATAGACCTCTTTAAAAACCGGCTTCATACTCTCCTCCTAAAACTCAAAGCCTTAAAAATATCTTCTTTTATAATTTTATCTCTTTTTCGGGTATTTGCGATAGTTTTTGCAAGTTTTAGGGTGTTAAATTCGCTTCTTTTGCTAAGAGAAAAGTTTTTTATCGCTTTTTGTATTATATCATATGCCTCGTTTTCCATTTCAAACTTATGATTCTCTTCAAGATTCGCATTAAATTTACCTTTTTGCATCTCAAAAGCTATCAAAACCTTCTCGAACATATCTTTACTCGAAATTATCTCTTCGCTATCGTCTTCAATCATTTGATGATAAATTTCTATCCTATCATATAGAGGCTCGGAAATTCTGTTTTTATAGCGCCTAATCTCAAGCTCGTTGCACCTGCACTCTTTATGCAAACTCAATAGATTCCCGCAAGGACAAGGATTCATAGCCGCCGCAAATAAAATATCGGTTTCGTATTCCACTTTCGAATTTACACGGCTGATTAAAACTTTTTTATCTTGAAGCGGCAGTCTTAGGTTTTCAAGTACGTCTTTTTGAAAATGAGGAAGCTCGTCAAAAAACAAAATCCCTTTATTCGCAAAAGCAATCTCCCCGACCTTAGCACCCCTACTTCCGCCACCGAAAATCGCGGCTCTTGTGGATGAGTAGTGCGGATTTCTAAAAGGCCTGTGAGGTTTGAATTCTACCTCATTACCCTCTATCGCATTTATTTTCTCAACTTCAAGTATCTCATCAAGACTCATAGGAGGCATAATATACCTAAGTCTGCTAATAATCATCGATTTTCCAACCCCGGGAGAGCCTTCGAACAAAATATTATGAAATCCGGCCGCAGAATATAAAGCCGCCTCTTTTGCTTTTTCTTGTCCCAAAACATCACTAAAATCAAGCCTGAAACTATCGTCGTAATAGTATTTTTCGCCATCAATTTTAAGATAAGAATAACTCAAAGAAGATTTTTCTATTTTTTGAGGCTCGAATTTTTCAAATTCGCTTAAATGAGAAAAAGCGAATATCTCAACTCCCGGTATTTTACTTACCTTTTTCGCACTTTCAAGAGGAATAATAACTTTTTTGGGTCTGAGAGAAAGAATAAGAGGAAAAATAGAAGTCGTATCTTTAAGCCTCCCGTCAAGCCCGAGCTCTCCAAGTACCAAAAATTCTTCAAAATCAAACTCTTTATTGTGATACAAAATACTTAACGCTATGGGCAAATCGAAATGGCTACCTTCTTTCCTAAGGTCGCTCGGACTTAGAGAAATAGTGATTTTTAAAGGAGGAAATTCAAAATCGTTATTTAAAAGTGCGGATTTTACCCTCTCTTTCGCTTCTTGAATCGACTGGCTTCCAAGCCCTACAATAGAAAATCCGGGCAAAGCTCTTATAAAAGAGCTCTCGACTTCTACTTTCTTAGCAATAAATCCGTCAAGTGTGGCAGAGTTTATTTTTTTCGTTTTTGTTTCTGTTTTAATAGCTTTTTCCACTCTTTTTCAAATTTTTTACGTCTTATATAATCGAGCCTCTCGATAAACAAATGCCCGTCAAGATGATCCGTTTCATGTTGAAATGCCACACTCAAAAGCCCCTCGGCGTCCATAATATGCTCTTTTCCGTATCTATCGAAAAATTTGACTTTAACTTTTTTGTATCTTTCCACCTCGTCATAATACTCAGGTACGCTCAAGCATCCTTCGGTATCTTTTTGAGTACCTTCCCACTCCAAAAATTCCGGATTAATCACCTCGATTAACGTATCTTTGCTTTGTTTTCCTTCTTCATCTCCAAGATCGATTATCAAAGCTCTTCTTGGTACCGCCACTTGAATAGCGGCAAGCCCTACACCGCCTTCTTTTAGCATCGTTTCGTACATATCGTCAAGAAGTTTATGAAGTTCTTCATCAAATCTTTCTACCGGTTTTGAAACCTCTTTTAATATTTTATTCGGATAGGTTACGATATCTAAAACAGCCATTATTCTCCTTCATAAACTTTATATAGCATTCCCTCTTCTTCAGCCTCTCTCATTACATTTATCGCATTTTCGACGTACTCTTTCGCGTCTTTTTTGTCTTTTATCTCAACAACGCCCCCGACGATTTGAATCTCTACTTCTTCTCCTTCAAAAAACACTGAAGCCGTAGAAATCATATCAGATAATCTTTCAATTGTTTTTGAGGCTCCGATTCTATCGGTATTTTTCAAAAGCATAGCAAAAATACCTTCGCCTAAATGAGCCACCGTATCCGTTCTTCTTGAAGTTTTCAAAATAATCTTCGAAACGCTTCTATTAGCAAGGATTATATTTTTCTCATTTTTTAGTTGTCTTAATATTTCGTCTTTAATCTTAATAGTCACGACAGAGCTTACATGTGAGAATTTATCGATAAGTTTAATCTCTTTTTGGACTATTTTTAGGAAATATTTCTTATTATAAACTCCGTATCTTTGATCAAACATCGAATTGCTCTCTATCTCTTTTAAAACCTCGATGTTTTTGGAATATAACTTTTTGACTTCGTTAAGTTCCAAATCAAGCTTTTTATTTATCGCCTCAAGCTTAGCTTCGAATTGTTTAACAGTTTTTTCAAGAGCTTTTGGAGAAGCGATAAAAGAGATTTCATCGGCATATTTGTTTAAAAGCTCTTTTATCGTATTTGCATTTTTGTATATCATAGCGGTGCGTTGTAATAGCTCTTTTGAGTATTTAAAAGAGAGTTTGAGTTTTCTTTCGAGTTCGAAATCTTTTTCGTTTTCGTTACTCTCTTCTACCGCTATCATTTCATAAATATGCTTTCTGAAATTAATGTCTTCATCATCAAGCATATTAAAAAAATAGATTCTGTAATAATAAGGAAGCGGAGGCACACCCTCCTCGATTAGTTTATCGAAGACTTTTTTAGCAAATTTCTCAAGAGGAGAGACGGCCTCGTTTAAGTCTCTTGCTTCAATGGATGAAAATTTACTATCTTTCTCTGTCATTAACCTTCTCTTTTTTTAAGAACCTTATCGATTAGTCCGTATTTCATAGCTTCTTCAGCACTCATAAAGAAGTCTCTTTCGGTGTCTTTTTCTATTTTTCTGACACTTTGGCCAGTATTTTCGGCTAAGATTTTGTTTAGTTCTTTTTTCATTCTCAAAATCTCTTTTGCATGAATCTCGATATCCGTCGCCTGACCTTGAGCTCCTCCAAGAGGCTGATGAATCATAATTCTTGCGTGAGGAAGCGCAAATCTTTTGCCTTTAGCTCCGCTACTTAGCAAAAACGCTCCCATACTCGCCGCTTGACCCATACATATCGTCACAACGTCGGGTTTAATGTAGTTCATAGTATCGTAAATAGCAAAACCGCTTGTTACGACACCTCCCGGTGAATTAATATAAAGATAGATATCTTTTTCCGGATTTTCGGCTTCCAAAAACAAAAGCTGAGCCACAATCAAACTCGCCGTGTGGTCGTTGATTTCGCCTTGGAGCATTACGATTCTGTCTTTTAAAAGACGAGAGTAGATATCATAAGCTCTCTCGCCTCTTCCCGTTTTTTCTATAACGGTAGGTATTAATAAACTCATTATTCTCCCTTAATTTTATCCTCTAAAAGTTTATTTAGAAGTTTTTCTTCAACCATATTCATTTTCATAACAGGAATAAGGTTGTTTTCTTGTAAATATTTTACCATATCTTGAGGGTTTTGTCCTTGCATTAACGCTTCATAATAAACCACTTGCATTAGCTCGTCGTCACTAACGCTTACGTTTTCTTTTTGAGCGATTGCGTCGATTAGGAATGTAAGTTTTACTCTCTCTTTTGCTTCTTCTTTGAATTTTTCTCTGAATTCTTTTAGTTTTTCAGGGTTTTCTTGAAGTTCTTTAAGCTCTGCCGGGCTTAATTTTTGAGCTTCGTTATTTACGATAACGTCGATTTCTCTCTCAACAATAGATTCAGGTAAATCGATATCGTATTTTTCTACCAAACACTCAACGATTTTCTCTTTTAGAGGTTGGAAAACTTCCGCTTTTTTTCTTTGTAGAATAGAATCTTTAATGAATTTTTTAAGAGTTTCTAAGTTTGCATTTTCGTCGTTCATATATTTTTTTGCAAGTTCGTCGTTGATTTCTGCCGGAACTTTTTCTTGAATTTCTTGGAGAGTCACTTCAAATTCCGCTTCTTTTCCTGCGATTTCTTTCGCTCCGTAGTTTTCAGGGAATTTTACCTTGATTTTTCTTGTTTCTCCTACTTTCATTCCCACAAGTTGCTCTTCAAATCCTTCGATAAAGCTTTTGCTTCCGATTTCAAGAGGATAGTTTTCAGCACTTCCGTTTTCCATAGGTTTTCCGTCGATGTAACCTTTGAAGTCGATTACCGCAATATCACCTTCTTCAAGAGTATCTTTTTGAGAAACTTTATTCTCAGCCATAGATTCCGCTATTTTTTTAAGCTCTTCTTCAACTTCTTCATCACTAACTTCCGGTAATTCCACTTCCGGTACGCACTCTTTATACTCATCACCGATATTTAATTCAGGCTTAGTGTATACTTTAATCTCAACTTCGATTCCGTCTTCTTTTCTATCGAATTTAGTAACTTCAGGCTCACCGATAATTTCCGCAGTTCCTAATTGTTTGATACCTTCATCAAGAAGTTCTTTTACCGCTTCTGAAATAGCTTCTTGCTCGATATCGGCAGCATACATTTTTTTGACTACTTTTACCGGAACTTTTCCGGGTCTGAATCCTTGAATTTTCGCTTTTTTAGCAATCTCTTTTGCGATTTTGTCTTTTTTAGCTTCAAGAGTTTCGTTGTCGATCTTTCCTGTAACTATCGCGTTTGCAGAGTCAATTTTTTTTGCTTCAACCATTAAAATCCCTTTTTTTAATGGGTATAATACGATAAAAGTAAATAAAACTCAAAAGAAGGAATATGAGCCTAAAATCAATAAAAGAGAAACTAAAACAAAAGCCTCTAAGCAAACCTTTCGGTTATATAAAGAACATAAACGCAACAAACTTAATAGCCCACGGCTTAAACCCGAGTGTGGGAGATATCGTAAAAATAGTTTCTCAAAACCACGAAGTTTTAGGAATGGTTACCGCTCTTAGAGAAAAAGAGTTCGTAGTCACTCCTTTTAGTTTTCTTGAAGGCCTGAAAATCGGAGACAAAGTCTATATCGACGAAGAAGGAATGCAAATTCCGGTGGGTGAGGCTCTTTTAGGACGGGTGGTCGATCCTTTTATGAGACCGGTGGACGGTCTTGGGGAGATAAAATTCGAAACTAAATATCCGATTATGAAAAAACCGATATCCCCTCTTCAAAGAGGAGTAATAGATACTCCCTTCCCGACGGGAGTCAAAGCGATAGACGGACTTTTGACCTGCGGAGTCGGCCAAAAACTCGGAATTTTTGCAGGAAGCGGCGTTGGGAAATCGACGCTTATGAGTATGATAGTAAAAGGCAGCAAAGCCGATATTAAAGTCATAGCGCTTATCGGCGAGAGGGGTAGAGAAATTCCGGAATTTATAGAGCATAACTTGGGTGGAGATTTAACAAACACCGTCATAATCGTAGCAACCAGCGATGATAGCGCACTAATGAGAAAATACGGAGCTTTTAGCGCCATGGCGGTAGCGGAATATTTCAAAGACAAAAACAAAGACGTTTTGTTTTTGATGGATAGCGTTACGCGTTTTGCGATGGCTCAAAGGGAAATAGGTCTTGCCATGGGCGAGCCCCCTACTTCAAAAGGTTACCCGCCAAGCTCCATTATGCTTTTGCCTCAACTCATGGAAAGAGCCGGAAAAGAGAAAGGAAAAGGCGCTATTACCGCATTTTTTACCGTGCTGGTAGAAGGAGACGACACCTCCGCAGACCCGATAGCCGACCAAGCGAGAAGTATTCTTGACGGACATATTATTCTTGATAGAGAACTGACTGATTACGGTATATATCCTCCTATAAACATCCTAAAATCGGCAAGTAGGGTTATGAGCAACGTCGTAGATGACACGCATCTTCAAAAAGCACAAAAATTCAAACGTTTATATGCTCTTTTGAAAGAAAACGAAGTGCTTATTAGAATAGGCGCTTATCAAAAAGGCGTCGACCCTGAGCTTGATGAAGCTATAAACAAAAAAGAAGCGATGGAAAATTTCCTCAAACAATCGCCAAAAGAGCTCTTTTCTTTTGATGAAATACGCCAAATGTTATATAATCTTGTTTAAAAAAGCGAGCCATGGATTTACAAAACGAAATTTCCAAACTCTTACCCACCACAACATACATCACACGTGTAAAAATTGAAAACGAAAAAGCGGAACTATTGGAGTTCAAACTCCTAAAATCCGGAAACTACACCCAATATTCCGCAGAAGAGTTCAATAAAGACCTATGTCTTCAAAATCTAAACCCCGAAGACAAAGAGTCTCTCATAAAAAATCTACCCAAATTAGTAAAACAAGAAACTTTCGTATTAAAATATAAATTCAAAGACAAAAACGGCAAATATCATTTTTTCAAAGACATCCTAAAAGTAATAGACAAAACCGACAACATCTACACGATTCTCGGAATAGGTATAGATATCAGCAAAGAAGAAGAGCTCGTTCAGATATACAACACCCTCCAAAACTCTCCTCATATCGGGGTTTTGATATACAAAAACAAATTCATCTACGCCAACAAAACGATTTGCGACATATTGGAAACCGACCCAAAAACCATATGTACCCTAAACCCTACGGATATTCTTCCTGATAAATTCAAAGAAAAAATAAACAAAGTCGTCGAAAAAAGATTAAGAGGAGAAGAGTTTTTTAATTTCGTAGAAGTAGAAACGAAAAGCCTAAACAACAGCCGCAGACATCTTAAGTTTTTCTCCCAAACAATCCTTTACGACCACGATTACGCCGGCTTTTTACTCGCAATAGATAAAACCAAAGAGATTAAACACCAAATGCTTCTTAAATTGATTTCGGATATAAATAAAATTTTGCTTGAAGAAAAAAATGAACTGACACTTTTGAAAAAGTGCGTTCAAACTATTAAAAAATCAAAGCTTTTTATCGATGCGACTTTGAATCTCATAAACAACCCTCAAAAACCTCCTCAAGATTACGAATCGTTGATATCTTTGCCTATTGTCATAAATAAAAAGCTCATTGCAACTATCGATATTTTCTCGAAATACAAAAACGACTTTGACAAATCAACTACGGCCATTTTATCCGAAATAACGTCAAATATCCAAAAAGCTATAGAAAACATCACAATTACGAATATATTATTTATCCTAAAAGAAGCTATCGAAAAAAGCTTTCAATGGGTGGTAATAACGGACAAACAAGGAAACATCCTTTATGCAAACGACGTAGTATTTAAACTAAGCGGCTACTCAAAAGACGAACTTATAGGCAAAAACGCAAATATATTCAAATCGGGACTACATAATAAAGAGTTTTACAAAAAATTATGGAATACGGTCACAAAAGGTGAAGTTTTCGAAACGGAAATAATAAACAAACGCAAAGACGGTACACTTTTTTATCTAAAAGACAGAATAGTTCCCGTAAAAGTAAACGACAACTACTTCTTTGTCTCCCTTGGTATGAACATTACAAAAGAAAAAGAACTCGAAGCGAAAATAAGCGATTTACAATATCTCGATTCTTTAACGGCTCTTTTGAATAGAGAAGGATTTTTGACAAAATCGAAAAAAATCATAGAAGAATATCCGAACCAAAAATACGCCCTTTTACTTATAGACATAAAAGACTTCAAAATCATTAATAAAATAAAAGGCTCGAAATTCGGAGACATCGTCCTAAAAAACATCGCAAACATATTAAAAGAAAATTTTGCCAACTATCTACCCTCAAGAATAGGAAACGACGAATTCGCACTTTTTATACCTTTTAACAACGAAAGCGAAATAATAATCCACGCCCAGCAAATAATAGAAAAAATTAAAAACCTGACTTTTCCGGAGTACAACCCTTCCGTAAATATCGGAATCGCTTATTATTTCTCACACGCCTACACCCCGAAAAGACTGCTTGAATGCTCTTCAATCGCACTTCACATAGCAAAACAAAACGAAAACAGCTTCGAAATATACAACCCGAGCCTCTCGCACAGCCTAACCGTATATATAAAAACGAAAAGCGCCATAAACAAAGCTCTAAAAAACGACGATTTCGAATACTATTTCCAACCTTATTACTCTCTTAAACAAAAAAAATTCATAGGTGCAGAAGCGCTTTTGAGGATAAAAAACACCCAAATGAGTACCGAAAGCTTCATACTTTACGCCGAAACAAGCGGAATAATCAAACAAATAGAACAAAAAATGCTAAAAAAATTAGCCGATACCGCAAGA
>Ga0256834_1000921_pt1 | contig 20667 bp, 16 predicted proteins | sample 4281140metaG_FD_190536 | JGI IMG/M metagenome (GOLD analysis project Ga0256834, IMG submission 190536) | Hydrothermal vent microbial communities from East Pacific Rise, Pacific Ocean - 4281-140 | ecosystem: Environmental > Aquatic > Marine > Hydrothermal vents | place: Pacific Ocean: East...
GCCAATAATCGGCAATAAATGATGCTCACAAGTGGAAAAAACACTGATGTCTCGCTCTACCAACATTTGTCCATATTTATATTTGTTTTCAAAAGACGAAAGATGAGGCATATTGTCGGGATTGAGGCCTTTAAAAATTTCTTTGACATACATTTTTGCCACACGTCGCGGGGTTCCGCTGAGACTGTCATCATTCAAATCCAACCCCAATATGTGCAAAACTTCTTTCATTTTGGCTTCTATACGAAGCATTTTTTCATCATCGGACATACTATTGGCATCGGAACGAACCGGTGTGGTTATGGTAGTAAACAAATGTTTAGCCGATTGGTCTTTGTTTTTTTTTGACATTATGTATTTAAAATTTTACTGAGCAGACAAAATTACAATAAATTTAGGAACAAAAAATATTTCTGTTTCTAATAATTTTTTTCTTATTTTTAAGCATTAAAAAAATTTACATAAAATTTGTGTTATGAAAAAAATTCAAACCAAAGAATTTAAAATCAAACCCGGCAAAAAAGTCAAGATTGAAGATTTGGCTACCCGAATTGATTTGGGAGCCGATAAAAAAGAAATAGAAGATGAAATAAGAAAAGTGCGACGCAAAATTGCCGAAATTCAGACCAAAATATATGCAGCAGGCACTCCGGCGGTTTACATTGGTATTCAAGGCATGGACACAGCCGGCAAAGACAGTTTGATTAGAGAAGTTTTTAAGGATATAAATCCCAGTGGCATAGAAGTATATGATTTTAAAAAACCCACACCTTTGGAACATGCCCACGATTATATATGGCGACATTACATTACCTTACCCGAACGCGGCAAATTCGGTATTCATAATCGCACTCACTACGAAGATGTGCTTATTGCCCGTATCCACCCTCAATTGGTATTAAATCAAAATATTTACGGCATAAACAAACTGGAAGACATCAATGATAAATTTTGGAAAAAACGGTTTCGTCAAATTCGAGATTTTGAAAAAACCCAAGTTGAAAACGGTATGAAAATGTTTAAATTTTTCTTGCATTTGTCCAAAGAAGAACAAAAAAACCGTTTTTTGCGTCGTATCCGTCGCGAAGACAAACAGTGGAAATTTAACGCCGCCGATCTTAAAGAACGCGGCTATTGGGAAGACTATCAAAAAGCTTATGAAGATGTGCTCAACGAAACCTCAACTTCGCATGCGCCTTGGTATGTTATACCGGCTGACGACAAACCTACCGCCCGTTTGATAGTCGCTAGAATTTTGTTAGACGAACTTAAAAAACTAAACATCGATTATCCCAAATTGTCCGACGAAGAAAAAGCAAAATTTCAGAGCTACAAAGAAGCTTTGGAAAAAGAATAATGAAAAGGAGACTTGTATATAATTATCTAAAAATGAAGCTATAAACATTTTATTAACATATATTTAACCTTTTTAAATGTAAGTTTTATTACATTTGTATATCATTAATTTATAAAAATTCTACTTATGAAAAAAATTACTACTTTACTATTGTTGTTTTTCGTAACCTTTACGCAAGCACAATTATTTTCTTCCATAAGAACAAATGGTGGTGTTGACCACCATACAACTACAAGAACCGTAACGGATTGGTTACATTATGATAACGGCTCAAATTATACGGCTTTTGGAGCTTCCAATGGTTCTCATACCTTAGGTGCCTATATCAAATTGACCCAAAACTTATTGGCAGCACACATTAATCGCCAAATTGAAGAAGTTAAATTTTATCTTGGTTCCGATGCCACTAATATCTCGGGATACGTTACAATTGAAATATATACTGACCCTACAGCTGCGCCTGCTTACACCGAAAACATTCCCATGTCAAATTTAACCGCTGGAGATTGGAACACAGTTACATTATCTACGCCATTTGGTATTACCGGAGCCGAATTGTATGTCGGTTACAAATTTACAGCCGCCGGTTATGTTATCGGTGTAGATGACGGTTCTAATTATGTTCAAAATGTCAATTATTACACTTATGACGGCGGTGCTATGACATCATGGGACGGTGTAGCCGCTTACAATTTTAATTTACAAGTCGGCGTTGGCGGTGCCACTGCCAACAATGATGCCGGTGTGTCAAATGTTACCTATCAGCCAATAACATTAGCCGGAACCTTTAATGTTGAAGCAACCATAACCAATTATGGTTCTAACACATTAAATAGTATTGATTTTAATTATCAAGTCAATGGCGGTAATGTCTATACGGATAATTTAACGGGACTTAATCTTGCTACCGGTCAAAGCACAACCGTTACTCATAGTGTAACTTACAACTTGACGCCCGGAACATACAATTTTGACGTGTATGTCTCTAATTTTAACGGCAACGGTAATGATGATATTCCGGCAAACGATCATTTTACTTTTACTATTAATGTTCCTTCAAACAGCACTCAAAAACTTCCTTTATATGAAGAATTTACCAGTTCAACTTGTAGTCCTTGTGCTTCTTTTAATTCCAATTCGTTTAATCAAAGTTTTTTAACCAACAATGCCGGTCATTATTCATTGATCAAATACCAAATGAACTGGCCCGGCAACGGCGACCCCTATTATACCGCCGAAGGTGGCACCAGAAGAGACTACTATAGCGTCAGCGGTGTGCCTACACTGTTTTTGGACGGAAGTACGGGACCAGACTTTTTCCAAAATCCGTCCCAACTGCAACCTTGGTTGGACAATGCTTATGGACAACCCGCCTTTTTTGTCATGAATGCTGTTCATTATATAGATCAAACCAACCAAATGGTATATGTCAATGTTGATATAACACCTTATATAACAGGCGACTATACTTTGCACTGTGCAGTGGTTGAAAAAACAACTACCAACAATGCCACGACCAACGGCGAAACCGAATTCTTTAACGTTATGATGAAAATGGTACCCGATGCCAACGGAACAACTGCCGCTTTGGTAGCCGACACTCCCCGTTCATTTAATCTATCCGCTTCATTAAACAATACTTTTATTGAAGAATGGAACGATTTGGAAGTAATTGTTTTCTTGCAAAATGACAGTAACAAAGAAGTGATGCAATCAGCCGTATCGGTTGAAGATACACAAGGTGTTGTCGATGAGGTATTTAACGAACTTAAAATGTATCCTGTGCCGGCTCAAAATGTATTGTATATCAATCAAGCCGACGGTATGCAAATGAGCATCTATGATATAAACGGAAATATGTTGTTTAATCGAAACAATTTGGTTGAAAACAACCAAATTCAATTACCCGAATTAGCTAACGGGGTATATTTTGTCAAATTTTACAAAGACAATAAAACAAGTGTTCGCAAACTGATTATTTCCAAATAAAAAAAATCACCTTTTATTTTAAGCCGGCTGCCAGACAGCCGGTTTTTATTTTTTTAAATTAAATTCAAGTAACTTATTACTTTTTTAAATTATTGTTTATAAATAGTTAAAACACATTACAAAAACGAACATATTAAAAAAAAATACTTATTTTTGAAAAAGATTTAAAAAAAACACCAATGAAACAAACATTATTCACTCTTTTGATTTTTTTATCGAGTTTATTGCATGCACAAATTACCATACACAACAGCAATACCAATACAGACATACATCAAGGCGACACGGTTGTTACCAATCAAGACCACACGCCTACTTATGTAACGGTTACCAATAATTATTCGTTCGATATCAATTTAAAATTGACAGTAGTAAGCATCAATAATACCGACGGTCGCGAAATGTCTTTGTGTTTTGGTGTAAACGGGATGGGACAATGTCTCAATCAAATACAAACAGGTGCTGTTTACGATGGAGGTGCCGCCTTGACATCCGGTGCAACCACAGGACACAACGATATAGATTTTAATCACATTGAAGGTAATAACGGAGCCAGTTTTTCCAATTACCCCAAAGATTATGTTTTTAAATTAAGTGCTCTTAGGGCTTCCGACAACTCAATTTTGGAAGAAATTACCTTCACCTACCGCTACGACCCCAATGCACAAAATATTGATCATTTTGAAAATCATGATTTTAAAGTAAAAAGTTTGACAGGGAATTTACTCGTTGAAACACCGGTTGCAACTCAATTGTTTATGTATAATATGACCGGACAACAAGTCAAAGAATTTGATTTATCCGAAGGAAAAAATTATATTGATACCGCCGACTTAAACAAAGGTATATATATATTGCGTGCCAAATCGGGACAACTTGATATCTACAAAAAGATTATCATCAAATAAAATTTTATAAAATTTAAAAGCTTGTTTCAAAAGCAATTCTTTTTTTACAATAAACAATTTAACCAATTGTTTCATAAATAATTTTGCTTTTGAAACAAGTTTTTGTTAATTAAAACAAAAAACCCGAATAACGTTTTTTATCAATCAAATTTCCATCGGGGTCATAAAACAACCATTTGCCTTTTTTTTCTCCTTTTTTATATTTGCCTTTCACTTTGATTTGCCCCGAAGGATAATAATAAAAAGCATCGCCGTGCAAACGCCCGTTTTTGTAATTCAACTTGGCTTTTTGGGCTCCGTTTGCCCAATATTCTTTATAAATCCCTTGCAATAAGTCTTTGTCAAAATTCATTTTGGCCATAATAACTTTGGGCTTTTTGTCAAAATAGTAAAACAACTCTCCATTGACATCACCGTTTTCGTCATAATTAACAACACTTTGCAAATTACCCGAAGGGTAATAAGTGCGCCATATTCCAACCGGCAAATTATCCTTGATTCGACCTTCGGCTTGTAAAATTCGGGTTCCTTCATCATATTTTTTGTATTTGCCGTCTTTTATATTTAAACTGTCGGGAAAAGAAATTTTAAATTGCAAATCCTCAAAAAAACTTTGGTGGGTGTTTTTGTCCAATTGCACGGCTAATTTTTCAGCCCTGTCTTTTTCCAAGGCTTTTTGGTCGTGGTCTATTAACAGTAAAGTTTTAAAAATATCGTCTTTGGCAATCATTTGAAAACCGATTCGACTAAAACTCAACATTAAATTTTTCTTTTCATTAAGCATCTTCCTACCTTCACCACTCAACGATTTTTTTAAAATATCGTATAATTTGGGCATTTGTATATATATATTGACATTGGTTTTGGCATTTAAGTCATCGTTAAAATCGACAAAATCATCATCATGCGAAAGGGTATTTCCGGTGATATAATCGTCAATAAAATCTTTTAATACGGCTTCCGAATTGCTAAAAACCACATAGTTTTCGATAAAAGTATAATAAGGTTTATCTATTTTCTCAAACAAATTACCCAATATGGTTTTAAAAAAACCTTTTTGGTGCAAATAATAAATATCAAAATTTTTGTAGGTATAAGTTTTAAATTTAAAGGGCGAACGTTTCCTTATTTGTTCCGAAATATGGTACAAACCGTTTTGAGCATCGGTTATATCTTTGGCATCAATCAGCATAACCGCCGATTCGGTTTTTTGATTTCTTTTGCTTCGCAATTTGACCAATGTTATTTCTTGACCTATCCAGTCGAACAAATCTTTTTGCAAGTCTATTTTAAAAAAACTTTCCATTTTTTTTAAACCGGAACGATAAGCTGCCTTTTTGTTTTTTCCTTCTTGTGCATATTGATCCAAAAGACTTTGATAAAACAGGTTAAAATTTTTAAAACCCAACGAAATACTCATTGCCACTTGGTCGGAAATAATATCATAAGATTTGATTTTACCGGGTTTTACATCGAGCAAGGCATTCATATAAGAAGGCAATGAGTCAGTCAATGTATAACCGTCCATAATTATACGTTCGTCGTCATGACTGATATCAAAACCCGAAAGCAACAATTGACGGGTTAGCAACTTCAAATCTTGACGTGCATTGCTAAAATAAATACCTGCATAATCGGGCAATTTGTCGTAATTGAGATAAAATTGTATCAAACCCTCACCCAATTTATCGTTAATTTGGACAAAATCGGGGCTGTTAATCCAATGTTTGTCTTGTTTTCGATCAATACTTTTTTGTATCAAATCATACGAAAACGACATCAACAACAAGTTATCCAAAGCCGTAATAAAAAAACGATTGTTTTTATTTTGTTTATCAATCAATTTAATAACTTGCTGTCCTTTATATTTCAGTTTGGTTACTTTGTAAGTTTTGCCCAATTTGAGCAATTTGTCCAAAATCTGTTTGATGTAAGTGGTCTTTTGCAAATCTATCACATACAAAAAATCGTAATCGCTCGGGGTAGTCATATATGCTGCCATTAAGGTAGGACGATTTTTAAAAATATATTTGCTCGTACCGTTATGTAACAAATTTTCGTTGAGCAAAGTGTCGATTTGCTGCAAAAATTCAAACCCAACGGTAGTAATTAAATGTCGCCAAATATTGGTTTCGGAAACTTCACGCCAAGCTTGAGTCAAATTTTCCGTTTGTAAAAAATAAACGGCATCTTCGGGCAAAACACTTACAATTTGTCTTCTGTCAGGCGCTGCATTAAATTGACGGTGTCCCCACCAACCGCCGACAACAACAATTGTTAAAAAAACAACTATAATGATTTTTTTATTCATCTTGTTATAAAATTTATTAAAATAAAATTTTTTTCTTACTTGAAAGATACAAAATTCAAATGAAATTTCAACTCAAAGTTTAAAATTATAACAAAAAAACTATGTAGATAAAAAAACTTATTTTTGTAATCGCTAACTTACAAACCTTATCTCATGAAATATTTGGATATAGACAAATTTGCAACGGTAATAAATTGCATGGACGGAAGAACACAACTACCTGTCTTGGAATGGATTATAGAACATTACGACATTGACTACCCCGATATGATTACCGAAGCGGGACCGGTAAAAATTATTGCCGAAAATAAAAACAAAGCTTTAATTGACGCCATCAAATACCGTATGGACATATCAATTAACAAGCACCATTCCAAGCATGTTTTTGTAGTGGCACATTACGATTGTGCCGGCAATCCCGTCGATAAAAAGAAACAACTCAAACAGTTAAAAAAAGCCTTGAAACGTATCAAAAAATGGGGATTTGAGGTTGAAGAAATCGTAGGATTGTGGGTTGGAAAAAACTGGAAAGTAAAAAAAGTCAAATTTTAATTACATGCGATATTTTATACTCTTTACATTTATTTTGTGGTTGGTAGCCTCATGTGGTATAAACCGCAAAATACCGGTTCAAAATCGGTCTCAAATATTTACCGAAACCGAAAAAAAATTAATTTTGTCGGGAAACGCCGACGAACCCATGCGTGTTTGGCTCATCACCCGACACGAAGATTCAATTCTGCTGCGCAAAATGAGTCAAAATTTTGCCGTAGATACTTCCGATAAGGTTCTAAAACATTTTGTCAGTCGGTTATTGGCAACCGTACAAGACAGTGCCACCAAAGGTGTAGGCATTGCAGCTCCGCAAGTTGGCATTCTCAAAAGAATAATATGGGTACAACGTTTGGATAAACCCGGTGTGCCTTTTGAGGTTTATTACAATCCGGTTATAACCAAATATTCCGATATGAAACAAGACGTGCGTGAAGGTTGTTTGTCAATACCCGGCGTTCGCGACACAACCCACGACAGAGCGTATGCCGTATTTATTCAATATGACAATCGACAAGGAATACACAAATGTGAAATGGTTGAAGCTTTTACGGCGGCTATCTTTCAACACGAAATTGACCACCTCAACGGCATACTGTTTATAGATCACCTGCAAAAAGAAACCGATAATAACTTAAAACACAAAATTGACTGATTCTTAGATTGTTAAACAATAGAAAAAATGAAATAATTATTCGGTTATTAATCTTATCTTTGTAAATTAAAAAATCTTGATTTATGTATAGAACACATACTTGTGGCGAACTGAACACAAAACATATAGGACAAACCGTTACATTGAGCGGTTGGGTACAAAAAATAAGAGACTTGGGAGCCGTTATTTTTGTCGATTTGCGAGACCGATACGGTATAACCCAACTTTCGTTTAACGAAGACAACAAAAATTTACAAGATATTGCACGCCGGTTGGGACGTGAATTTGTAGTGCAAGCCACCGGAAAAGTAATAGAACGTGCCAGCAAGAACAAAAAAATTTCAACCGGCGATATCGAAATATTAGTATCCGAACTAAAAATACTAAACGCAGCCAAAACACCCCCTTTTACCATCGAAGACGATACCGACGGCGGAGAAGAACTGCGTATGAAATATCGTTATTTGGATATTCGCCGCAATCCGGTAAAAAACAATTTGATATTTCGTTCAAAAGTTACCCAACTGGTTCGCAACTATCTTGCCGGTGAAGGATTTATAGATGTAGAAACCCCATATTTAATAAAATCCACACCCGAAGGAGCCCGCGATTTTGTCGTACCTTCGCGTATGCACCCGGGACACTTTTATGCTTTACCTCAATCGCCACAAACCTTTAAACAATTGCTTATGGTCGGTGGAATAGACAAGTATATGCAAATTGTCAAATGTTTTCGCGATGAAGACTTACGTGCCGACCGCCAACCCGAATTTACCCAAATAGATTGCGAAATGTCTTTTGTTGAACAAGAAGACATACTCAATACTTTTGAAGGTTTAACCAAACACCTATTGAAAGAAATTCACGGAATCGAAATCAAAACTTTTCCGCGTATAAGTTACGAAGAAGCCATGCGTAAATACGGCAACGACAAACCCGACATTCGTTTCGGTATGGAATTCGGAGATTTGTCAATAATTGCCAAAGGCAAAGGTTTTAATGTTTTTGATCAACAAGAAGCCATTTTGGGCATAGCCGTCCCCGGAGCCGCCGGGTATACCCGTAAACAAATAGACAAAATAACAGAATGGGTCAAAAGACCGCAAATAGGTGCCAAAGGAATGGTATATGTCAAATACAACGAAGACGGAAGCTTTAAATCGTCGGTTGATAAATTTTACAGCCAAGAAGATTTGACAAAATGGGTTGAAATAACCGGTGCCCAACGCGGCGATTTGATTTTGGTTCTTTCGGGTGAATTGCATACAACTCGAACCCAACTCAGCGCCCTGCGTATGTTTATGGCTGAACAATTAGGTTTGCGTAAACCCGACGAATTTGCCCCGCTGTGGGTAATCGATTTTCCTCTGTTGGAATGGGACGACGAAACCCAACGCTACCATGCCATGCATCACCCTTTTACCGCTCCCAAACCCGAAGATGCACATCTGTTAGATACCAAACCGGAAAAAGTGCGTGCCAATGCCTACGATTTAGTGCTCAACGGAAACGAAATAGGCGGTGGAAGTATTCGAATTCACGACAAAAAGATGCAAGCCAAAATGCTCAATCTGTTAGGTTTTAGCAACGAAGAAGCCCAAAAACAATTCGGTTTCTTAATGGACGCTTTTGAATACGGAGCTCCTCCGCATGGAGGTATCGCTTTTGGCTTAGACCGTTTGGTTGCCATATTGGGCGGACAAGAAACCATAAGAGATTTTATAGCTTTTCCAAAAAATAACGCAGGACGCGATGTTATGATTGAAGCACCCGATACCATAAGTCAAGAACAATTGGATGAACTGCACCTTAGCATCATAAATAATCATAACTGAATTTGTAAAAAAAATTTTTTATAAACGACAAGCCACAAATTCGGTTTATCGCAACAAAAGTTAAAAAATAAAAAGTTGATTATCAATAAATTATACTTTTTCTTTAAAAAAAAGGGTGTAAATATTATACAAATGGGTTTCTATACAATAAACAATTCGCTGATGACACTTTCTATTTTAAAAAGACTGTCGGGGTGAGCTTTTAAGAAGTTATTTTCTTGCAACAATTGTCCGTTTTCAATAAAAACTTGTGCCGATTTTTGTAAATAATCTCGATAAAAAGCTCCCAAGTTTTCAATACGACGCAAATCAACACCCCACATAGTGCGTAAACCGGTCATAATTGTTTCGTTATAAATATCATTAAGAGTCAAATCTTCGGTTTCAAAATATTTACCGGTATTAACACCTTTTATATATTTTATATTGTTGGCGACATTCCAACGGCGACACAAACCGTTGTAAGAGTGAGCGGCAGGACCCAATCCCAGATAAGGAATATTTTTCCAATAAAGTGTATTATGTTGCGAAAAATAAGAAGCTTGTCCAAAGTTACTTACTTCATAGTGAATATAATTGTGTGTTTTCAATTTGCTTCGCAACAAATCAAATTGACGAGCAGCTTGTTCATCGGAAACTTGCGGGTAAAAACCTTTGTTTATTTGCCAAGCCAAAGCCGTTTGAGGTTCGACCGTTAAGGCATAAGCCGATAAGTGCGGAATATTACAATCAAGCAATGTTTGAATATTTTTTAACCACCTCTTGTCGGACAAGCCGGGAATACCGTAAATCAAATCAACCGTAATGTTGTCAAAACCGGCATAACGGGCAGCTTGCAAACTTCTGCGAGCTTGCTGTGCCGTATGAACTCGGTTGAGTCTTTGCAAATCTTCATCAAAAAAAGATTGCACCCCTATACTTAATCTGTTTATACCAAGTTGTTTGTATGCTTTGAGTTTGTCCAAATTAAGGTCGTCGGGGTTGGCTTCCAATGTTATTTCGATTTGTTCGGCAAAAGTATAATGTTGTTTCAAATGATCGAAAATCATTTCTATATCCGAAACCGGCAGTATCGAAGGTGTGCCGCCGCCCAAATAAATACTTGTAAAAACTACCTTGTTCCAATTTTCGTGTCTTTGTCTTATTTCGGAAACAAGAGCACCTATCAAAGCATCTTTGTGTTTAAGCGAAGTGCTGAAATGAAAATCACAATAGAAACAAGCCTGCTTACAAAAGGGTATATGTATGTATATGCCGGACATATAAGTAAAAAAGTTAAAGGTTGAAAGTAGTTAAGTTATAATAAAGCCGCTAATTAAAAACAACAGAGCAGCTATTCCTCCGGCTATCAAGGCATAAGGCAACTGGGTTTTGACATGATCGATATGGTCACCGGCAGATGCCATTGAAGAAATAATAGTAGTATCAGAAATAGGCGAACTATGATCACCAAAAACACCACCACTCAAAACCGCCGCGATACTCAAATACGGATTTACATCAATACTTTGAGCCATTTGAACTGCAATAGGTATCATAATGGCAAATGTACCCCAAGAAGTACCGGTGGCAAAAGCTATAAAAGCAGCTATTACAAAAATAATAAACGGCACCCATCCGGGCGACAAAAAATCTTTGGACAACTGTGCCACATATTGACCGGTTCCCAACTCCTTGGTTACATGACTGATAGCAAAAGCCAGCAACATCAACAGCGCCAAAGGCATCATTTCGGATATGCCTTTGAGCACCCAATCAAACATCTCTGTTAATCGGGCAACTTTTTGCAAACGATACAATATCATGGCTGTGGCAATTGCCGTCAATACCGCCAATAAAACAGCTGTTGAGCCGGAACCTTTGCTCAAAGCAACAAATATACGGTTAAACGTAATTGATGTTTTACCTGTTGCATCAATCGTTTTATCCCAACCATCCCAAACCAAAATCACCGGCATCATAATAACCATAACCGAAAGCGGTATAAACATATTATAAGCTTTGTATTTGGAAGTAACCGGTCTGACAGAAGTTAAAGCATCCGAAACCATGGGTTGCGCTGTATCAGAAAGTACTTTTCCTTGTGTTCGAGCCCGTTGTTCGGCACGCTTCATAGCACCTATATCCCAATTAAAAAAAATAACGATTAATACCATCAACAGTGCCAAAACCGGATAAAAATTGTAACGCATAGCTTTGAACAATACACCGAAACCATCGGTATAACCTTGGGTTAGCAACAAACCCATAATAAAAGCCCCCCAAGCATTAAAAGGTATTAAAATAGAAGTAGGCGCCGAACTGCTGTCGGCAATATAAGCAAGTTTTTCTCTCGGTATTTTAAGCTTGTCAAAAACCGGACGAAAGACCGTCCCGACGGTTAGCGACGAAATACTGGTTTCTACAAAAATATGTACACCGGTCAACCAAGCAAAGAATTGTATCTTTTTTCGGTTCTTACCTAAATGTTCCGGCGGCATACCGCCTAATTTTAAGTCTATCCAACGAACAAAACCGGAGACCCCGCCTGATTTTTGAATTAAAATAATCAATCCGCCTACCAAAGCACTAAACATAATGGTCTTGGTATTGCCGGAATCTTTAAACACATCGACCAAAGCCATAATACTGTCATAGGTTCCCTTAATCAAATTGCCGTGATTAATAATAACCCAACTGAACCAAATACCCAGCAATAACGAAATATAAACCTGTTTGGTTCTAATTGCCAATATAATGGCAAGCAAAGGCGGAATAACCGACCAAAAACCATAATCGTGCATAATATTAGTTTTGGGTAAAAATACGGAATATTTTGTTTGAATTATATAAAAAAAAACCGTCTCAATAATTATTATTAATTGAATAAAAGAAAGTTGAATTGCACTCTTTTCCACATCAAAACAATAATAATTTAATCGAGACAGTTTTAACCCGTAAAAATTTCACAAAGTTATTTTTTTCCGTTTTTTCTTTTGGTTTCTTTTGTTTTTTTTGCTCGCATCTGTGCATCGATAACGGCAACAATGGTCATATTGACAATTTCGTCGGCAGTAGAACCCAACTGCAAAATATGAACCGGTTTGTTCATACCCATCATAATGGGACCAACCATTTGTGCACCGGTTATTTCTTTGATTAAACGATAAGAAATATTTGCCGAATCCAGATTGGGGAATATCAATGTATTGACTTTTTTATTTACCAATTCGGAAAAAGGAAATGTTTCTTTTAACAACTTTTTATTCAAAGCAAAGTCCGCTTGCAATTCACCGTCCACTGTCAAATCGGGATATTTGTTTTTGAGTATCAAAGCGGCTTTTTTCATTTTTTGAGCTTCGGGGTCTTTGGAAGAACCAAAGTTAGAAAATGACAACAAAGCAATATTGGGTTTGATACGAAACATTTTTACTACATCGTTCATCATTACGGTCATTCGAACGATATCATTTACATCGGGATTGACTACAATAGACGAATCGGTAAAAAACAAAGGTCCTTTTTTGGTAATGAGCAAGGTCGAAGCAAAGACTTTTTCAACCCCTTTGGCTTTGCCTATTACTTGAATCATTGGTTTAAAAATGGTTCGAAAACTACGCGAATAACCCGATATGATGGCATCGGCTATACCTGTTTCGACCAACATGGCGCCAAAATAGTTTCTGTTTTTCATCAATTTTCGAGCTTCCAATATAGTTATACCTTTGCGTTGATGTTTTTTCCAAAAAATTTGAGCAAAATCTTCAATTTGGTCTTTGGTTTCGGGCGCATTGACGTCTATTACGGGAAGTTCTTCGGCATATTCCAATTCTTTTTTAATATCTTCAATGGTTTCTTTATTACCCAAAAGTATCGGGCGTGCAATTCCTTCTTCATGAGCAATATAAGCGGCTTTAAGGACTTCGGGCAAATCGGCTTCGGGATATACCACCGTTTTGGGATCTTTCTTTGCCTGATTGGTTATCATTCGAATTTGTTTTGATTCGATACCGAGACGTTCAATCAGTTCTTCTTCGTATTTTTTAAAATCTTCAATAGGTTTTCGTGCCACTCCGCTGTCCATGGCTGCCCTTGCTATTGCAGGTGGTATTTTGTAGATCAAACGCGGGTCAAAAGGTTTGGGTATGATATAATCTTTGCCAAAGCTCAAATGTTTTTCTTGATAAGCGGCATTGACTTGTTCGGGCACCGTTTCTTTTGCCAAATCGGCTAAGGCATATACAGCAGCCAGTTTCATTTGTTCGTTAATGGCTGTCGCCCTGACATCCAAAGCACCTCTGAATATAAAAGGAAAACCTAATACATTATTTACCTGATTGGGATAATCGGAACGTCCCGTTGCCATGATGACATCTTTGCGGGCGGCAATAGCGTCTTTGTAATCAATTTCGGGAGTCGGATTGGCAAGTGCGAATACAATCGGATTTTTTGCCATCGATTTCAAATGTTTTTCATTTAAAATATTACCTACGGACAGACCTACAAAAACATCGGCATCTTGCATGGCTTCTTCCAAAGTATGAATATCTCTATCGGTGGCAAACATGGCTTTTTGTTTGGACAAATTTTCACGATCTTTGCGAATAACGCCCTTACTGTCCAACATAACTATATTTTGGGGTTTAACTCCCAAAGCTTGGTAAAGTTTGGTGCACGATACAGCAGCAGCACCCGCTCCGTTTACCACGATTTTGATTTCATCCATCTTTTTTCCTGCCAATTCCACGGCATTGAGCAAAGCCGCCGACGAAATAATAGCCGTTCCGTGTTGGTCATCGTGCATAACGGGTATATCGAGTTCGGCTTTGAGACGTTCTTCTATTTCAAAAGCTTCGGGAGCTTTAATGTCTTCCAAATTAATACCTCCGAAAGTAGGCGCAATACGTTTAACGGTATTGATAAATTCATCTACATTTTCGGTATCTATTTCAATGTCAAAAACATCTATATCGGCAAATATTTTAAACAACAAACCTTTGCCTTCCATAACGGGTTTTCCTGCTTCGGCACCGATATTTCCCAACCCCAAAACAGCTGTTCCGTTTGATATAACGGCTACCAAATTTCCTTTGTTGGTATAATTATACACATCGTCAGGGTGTTCATATATTTCCATACAAGGAATGGCAACCCCCGGCGAATAAGCCAAAGATAAATCGCGCTGTGTACTGTGTTTTTTGGTGGGAATTACTTCTATCTTTCCGGGACGCGGCTCCATGTGATATTTTAACGCATCGCGTCTCAGTCTTTTTTCTTTCATAATAATAACTTTTTGCTGTGGCTTGTTTTATAACGGCAAATTTAAGGTCAATTATTTAGAAAAAAATGTAAAATGTTCTTTTTTTTAAAATTAATCTAAATAACCAATAAAATCTGTATCTAATACCACAACCTAAAATCAAATAAAAAATGAAGATATTTTACAATAAATATATTTGCATATTCCAATTAACATTTACCCAAACAACATGAAATTGCTACTTGCAAACAACTGTAATGAATTCAAACCAAAATGTTACTTACATGACAAAACCCATTTTTTATTGAAAAATTATAAATTTATAAGATATAGTAATCCAAAAAACACAAAAAATATGATATACAGGTAAAAGTATTTCAAACTTTACAAAAAATTTATTATGCGTGCATAACAAATTTAAAAAAAAATTGTAAATTCGTAGCAGTTAAATTTATATGAACAGATAAAAACCAAGCTTATGAAAATATTATTCTTAATGAGTAGTGTGCCCGACACCACCTCCAAAATAAACTTTACGGATAACAACACCCGGTTTGACGAAACCGGAATTCAATATGTTATTAATCCGCATGACGAATTCGGACTTACCAAAGCCATGCAAATCAAAGAAAAACACGGAGGTGAAATTGTAGTGCTCAACGTAGGTGTTGCCAAAACCGAACCGGTCATCAGAAAAGTATTAGCTATTGGTGCCGACAAAGCGGTTCGAATTGATGCTGACCCGAAAGACAGTTATTTTACAGCGGTTCAAATTGCCGACTATATCAAAAAAAACAATGATTTTGATTTAATTATAGCCGGCAAAGAATCTTTGGATTATAACGGCGGAATGGTACACGGATTGGTAGCTGCAATGACCGGTATCAAATTTATCAATGCCGTCATTGGACTCGAATTAAAAGACGGAAAAACCGTTGAAGTTGCCCGTGAAATTGACGGTGGAAAAGAAATAATCGAAACTTCACTACCTTTGATTATAGGCGGACAAAAAGGTTTGGTAAAAGAAGAAGAACTACGCATACCTAATATGCGCGGTATTATGATGGCTCGTAAAAAGCCTTTGGAAGTATTACCGGCTGTAGAATCACCTGTTAAAACCAAAATAGACAAGTTTGAAAAACCCGCTGCCAAAGGTTCAATCAAATTGGTCGATAAAGACAATTTGGACGAATTAATCGACTTGTTACACAATGACGCCAAAGTAATTTAATGTTAAACCAAAAAAAGAATAATTATGTCAATTTTAATATATGCTGAAAATCAAAACGGAAAAATAGCTAAAAGTGCCAAAGAATTGGCTTCGTATGCCAAAGCTTATGCCGATAAAACCGGTCAAGAAGTTATAGCTGTCGGTGTAGAAATCAATCAACCCGAAGAATTATATCAATATGGTGTTTCCAAAGTATTAAACGTCAAAAATGAAACGCTAAAAACATTCAATGCTTTTGCCCATGCCGACTTGGTAACCCAAGCTGCCCTTCAAACAGGTGCCGACTTGGTATTAATCAGTGACAGTAACGATGCAGTGTATATGGGTCCCATCCTTGCTGCACAACTCGAAGCCGGTTATGTATCACACGTTATAAGTTTACCCGAAGATACCGAACAATTTACCGTAAAACGCAAAGTTTTTTCAAACAAAGGAATAGCTTATACCGAAATATTAACTGATAACAAACTATTGCGAATTGCCAAAAACTCATTCGGGCTTTATGAAAGTCCGGTTAACGGAAGTACAGAAAATTTTGTTCCCGAAGTAGATTTAAGTGTTTATGAAACCTACAAAGTGGTAAATGTTGAAAAAGCAACCGGCAAAATTTCATTAACCGATGCCGACATAATCGTTTCGGGGGGGCGCGGACTCAAAGGTCCCGAAAATTGGGGCATGGTTGAAGAGCTTGCCGAAGTTTTGGGTGCTGCAACAGCTTGTTCCAAACCGGTTGCCGATTTGGGTTGGCGTCCGCATACCGAACATGTAGGACAAACCGGCAAACAAATTGCTCCCAATTTATACATAGCCATTGGTATTTCGGGAGCCATTCAACATTTGGCAGGTGTAAACGGTTCTAAAAACATTGTGGTTATCAACAATGACCCCGAAGCGCCATTCTTCAAAGCCGCCGATTACGGTGTGGTAGGTGATGCTTTTGAAGTAGTCCCTCAACTTATAGAAAAACTCAAAACCTTTAAAAATAACTGATAATAAAAATTCAGTAAAAAACTGTCTCAAAAGTCTTGATTATTTCCATTTGCCTTGAATAATAAATTTTACAATAGGCAAATCAATCAATTGAGACAGTTTTTTTATACAAAATCGTCAATAATATCGTGATCAATATTATCTAACAATAAATTTTGAACACTTGACCGATAAACTTCGGGGTATAACACATGCACATTGGCACCGGCGTCCAAAGTAAAACATACCGGAATATTTTTTTCATCTCTTATTGCTCTGATTTGATGTATAACTTCCAATGTTTCGGGCTGCATCAACAAATAGTTCGGTCTGGAAGTCATCATTAAAGCATGTAATTCAAGCGCCTCGGCTTCGGTTATTCGGATAAAAGATTCCAAATCACCGGTTTGTAAAATGTTATACATTTGTAAAACATTGTCAAAAGCATGTTGTTTTCGGATTTCTTTAAAAGGATGCCGGTTCATTAATTCGTGACCTGCTGTGCTCGAAACAGCTTTTTGTCCTTTTTCAACCAATATAATACTGTCTTGATAATTGTTAAAAACAGAATGTAAATCAAAATCGGGTTTTACGGCATATAAATCGGAACTGTGAGGAATGTCCGAATGTTGTCCCCACAACATAATAGGGTGTTCTATGCTGCGAGCGGCACTACCCGAACCCAAACGGGCTAAAAAAGAAGCTTTTTTGTTTAATAATTCGGCATCAATGCCATGAAACAATTTTCTTTCCAAATCAACCGTCATCTTAGCCAAAGCGGCAAAAGCACTTGCCGACGAAGCAATCCCGCTGGAATGTGGAAAAGTGTTGTAACTGTCTATCTCCCATTCAAAAAAACGAATAAAAGGAACATAACGAGCTATTTTTTGAAAAAAAACTGCAATTTTGGGTTCAAATTCGGGCTTGGGTTTTCCTTCAAAAAACAACCGGAACACTACGGTATCACTTATTTTTCTCAAGGGTTTTAAAGATGCTTTGGTAATGGTCTGACTGCGATTTAAGGTAAAACTGATAGAAGGATTCATGGGAAGTTGATTATCATGTTTTCCCCAATATTTAACCAAAGCTATATTGGATGGAGCTGTTGCTTCCAATTCAAAACCAAAATGAGGCGGACGACTTATTTGAATACCGGTAAAATCTTTTTCGGTCAGCATGTATTATTTTATTGTTTAAAATTTTTTATTGTTTAAAAACGCGGCTTGATATCTTTCACCCGCATTTGCATGGTAACTCTGTTATTCCATTTATTCTCTTCAAGTGTATAAACAATTGAAACAGGCACTCCCGACTTGACCAACTCGGCTTTATGACCCAAATTAAAACCTATTCCGTTCATGATAATACCCGATTTCAAATCACGCAAAGATAATTTTAGATGTGCTTTGTCTTTACCTACGGGACGACTATATCCGGTATCATTTACCCCTTCGGTCAAAAAAACCGGATTCATATTGCCCGGACCAAAAGGTGCCATTTGTTTCAAAATACGAAAAAACTTGGGATAATCTTCCTTTAAAGGATTAATTTCTTTAAAACTTATTTGAGTATCTATTTGAATTTGAGGCGTAAGAGATTCTTGTGTAATGGTATTTTTAACCACCTCTTCAAATTTCTTTTTAAAACTATCGTAAGCTTCGGGAGCAACGGTTAAGCCTGCTGCATATTTGTGTCCTCCGAATTGAATAATATATTCTTGACAAGCTTGTAAAGCTTCATAAACGTTAAATCCGCTCACTGAACGAACCGAACCTGCCAATACACCGTTCGATTTGGTAAAAACAATGGTAGGACGGTAATAAGTATCAATTAATCGACTGGCAACAATACCGATAACTCCTTTGTGCCAATTTTCGTCATATACCACTGTTGAAAAACCTTCGGTTTCATTATTGTCAATAATTTGTTGCAGAGCTTCTTCGGTTATATCTTTATCATAACCGCGTCTTTCTATATTGTAAGCTTCAATTTCATCTGCAAAACGATTGGCAACACTTATTTCTTTTTCTACCAATAATTTAACGGCTTCCTTACCGTGTTTGATACGCCCGGCAGCATTGATACGGGGAGCAAGCGTAAAAACCAAATCGTTTATTTCCATCACCTTGTCATCTACGTTGCGAGAAAGTGCCCGTAAACCCGGACGCGGATTTAGTTCTATTTGTTTTAATCCAAAATAAGCCATGGTACGATTTTCACCGGTTATTGGAACAATATCTGCACCGATACTTACAGCAACCAAATCTAAATAATGTATTATATCTTGAATATCCAAGCCTTTGGATTGATGTAAAGCTTGAATGAGTTTAAATCCGATACCTGCACCACTGAGTTCTTTATAAGGATAAGGACAATCTTTTTGTTTGGGATTGAGCAGCGCTACAGCTTTAGGTATTTGTTCGTCCGGTGTATGGTGGTCTCCTATAATAAAATCAATACTTTTTTGTTTTGCATAATCAATTTTGTCGAAAGCTTTAGTGCCACAGTCCAAAGCAATGACCAAACTAAAATTATGTTTGTGTGCAAAATCAACTCCTTGTTTCGATATACCATAACCCTCACTATATCTGTCGGGAATATAAGTGTCAACCTTATCATAAAATTCTTTAAGATACGAAAAAACTACGGAAACAGCAGTAGTTCCATCTACATCATAATCACCGTAAACTAAAATTTTTTCATTATTTTGAATGGCATTTTCGATACGCTGCACAGCTTGATGCATACCTTTCATTAAAAAAGGATCATGTAAATCGTTTAAAGAAGGTCTAAAAAAACGTCGTGCTTCATCAAAATCCTTAATACCACGTTGTGCCAAAAGGTAAGCATTTTTATAAGGTATTTTTAAATCTTGATAAAGTTTATCAACAATTTCGGGTTCCGGTTCCGGTTTGATTTTCCACTGCATATATCAAATAATTGTTTTAATGATTCAAATTTACGAATTTTTAAAGTTATCAGCTGTCTTTTATCAATGAAAAACATCAAAGATTTTAAAACCGACAAATCAACAACGGTATTATACCCCCCACGGTCATACAAACAACCGTTTTTTTTTGAGAGATAAAAAAAAACGTTCACAAGTCAATTTGTGAACGTTTATTAAAATAAGATGGGCGGCGACCTACTTTTCCACCTACCGGCAGTATCATCAGCGCTGTCGGACTTAACTTCTCTGTTCGGTATGGGAAGAGGTGATCCCCGACGCTATAGCCACCCTTAAAATTGTAAAAGTGCAGATTATCAACAGATTGCAGTTCTTTAAAACTATAATCTGACACCGGTAATCCGGCTTAATTTTATAATAAACATATTGAGATATAACTAAAAGCTTTGCTTATAATTATCTGATTTTTCATCTGCCTAAATATCATCAGGCATCGGTCATCAGAATTCAAACTTTCTTACGTATCATAAGTTTACGGGTAATTAGTATCGCTCGGCTAAACGCATCACTGCGCGTACACCTGCGACCTATCAACGTCCTAGTCTCGAACGACCCTTAAAAGAAGATTCATCTTGTGACGGGTTTCGCACTTATATGCTTTCAGTGCTTATCCCAACCAAACGTAGCTACCCTGCGGTGCCGCTGGCGCGACA
>Ga0256834_1000922_pt1 | contig 20653 bp, 20 predicted proteins | sample 4281140metaG_FD_190536 | JGI IMG/M metagenome (GOLD analysis project Ga0256834, IMG submission 190536) | Hydrothermal vent microbial communities from East Pacific Rise, Pacific Ocean - 4281-140 | ecosystem: Environmental > Aquatic > Marine > Hydrothermal vents | place: Pacific Ocean: East...
GATCGTGATATTATTGCCCCTGCGATAGCTAAGTTACAAAAAATGGGGATTGACGCAATTGGCCCTTTAGCGGCTGATACATTATTTCACCCACCGCATTGGGCTAAATATGATTGCGTAATTGCGATGTATCACGATCAGGCACTTATCCCAATAAAAACACTAGCATTTGATGAGGGGGTGAATATCACTCTTGGCCTGCCAATCATTCGAACTTCGCCCGACCATGGCACTGCACTTGAGTTAGCTGGAAGCGGCAAGGCCTCAAACAAAAGCATGTTAGCTGCTATTCGTCTTGCCGATGAAATGAGTGCATCATGAGCCAAATAGATGACTTGCCACCACTTCGAGATGTGATTGCCAAACATGGCTTGAGTGCTAAGAAGGAATTAGGGCAGAATTTTTTACTCGACTTGAACTTAACCTCACGTATTGCAAGAGCCGCTGGCTCGCTTAGTGATGTCAGTGTTATTGAAGTTGGACCGGGACCGGGCGGATTAACTAGAGCTATTTTAGCACAAGGGGCAAAAAAAGTGATTGCAATTGAGCGAGATGAGCGAGCATTACCTGCATTAGAGGAAATTTCAGCCGCTTATCCTAATAGAGTAGAGATTATTTGCGCCGATGCTTTAGAAATAGATTTTACAAAATTATGCACAGGTCGAGTAAAGATCATTGCCAACTTACCCTATAATATTGCCACTCCCCTGCTCACGGGCTGGCTAAGTTACGATCCATGGCCTGCTTTTTATGAAAGTATGACATTGATGTTTCAAAAAGAAGTAGCGCAAAGAATTTGTGCTGAGCCAAAGTCAAAAGCCTATGGTCGTTTAGGTGTATTGAGCGGTTGGCGCACAGAAGCGCAAATTGCTTTTGATGTTGATAGGTCAAATTTTACCCCAGCTCCAAAAGTTACCTCATCAATTGTGCATTTAACACCAAAAAAAATAGATGAGAGCGTGTCATTAAAATCGCTTGAAAATGTCACTCGTGCTGCTTTTGGACAAAGACGAAAAATGTTGCGCCAAAGTCTAAAATCACTTGGAGTACCTGTTGCTCCCTTACTAGATGTAGCAGAATTAAAAGGAACTGAGAGGGCAGAAGAATTACCAATTAGTGCCTTTTTGGACATGGCCAAATTGCTACCTACCAAACCCTTATCCTGAGATTGTTGAAAAACCTAAAGCTCATCAATTTGATTTTGCAATTCTTTTGCAAAAGCTGAAAGGCTGGTTTGTCTTATTCTTGCTAAGCGGGCTGATTCTAAAATATGCCTAACGTCACTTATTGCTTTATCCAAATCCTCATTTATCAGCACAAAATCATATTCTGGCCAATGCTCAATTTCAATTTTTGCATTTTTCAAACGACGAGAAATCACCTCATCACTATCAAGAGCCCTGCCCTTTAGGCGTTCGTGTAACTCGGTGATTGAGGGTGGCAAAATAAACACAGATACCATATCAGCTCGGCATTTCTCATACAGTTGTTGCGTGCCTTGATAATCAATATCAAAAATAACGTCTTGGCCATTTTTAATCATTTCATCGACTTGCGCTTTAGGAGTGGCATAATAATTATCATGCACTTTTGCCCATTCTAGCAATTCTCCAGCGTCTTTCATTTTATTAAACTCATCAATTGAGCGAAAGTGATAATCTTTGCCGTCCACTTCGCCCTTGCGCATTGGGCGTGTGGTTAGTGAAACAGACATGGTTAAATTGTCGTCATTTTTTAACAATGAGCGAGTGATGGAGGTTTTTCCTGCGCCCGATGGAGAAGCAATAACCAGCATGATACCTTTGCGTTTAAAACTCATAATATTTGCCTATTCTATGTTTTGCACCTGCTCACGCAACTGATCTATCACCAATTTTAGATCAAGGCCAATTGCTGTAAGCCCAACGGAGTTTGACTTTGCGCATAGTGTATTAGCCTCACGGTTAAACTCTTGTGAAAGAAAATCAAATTTTCTGCCAATCACCCCGCCATTGTTTAGCAACTCCCTTGCCGCCTTAACATGCGCCAATAGACGATCTATCTCCTCACATATATCTGCCTTTGTGGCCAATATCATTGCTTCTTGGTTTAAACGCTCTTCGGAGAGTGAGGGACTGGCATCAAGTAGTTCAGAAATTTGAAGTTTTAATTTATGTAAAATTTCTTTTTTATTTCTTGATGGATGATCTTGTGCTTTTTTGCTTAAACTTTCAATTTCATCAATTCGCCTAAGAAGTATTTTTTGTAATTTTGCACCCTCAAGCTGGCGAGAGGTAACCAGATCATTTAAGCAGATATCAAAATTCTTAGTAACTGCAGCCAAAACTGCCGCTTGAGATTTCTCATCAACTAAAGCATCACGTTGCTCAAGCACTCCTTTTAATGCCAAAATCCCTTCTGGGCTTGGCTTTTTAGTTTTTACTTGTTTTGATATATTTTGCATAGCATTAAGCACTGTTTTTAATGCCTGCTCATTTATAACGATTTCGCTTTTTGCATCATTAAGATTTAAGCTAATAGAAATATTGATTGAACCACGGCTTATAAATGAGGTAATTTTTTTACGCAACTTCTGCTCAAGGACATCAAGATTTGAGCCAAGCCTAAGGCGAATGTCTTGGTTGCGAGAGTTAACTGACTTCATTTCAATTACAAAATCATGCTCACCAACACTAGAGTTTATGCGGGCATAACCTGTCATTGAAGATATTGACTTACTCATTTCCAACTCCAATCCCCCTTGCAATAACGAGGAAATAAAAACTCATTTTACTCATTTTTATTTTATTGCGTTTTTACTTGTCCATCGTCTTTTTCTTTTGCCTGTGCTTTTAGTCTTGCTTCTTCTTTTGCTACGGCTTTGCGATAAAGAGCTACATTTTTTTGGTGTTGGGCATAAGTGACGGCAAATAAATGCCCATCTGTTGGATATGCGCCAGCTGCTACAAAGAAAATATTATCAGTTTTTGCTGGGTTAGCCGCAGCTAACAGAGAATCACGCCCCGGATTGGTGATAGGCCCAATTGGCAGGGCAGGAATGATATAAGTATTATATGGGGTTTCTTTTTTCAGCTCTGATTGTCTTAAACCTCGGCCTAATTTTTCTTTTCCCAAAGTAATACCATAAATAACCGCAGGGTCAGTTTGCAATCGCATGCCCTGATTTAATCTATTCACAAACACCCCAGCAACCTCTGCTCGCTCATTAGGAGATCCTGTTTCTTTTTCAATTAGTGAGGCTAAAATGACTAATTCTTGCGGAGTTTTAATTGGCAGGTTTGCGGCACGATTTTCCCAAATCTTGGCAACTTCTTTGTTAAACTCATCACTCATGCGCTCAATAATAGCAGCTCGATTTTCACCCCGCTCATAAGAATAAGTATCAGGTAGAAGCGAGCCTTCAACTGGGATTGAGGCAATTTCACCAACTAGGTTTTCATCAGCCATAATGCGCTGAACAACCTGCCAAGATGTATATCCTTCAGGAATTGTCACTCCATAGCTTATTGGCTTGCCCTCGGTAAGCTCAAAAAGCACATCGGCCATGCTTGAATTTTTAGCAATTCTATATTCACCAGTTTTAATTGAACCCTCTAGCTTTTTTGAGCGTGCGCCAAGTTGAAACATCAAGCTATTAGAAATAATGCCGTTATTTTGCAAATCTTTAGCAACGCTAGAAAGCCCAGAGCCGCTTTTCACCACAAAAACTGTGTCTTGCTTAAGAATGCCCTCTGAATAAAAGTTTTTGGCAAACAAGAAAAACGCACCACCTGCCATAATCAAAGCCAAAATGAAAAGTGTAAGAAAACCATTGGTTATTTCAATCAGGGCATTTCTGCGCCGTTTTGGTTTCTTTTTACGTTTGTCTTTTGCCATAATAATTTCTGTCTATGAATGAGTTAGTAAAATAGCTTAATCTACTGTTTTAAACACTAATGTGGCATTTGTACCGCCAAAGCCAAAACTATTCGAAAGAGCAACATCAATTTGTTTTTTAACTGGTTTATGAGGAGCTAAATTAATTTTAGTTTTTATTGATGGATTATCAAGATTTAAAGTAGGCGGGGCAATATTATCTCGCATAGCTAAAAGCGAGAAAATTGCCTCAACCGCACCTGCCGCCCCAAGCAAATGACCAATCGAAGATTTTGTTGATGACATGACAATATTTGAGGCATGCTCACCAAGCAATCTTGTTACTGCACCAAGTTCAATTTCATCACCCAGAGGAGTAGATGTGCCATGGGCATTGATATAATCAATATCTTTTGTGGCAATTGAAGCGTTTTTTATTGCAGCTTGCATTGAACGAAAACCGCCATTTCCATCTGCAGCTGGTGCGGTAATATGATGCGCATCGCCCGAAAGACCATAACCAATCACCTCACCATAAATTTTTGCGCCACGGGCTTTTGCATGTTCATATTCTTCTAACACAACCACACCAGCACCCTCGCCCATTACAAAACCATCACGGTCTTTATCATAGGGGCGAGATGCGTCCTTGGGGTTATTATTAAAACTAGTTGAAAGCGCACGAGAGGCAGCAAACCCAGCCATTGAAATGCGGTTAACAGGAGATTCAGCACCCCCCGCAACCATTATATCGGCATCACCAAACATTATTAAACGAGCGGCATCGCCAATGGCGTGTGTGCCTGTTGCGCAAGCGGTAACAACAGAATGATTTGGCCCTTTTAGCCCATATTTAATGGAAACATGACCAGAAATTAAGTTAATTAAACGCCCTGGAATAAAAAATGGGCTTATACGTCTTGGGCCACGCTCTTTAAGAGCAATTGAAGCCTCATAAATGCCGCCAATGCCACCAATACCAGAGCCGATAAGCACACCTGCACGCTCTTGTTTTTCATTAGTTGAAAGGTCAATGCCGCTATCATTTATTGCCTGAGTTGCGGCGGCCATACCAAAAACTATAAAGGGGTCAACTTTGCGTTGCTCTTTTGGTTCAACCCATTCATCGGGGTTGAATTTTCCCTCAGATTTATCACCTAAAGGAATGCGGCAGGCGATTTGACAAGCCAAGTCGTCTACCAAAAAATCATCAATTCTAACAGCACCGCTTTTCGAAGCTAGGATATTATTCCAAACAGCATCGACACCGCAACCCAGAGGGCTAACGATACCCATACCTGTAACTACGACACGACGAAACTGCATCTTTAAAAGGAACTTTTAAGCAGTTGCTTTTGTAAGGAAAGAAACAGCATCACCAAAGGTTTGAATGCCTTCAGCCGCATCATCTGGAATTTCTACGTCAAATTCTTCTTCAAAAGCCATTACAAGTTCTACTTGGTCAAGCGAATCTGCGCCCAAATCATCAATAAAACTAGCTTTCTCTGTGACTTTGTCTGCCTCAACGCTAAGGTGTTCGACGACGATTTTTTTAACGCGATCTGCAATATCACTCATTATATGCTTCCTTTAATTACTATATTTTAGTGTTAACTTTTAGCCGTATGGCTGTAAACCTGCCCTAATGTCAATGCACTAAGCTAAAAAAATTGATATTTAGGCATTAGAATCGAATTTTTTTGATACATTACTTTCATACCAAATTCAAGAAATTGCTCTTAAAAAAGACTTTTACACCATTGCCATGCCACCATTGACGTTCAAATTATGCCCTGTGACATAAGCCGCTTCATCAGATGCCAAAAATAATGCACAGCTTGCAACTTCTTTTGCTTCTCCTAAACGATTAGCTGGAATTTTTACCAGTGTTGCTTCTCGTTGTTTATCATTAAGCTCATCTGTCATTGGTGAGGCAATAAAACCAGGGGAAATTGTATTAACTGTAATATTGCGTGACGCTACTTCATAAGCGATGGATTTGCTCATGCCAATTAGACCTGCTTTTGAGGCTGCGTAATTTGCCTGCCCTGCATTGCCCGTTACGCCAACAACAGAAGAAATACCGATAATACGACCAAAACGCTGTTTCATCATGGTTTTTAAAACTGAGCGGGAAAGGCGAAAAGAAGCTGTTAAATTAATAGCTATCACTTCGTCCCATTGCTCATTTTTCATCCGCATGAAGAGATTATCACGAGTAACCCCCGCATTGTTAATCAAAATATCAACCCCACCCATTGCCTCAATAGCTTGCGGGGCAAGCTGATCTACTGCTTCTAAATCAGATAGATTACATGGTAAAATATGCGACTTACCCGAGATTAAAGATGCCGTCTCTTCTAGCACATTCACTCGTGTGCCACTTAATGCAACCTGAGCCCCAGCATTTGCCAGTGCAATAGCGATTTGACGACCAATGCCACCGCTTGCGCCAGTTATCAAGGCTTTTTTACCGCTTAAATCAAACATATATAATCCTACTCTTTTGAAATATCTTTATTTAGAAACAAATTCTTCTATCTGCTCAAATGTGCCAATTGAGATAGCTTTTGCATCACGATTTATCCGTCTAGCAAGCCCGCTTAGGACTTTTCCAGCTCCAAGCTCAAGTAAATCGGTCACTTCGCCCTCACCCGTAAGCCAAGAGATGCTTTCACTCCAGCGCACCTTGCCTGTTACTTGCTCAACTAAACGGCGGCGAATTTCATTTGCATCGCTAATTGGGGCGGCTAAAACATTACTTATTATTGGAACAACAGGATTATTCATATTTACTAATGCCAAAACTTCTTCCATTTTTTCGGCAGCAGAACACATTAGGGAGCAGTGAAAAGGCGCACTGACGGGCAATAAAAGCGCACGTTTTGCTCCCTTTGCTTTTGCCAATATAATGGCACGCTCAATTGCATTTACATTTCCTGAAATCACAACCTGCCCAGGGGCATTGTCGTTTGCAACATCACAAACTCCACCCTGCCCAGCCTGTTTTGCAACTTCTAAAACATCTTCTAAAGTAAGCCCCAAAATCGCCGCCATTGCACCCTCACCAACTGGCACTGCTTGTTGCATTGCCTGCCCACGTGTTTTGAGCAATCGAGCTGTATCGCTTAGAGTGAATGTACCAGCTGCACAAAGAGCTGAATATTCCCCCAATGAATGGCCAGCAACAAAAGAGGCATTTTTGGCAACGCTAATTCCCTTAGCCTCAAGCACCCTAACAACCGCCATAGACACTGCTAATAAAGCTGGCTGGGCATTTTCGGTTAGGCGCAATTCGTCTTCGCTCCCTTCAAACATTAAAGTTGAGAGGTTTTGATGAAGAGCTTCATCTACCTCATCAAACACTGCTTTTGCTTGAGGGTATGCCTTTGCCAATTCTAGACCCATGCCAATTGCTTGCGAGCCTTGCCCAGGGAAGGTGAATGCTGTTTTTGTCATTTATCATCTGCTTTTTTATTCAAACTAAAGAAGATAATAGCGTGTCTTTTGTTATCAGGCTAGAGTGTTTTTTTAGGTAAAAGAATCATTTAGCCAAACAAAGGAAATAAACATTGTGAAATGGTCATCACAACAAGATGAAGCACTTATTGCCGTATCAAGCTGGCTAAAGGATAAAAATGCTAGCCAAGTATTTCGCCTTTTTGGTTGGGCAGGTACGGGTAAATCCACATTGGCTAGACATTTAGCAAAAGACGTTGGAGTAGTTAAATATGCCGCTTTTACCGGCAAAGCTGCCTTGGTTATGCGTAAACATGGCTGCAAAGGTGCAAGTACAATTCACTCGCTTATTTACACGCTTGTAAGCGATAAAGAGGGTGAGCCACAATTTCGCCTTGACCCAGAAAGTGCTGCAATTGATGCTGATTTAATCGTGATTGATGAAGTATCAATGGTTGATGAAATTTTGGGGCGTGATTTACTTTCTTTTGGTACTAAAATTTTAGTGCTTGGTGATCCGTTTCAGCTTCCACCCGTTAAAGGAGCTGGTTTTTTTACCGAGATTGAGCCAGATATTATGTTAACTCAAATCCATCGCCAAGCAAGGGACAACCCAATTGTGCGTATGTCGCTTGATATTCGTGAGGGGCGTGAGTTGCAGCATGGGAATTATGGCGATAGTCGTGTAATAAGCCGTCATGATGTTGATACTGATGAAGTGCTTGGGGCAGATCAGGTTTTAGTTGGACGAAATAAAACACGGCTTGAATATAATAATCGTTTGCGTGAACTGCTTAAGCTACCTCACCTTGAGCCTGTTGTTGGCGATAGAATGGTTTGCTTAAGGAATAACCCTCGTAAAAAATTATTGAATGGGCAGATATGGATTACAACTGATGTGAAGCGTAAAAATGCTGGTAAATATCAACTCTCTTTGGCATCGGACGAGGGTTTTGGCAATATGGTTGAAACCACGGTTAAGACTCATAAAGACTTTTTTTCTGGCAACGAAGACAAAATGGCTTGGGCAGTGCGTCGTCAATATGATGAGTTTACCTTTGGCTATTGCCTAACGGTGCATAAAGCACAGGGTAGCCAGTGGGATAATGTGTTTTTATTCAACGAGGCATACGTATTTAGAGAAGAAAAAAGCCGCTGGCTTTATACTGGTATTACCCGTGCGGCTGAGAGGATAACTGTGGTTAGCTAGACATTGCAATTATATCTTCTTTTACCTATCTTTAAAATAAGGAGATGGTAATGGGCAATGAATATTTAATTCCTTTTGCGAAAGACATTTGGATTTGTGAGGGGTTGCCAGTTAATTTTTATGGGTTTGATTATCCCACAAGAATGACTATCATAAAGCTGGAAAATGATGAATTATTCATTCATTCGCCAATTGCCCCAACTAAAGAAATTTTGGCTGAAATTGATAAATTGGGTGAAGTAGCATTTCTTGTTTCGCCAAATAAAATACATCATTTATTCTTAGGGGATTGGAAGAAAATTTACCCAAAAGCTAAAATGTTTGCCTCCCCTGGCTTGAAGAAAAAACGAAATGACTTAGTTTTTGATGGCGAGTTGCAAAATGAGCCAGAAGAGAAATGGGCAAAGGAAATTGATCAAATTATATTTGCCGGCTCAAAAGCTGTAAGCGAGGTAGTGTTTTTTCATAAAAGTTCAAAAACTTTAATTTTGGCTGATTTGATTGAAAATTTTGAAAAAGATTGGTTTAAGGGCTGGAAGAGAATAATAATGCCATTTGTTGGGATTATTGCACCAAATGGTAAAGCACCGATTGATTTTCGATTATCATTTTTGGGTGGTAAAGCAAAAGCTAAAAAATCTCTTGCCCAGATGAAAGCATGGCAACCAGAAAATATCATTATTGCGCACGGAATTTGTTTTAAAGGCACTGGAATTAAAGAACTAGAGCGGGCTTTTTCTTGGGTGTAATAAAACTCTCAAAAACTATGTAATTGTGCATTTTGCCTCTTTCATAAAAATGATTCTTTGCATATAAAGCAAACTTAGCAACTTATTATTAAATCAAAAAACACAGGCGTTTTCGCTTGGGTTTATTTTGACCTACGCTAAACGGAAAAAGCTATGCCAAAACGTGACGATATAAATACTATTCTTATAATTGGCGCAGGCCCTATTATTATTGGGCAAGCATGTGAATTTGACTATTCTGGCACACAAGCATGTAAAGCTCTTAAAGATGAGGGCTATCGAGTAGTGCTGGTCAATTCAAACCCAGCTACTATTATGACCGATCCTGATTTAGCAGATGCAACTTATATGGAGCCGATTACTCCTGAAGTTGTTGCAAAAATTATTGAAAAAGAGCGCACAGAAAGGCCAGATGAAAAAATGGCTCTTCTACCGACAATGGGCGGGCAGACAGCATTAAACACCGCCCTTTCTTTGCGTAAAATGGGTGTTTTAGACAAATTTGATATTGAGATGATTGGCGCAGATGCGCATGCAATCGACAAAGCTGAAGATCGAGATTTATTCCGCACAGCCATGAAAAAAATTGGACTAGAAACCCCTCGCTCAATGCTTGCTCATAATATCCCCGAAGCACTTGAGGCACTTGAGGAAATTGGTCTGCCAACAATTATCCGTCCATCGTTCACCCTAGGTGGCACTGGTGGTGGCATTGCCTATAATAAAGAAGAATATCTTACAATTATTGAAAGCGGCTTAGATGCTTCGCCAACTACTGAGGTTTTGGTTGAAGAATCAATTGTGGGTTGGAAAGAATATGAAATGGAAGTTGTTCGTGATAAAAAGGACAATTGCATTATTATTTGCTCAATTGAAAATGTTGACCCGATGGGGGTACATACTGGCGATAGTATAACCGTTGCCCCTGCCCTCACTCTCACAGATAAAGAATATCAAATAATGCGTGATGCCTCGCTTGCGGTTTTGCGAGAAATTGGGGTAGAAACTGGCGGATCAAACGTGCAGTTTGCGGTTAATCCAAAAGATGGCCGCCTCATTGTTATTGAGATGAACCCTCGTGTTTCTCGCTCTTCTGCTTTGGCTTCAAAAGCTACTGGTTTTCCAATTGCAAAAATTGCAGCAAAACTTGCGGTTGGTTATACGCTTGATGAACTTGAAAATGACATTACCAAGGGCGCAACTCCTGCATCATTTGAGCCTACGATTGATTATGTGGTTACAAAAATTCCTCGTTTTGCTTTTGAAAAATTTCCTGGGGCGGATAATCGCCTTGGCACTGCGATGAAATCTGTTGGTGAAGCAATGGCGATTGGGCGAACATTTGCAGAGAGTTTTCAAAAAGCTCTTCGCTCGCTTGAAACTGGCTTAACAGGATTAAGCGAAGTTGAAATTCCTGGCATTGGCGAAGGTGATGATAAAAATGCCATACGAGCGGCATTAGCAAAACCAACCCCTGAAAGATTACTCCACATTGCACAGGCAATGCGTATGGGCATGGACAATGAAGCAATTTACCAAATTTGTTTTGTTGATAAATGGTTTTTGGAACAGATACGCAATATTGTTGATTTGGAAGAAAAGATACGTGAGTTTGGCTTACCAAAAGACGCTGAAAATTTGCTTAAATTAAAAGCAAGCGGATTTTCTGATGCAAGATTAGCGGAATTGAGCGACAAAGACCAAACAGAAGTTCGCTCCATTCGTTATGATTTAGGCGTGCGCCCTGTTTATAAACGTATTGATACTTGTGCGGCAGAATTTGCCTCGCCAACCCCATATATGTATTCAACCTATGAGGCGGAATTTGCTGGCAAAATCGCCAATGAAGCACAGCCAAGTGATAAGAAAAAAATTATCATCTTGGGTGGTGGACCTAACCGTATTGGCCAAGGGATTGAATTTGATTATTGCTGCTGTCATGCCGCTTTTGCTTTGTCCGATCAGGGTTATGAGACCATTATGGTCAATTGCAATCCTGAAACAGTTTCAACCGATTATGACACTTCTGATAGGCTATATTTTGAGCCATTAAGCGAAGAAGATGTAATAGAAATTATTGAGACAGAAAAACAAAATGGCAGTGTTGAGGGTGTTATTGTGCAGTTTGGCGGGCAGACACCGCTAAACTTAGCAAAAGCTGTGCAAAGCGCAGGAGTACCCATTTTAGGCACGCAACCAGATGCTATTGATTTAGCAGAAGACCGTGATCGTTTCATGAAGTTGGTTAATGATTTAGAGCTTACTCAGCCAACAAATGGCATTGCTTATTCGCTTGAGCAGGCTCGCATTGTTGCCGAGGAAGTTGGCTATCCATTGGTTATTCGCCCCTCTTATGTTTTGGGCGGACGAGCAATGGCAATAATACATAATAAAGAACAGTTTGAGGCCTATATTCAATCGACCTTGAGTGAATTAGTGCCGCCTGATGTTGTGGTTAAATATCCGAATGATAAAACAGGGCAGATAAATTTTGTTATCGCCAAAAACCCACTGCTTTTTGATGGATATTTAGCTGGTGCAATTGAGGTTGATGTTGATTGTTTGAGTGATGGCAAAGATGTTTATATTTGCGCTATTATGGAGCATATTGAGGAGGCTGGAATTCACTCTGGAGATAGTGCCTGCTCATTACCGCCACATTCTTTATCAAAAGAAATTATTGCAGAATTAGAGCGTCAAACTATTGCATTAGCTAGGGAGCTAAAAGTTGGTGGTTTGATGAATGTGCAATATGCGGTAAAAGGTGATGTAGTATATATTATTGAGGTAAATCCTCGTGCATCACGCACTGTGCCATTTGTTGCAAAAGTTATTAACGAGCCGATTGCCAAAATTGCTTCTCGAGTTATGGCGGGGGAAAGTCTTGCCAGCTTTAATTTAAGCAAAAAAACTTATGACCATATAGCTGTAAAAGAAGCGGTTTTCCCATTTGCTCGCTTCCCATCAGTTGACACCATGCTTGGGCCAGAAATGCGCTCAACTGGCGAGGTAATTGGGCTTGATAGCGACTTTGGCATTGCATTTGCTAAATCACAATTAGGTGCAAGCACCAATGTTCCTACCAAGGGGGCTGTTTTTGTTTCTGTTAAAGATAATGACAAACAGGCAATAACTCCTGCTATTGCAACGCTTGAAAAAATGGGTTTTTCAATTTTAGCAACGGGTGGAACTCAGCGTTATTTGCAGGAACAAGGCATAAAATGCGAAAAAATCAACAAAGTTCTAGAGGGTCGTCCTCATATTGTTGATGCTATAAAAAATGGTGATATTCAATTGGTTATTAATACTACCAAAGGCACAAAGGCAATTTCTGATAGTCGAGATATTAGACGTTCTGCTTTAATTGGGAAAATTCCATATTACACCACAATCTCAGGGGCAAAAGCTGCTGTTAAAGGAATTACTGCCTATAAAGATGGCAACCTAAACGTACGACCACTTCAAAGCTATTTTGATTAAGTTTGTTTTTGGCGAGATATTTCTATTTTGCCAAGAATACGCTTTTTTCTTAATAAATGACAAAGTCGCTCTATGCTCATTTCGCTAAGTTCAAGACCTGAAGCAAGAAGTAGATTGTTATCAATATCAACAATGTCTTTTATCACAACATCCTTGGGTTTAAGCAAATTTGGTAAAAGAGAGAGAATAAGCCTATCATCAACTTTTTTCTCGCTACCTTCGAGTAATTCAATATAGCAAACCTTCAAAACCTCAATATCATACTCATTTTTATGTGATGCCATTTTCATAAAACCATCAGAGCGAGAAACGTCTTGCCCTGTTGAGGCGTCTGCAAGATCAACCAAGACTTTTAATATTCGTGAATTATATGGAATATCTTGGCCACTTATTTTTTCTGGTGGATAGCCTGTACCATCAAAATTTTTACGGCAATAGCGAATTGCGAGTGCAACTCCTCGCATTTGCTCAATATTACTAATTAGCTGATAGGCAGTTTGAGTGCTTTGATTTATTTGGGCTTGCTCTTTTTTATTTAATGGCTTGTTTAAAGCATATTTTAGAGCCAACTCATCGGGCAGAGCGACAATCCCTAGGGGATAAAGCATTGCGGCCAAATCCAATTCCCAAGGACGTTCAATGTTAAATTTTGGCGCAACTTGCTTTGCCCATCTTTGAACTTTTGCCGCTTTTTGAAAAACTTCTGGGCGAGCTAAAGCCAAAACATCAGTTAGCATTTTCACACCGCCAGATAATATCTGCTCTAATTGCTTATTTGCATCAAAAAGATCTTGGCTTTTTTCTTCAATCAAATCTTCTGCCGCAAGGCGTGCTTTTTTTTCACGATGCAGTCTGATTTTTAGAGCTGTTGCATCTAATTTTATTGTTGCTTTTTCACTATGTTGAACTGAATGCATTGCAGATCGCCCTCTTTTTCTAAATCTATTCGATCACAAGTATATTTTGATCCATAAATATCAATTACCCCCTCAATCATGCCTTGAGCTAAATCTCCCATGCCACGCTTTGATTTATAGGTGAGTATTAGCCCGTCATCTAATGTCCTTTGGGTGGAGATTTTTGGCAATTGCGCATCTTGATATAATTTTCGCACCTCTACATGAATATAGTCATTTACATTTTCTAATAGCTCTAAGGCATTATCAATTTCTACAAAATATTTTGGGAATATTATTTGAAAGTTTTTTATTAAATAATGACCAAAGGAAATGACTAATTCTTGTACTTTAACACCTGAAATATGGGATAGATTACCGACCAGTGAAATTATTTCTTCATGGTCATAAGTTCCAACAGAAGTGTAAGCACCACCAGATGGCAAATCTGAGGCTGCAATAATATGCTCCGTTACATCATGGCCAAAGTTTTCATCTACCATTTCTAAAAATTGCGAAAATACTATTCCCTTCAATTCACTTCCTTTCAAATCACTTTGTTTTTCTTACTTTTAGTGACCTTAAAAGAGGGGATTTTATTCTAGATGAAGCAGCAACTACGTGAAAACTACTATAAAAATATGTAATATTGGGTATTTTTGGATTTAAATTTTGTCTAGATGTCAAAAATAGTTGTGAAATTAGTATTTTTAGGTTATGAAGCTGCATCGATCACTGCGGCTTACGACACTGCCCGCAAGAATTTGCTTTCTTGCACAACTACTGTCTAACATCCAAGATTTTCGATTTTTGCGATTCTGAAAGCAAAATTGTTTTCAGAGTTATTTATTAAGACTATTCGAAAGGCGACTAAAATGGCTACTGGTACCGTTAAATGGTTCAACGGACAAAAAGGCTTCGGCTTTATTCAACCTGATGAAGGCGGCGCTGATGTGTTTGTTCACATCTCTGCAGTACAACGTTCAGGCTTGAATGGCTTGGATGAAGGACAAAAAGTTGAGTATGAAATTGTAGAAGACAGCCGCACAGGCAAGTCTGCTGCAGACAACCTTGTTGTTGCATCTTAAATTCTAATTATTCTTATCATTTTATATGATAGAAATTAGTTTTTGATTTTTGATCTGACGCTAAATAACTTTAGCGTCAGATTTTGTTTTTCTAATTACCTCATTTATAATTACCTCTTAAGGAAACGGGAGCTTAAAAATGGAAAAAGTCCCCCTAACAATTGCTGGGCATAAAATGCTCACTAATGAATATGAACAGCGCACATCAATAGACCGCCGTCGCATTATTAATGCCATTTCGGAAGCCCGTGCACATGGCGACCTTTCAGAAAATGCCGAATATCATGCTGCAAAAGAACAGCAAGGGCACAATGAGGGTCGAATTAAAGAATTAGAATCTATTATTGCACTTTCTCAAATAATTGACGTCTCAAAACTAAGCGGAGATACAATTAAATTTGGAGCAACCGTTACTATTGTTGACGAAGATAGCGATGAAGAAACAACTTATCAGATTGTTGGAAACCCCGAGGCCGATATTAATTCTGGCAGGATTTCTATTTCTTCACCTGTATCACGTGCGATGATTTCAAAAGAAGTTGGCGATAGTTTTGAGGTATCTGCCCCAGGTGGTTCACGTTCGTATGAAATACTTAGCGTTAAATATATTTAAATAGACCAAAATATATTTCATTTTTTTGTGATTTATCATTTCTACTCTTGTATGTTTGTGTACTAAAGCCATATCTTAAATATAAATATTTTTAAGACAAATAAGGCTTTTATTATGCATTCTAAACTTATGATTATCGGATCTGGCCCAGCTGGATATACGGCAGCAATTTATGCTTCTCGAGCAATGCTTGAGCCTGTTATAATTGAGGGCATTCAACCCGGTGGCCAGCTTACCATCACAGATGAACTTGAAAATTACCCTGGGTTTGCAGACCCAATTCAAGGGCCATGGCTTATGGAGCAGATGCGCGCTCAGGCAGAAAATGTTGGCACGAAAATAATTGCAGATACAATTGTTGAAGTAGAACTAGATAAACGCCCCTTCACACTGATTGGCGATAGCGGCACAAAATACACATGTGATGCTTTAGTCATTGCAACTGGCGCACAAGCAAAATGGCTTGGCCTACCTAGTGAAGAAAAATTCAAAGGATTTGGTGTTTCAGCTTGTGCAACTTGCGATGGTTTCTTTTATAAAGATAAGCCAATTTTGGTTATTGGTGGCGGTAATACAGCCGTGGAAGAAGCATTATTTTTGACAAAATTTGCTTCCAAAGTCACCATTGTGCATAGACGTGATGAATTTAGAGCTGAAAAAATCTTGCAAGAACGTCTATTCAAGCACCCAAAAATTGAAGTTATTTGGGATAGCGAACTACATGAAGTAGTTGGCAATAAAATGCCTCCTTCTGTTACTGGGGCGAAGCTGCGCAATGTTAAAACTAATGAAATAAGCGATATTAAAGTTGATGGAGTTTTCATTGCTATTGGCCATGCTCCTGCTACAAAAATATTTATTGATAAGTTAGAAATGAAAAATGGTGGTTATCTTGTGACAGCAGCCGATAGTGCTGCTACAAATATTAAAGGGGTTTATGCCGCTGGTGATGTGACTGATGATATTTATCGTCAAGCAGTAACAGCCGCTGGCATGGGCTGCATGGCAGCACTTGAAGCTGAAAAGTTTTTAGATAGCGAATAGGGGTTAAAATGCTTGATTGGGATAAACTTAGGATTTTCCATTGTGTTGGCGAAGCTGGCAGTTTTACCCATGCAGCAGAAAGACTTGGCATGAGCCAGTCTGCAGTTTCTAGGCAAGTTTCAAACCTTGAGGCTGACCTTAAACTCAAGCTATTCATAAGGCATGCCCGAGGTTTGGTTTTAACCGAGGTTGGTGAGCAATTGTTTCGAACGGCTCACCAAATGTCTTGGGAATTAGCACAGGTTGAAACTCAAATGAGTGAAAGCCATCATGTACCTGCAGGACCATTGGTAGTAACTACAACTGTGGGGCTTGGTTCAACTTGGCTTGCCCCAAGAATCAATGAATTTTTAAACCTTTACCCAACAATCGAATTGCAGATAAGATTGCAAGATGCCGAACTTGATTTAGCAATGCGTGAAGCAGATGTTGCAATACGTCTGCACCGCCCCACCCAATCAGAAATGATACAGCGAAAACTATTCACAGTGCATTTTCATATCTATGCTTCAAAATCATATTTAGCAAAAAATGGCGAGCCAGAAACCACAGAGCAGCTCGATAATCATCGAATAATAACTTTTGGAGAACCAGCACCTGCATTTCTTGGCAATATAAATTGTTTGGAAAAGTTGGGCAGAAAAGATAATAGCTCTCGCCCTGTGGCTCTCAAGGTAAACTCTATTTATGGTATGTTGCAAGCGGCACGGGCAGGCAATGGCATTGCTATGCTACCGGATTACGCAACCAGAGGAGAGCCAGAATTAGCTCAAATACTTGAGGAGGTTAAACTTCCAGAGTTTGAAACTTTCTTTGTTTATCCACCAACCCTTAAAAATTCCAAACGTGTTGCTGTATTTCGTGACTTCTTGGTCAAAAAATCTCGGCAATGGTCTTATTAATTACGTCATAAGAAGTTGAAGCCCTACTATTTAAACTAGGGCTTCAGTATTGATAAATAAAATTAACCAGCCTTCTTTTTCCCACGCAATGCGTCCATTCTTGCTGAAATTTCGGATTGTCTTTTTATTGCATCAATCTCAGCTATGCTAGATGTATTTTTAGCGTCTGCAATATTATTAGTTCCGCCTGCACCAGTCATTGCACGGTTAAAAGCAGCCTCTGCACGCTCTACTTTTTTTAATTTGCTACGAGATACTGAGCTAGATATGTCATCATTAACGCCAGCTTCGCTACGTGCTGCTTCAAAATGTTTAAGTTCTTCTTCTAAATGAGCTTTGCGCATTTCAAGTGAGGCAAGAGATTCTTCTAATTCACGTTCTTTTTCAGCACAATCATTCTCTGTGATTATTAATTTTTCTTTTTGAGATTCAAAGTCCATTTGGCGCAATAATGCTGCCTCTGCTAAATCTTCGCGGCCTTGCTCCATTGCAAAGCGAGCTTTTTCTTCAATAACTTCTAATCTTTCAGCATACATACGTTGCTGTCTAACTGCTTGTAAACGGCGCGCTGTCATCTCATCACGCTCTGCTTTTACATCATCTACAACACGGTCTAATTCACGAACTGCCTCACGCATAACTCGTGTTCCGCCAGCTTTTTCCATATCATCGACAATATCTTCAACTCTTCCAGATATAATACGGTTTATGCGTTTAATCAGTGATTCTGCCATTAATGTTACTCCCAATAAACATTCCCAATTATTTAAGAACTTAATTTTTAAGGTATATAAAATAAAATATTTAACTTATGCTAAATAAAAAAACCAATATTTTAAATACTTTGTTTACCGTGCTAATTAAGCCCAGTTTAAAAACTTAAGTCTATTGTCTAGTCATCAAAAATAAGGAGACTAAACATGGACTATGTTGGATATGGAATTTTAGGGCTTTTGGGAATAGTAGGTTTTGTGTTGTATAGATTATATTCTTCTCACAACATTTTAATGGCACTTGATGAGAGATGCAAAACTGCATTTTCTGATATAGATTCTCTTCTTAAACATAGACATAGCTTGATACCCGGCTTACTTGAAACCCTAAAAGGTTATGTAGGTCATGAGATGGGTGTTTTGGATAAAGTTTCTCAAGCACAGTCAGACGCTTTAAATGCGGCCAATAAAGAAGAAAAAATACATGCGGAAGTTCTACTTAGCCAAAGTCTTAATTCTGTGCTTTCAATTGCAGAGAATTATGACCAGCTAAAAGCATCATCTCACTTTCAACATTTTCGCACAGATTTATTAGAAGTTGAAAATAGAATTACAGCATCACGTCGCTTTTACAACCTTACTGTTGCAGAGCTAAACTCTAACATACGTCAATTCCCTGGTAGTATGGTTGCATCTAAAAGTGGGCTTGAAATTCGTAAGGCCTATGAATTGGGCGCAGAGAGAATGATAATGGACGAGCCAGTATCAATCAAATTCTAATTTCAATTATCAGAGTTTAACACGCATTTTTATAGGAGGTCGGAATGTCTAGGGTTAATGGGTTTTATGGGCATATTGTGCGGAATAATTTTCGCTCCCTATGGATGTTTGCTGGTTTTTTTGTTTCTTTTCATCTTATTGTTAGTGTTTTGCTTGCTCTACCTATTCTTATATTATCTAGCATGGATGGAAAAATTCCTAATTTGATTTTCATGGATCCTATTGGTTATTTTTCTAGTTACGGTTTATGGGTCTCACTTTTTGGAGTGTGCATATTCTTGTTCCAAATTTTAACTTTTAAGCATAATTTGCAAAATAGCTTAGGTTTTAGAACAATTGAAAAAGCTCAAAACCCTAGACTTTTTAGAATTATTGAATCTTTAGCAATTACTGCAGGGATTTCTATGCCAGCAATTTCTATTCTTCAAACAAATTCCTGCAACGCCTTTGCCTGTGGTTTTACTAAAAATTCTGCAACAATAATAATTACTGAAGGTTTGCTAAAAAAACTTGATGATGATGAGCTTTCTGCAGTAATTGCTCATGAAATTACTCATATTGTAAATGCTGATATTCGATCAATGGCTTTTACTAATATCACAGTTTCAAGTTTAAACTTACTATCTAGACTTAACCCACTAAAGGTGAGAGGCACAAAAACAGTTGTTCTCTTAGTCCTTTTTTCTCCATTAATAATTCTTTTTTTATCCGCTGGATTTTTTTCAAGTATAGCACAAACAATATCTAAAATATCACGCTACCTAATTGCCAGCTCACGTGAATATATTGCTGATGCTGAGGCTGTGCGGCTTACTCATAACCCAGCTGCGCTAATTTCGGCTTTGCAAAAAATTGAAGGGCATAGCATTATTAATGGGCTTGATCCCTTAATAGACGCAATGATGATTGATGGGGCATCAGTGGGTGAATTTGCAACTCACCCTACCATCGCTGAGCGCATTTCTGTCTTGAGGAAGCATTCTGGCGCAATGGCTTATGATACAGCAACTAGAAAAGACACAAGAGCTTCACAATATTCTCAAAATTTTGCCAATGGGTTTAATAATAGTCAGCCATTAGAGGGGCAGGTATTTTCTCCGACAATTGCTAATTCTGGAAATGGGGGTTTTGGAAGAAGAAACAATATGGGAATGAACCCTTCAATGGCAGCTACTAGTAGTAATTTTACAAGTTATAATAAAACAATGCCTGAAACAAATTATAACAAAAAAGCACCTAAATCATTAATCAATCGAGTAAACGTAAATTCCAAAGAAAATGCATTTGGTCTTACCTCATCAATAACAACAAAATTAATAATAGGTTTTCTTGTTTTATTTGTATTTCAACAAGTTGCTTTTAAAGGTGTTGAGAAATCTATGAGAGCAAATACTGTTATTAGTAACTCTGATGATACTTCAAGCGAAATTACTACAACTAAGAGATCTCTTAATGTTATGAAGTTTGATGAAAGAAAATAGCGTAAGAGAAGAAAAGCACTAGGTATTTACCCCTATAAAGCTATGCGTTTAGTGCATAGCTGGTATTCTCAAACTATGGTTGCTCAAGAATTAAAAATGTAACATAAGGGCGTTGTTGCTGAAGAAGTTGATTTCCCTCCTCCCTTTATCGCTTCTTCACAAAGCAACACACATAATAAAAGCCCTTCCCTCCCAGGAGACTTTTATTATCTTTGGCAAAAGAACTCCCTTTCTTTTGCCAACACTTAAAGATTTTAAGGCTTTTAGACCCAAGAATCATACGGCTCTGCTCTTATTGAGTAGAGCCTTTTTTTTGCATTTTAGCATTATATTATTTCGCATACTCAGGGTGAAGACAATTATGTATATAATGCCTCATTTTC
>Ga0256834_1000923_pt1 | contig 20625 bp, 20 predicted proteins | sample 4281140metaG_FD_190536 | JGI IMG/M metagenome (GOLD analysis project Ga0256834, IMG submission 190536) | Hydrothermal vent microbial communities from East Pacific Rise, Pacific Ocean - 4281-140 | ecosystem: Environmental > Aquatic > Marine > Hydrothermal vents | place: Pacific Ocean: East...
CAATACCTTTCTTGAAGTACTTGCAAATAAAAAATTCGAACTTTTCATATTATTAATTGCGGTAGGTTTCGTTACATTTATCGGTGGTGCCGTAATTTATGTATTCGAAGCTCATGCAAATCCTAAAATAGACAACTTTTTTGACGCTATTTATTGGTCGCTTATTACTATTTCTACGGTAGGTTACGGAGATATTACCCCTGTTACCCATGAGGGTAAAGTTTTGACGATGATTTTGATTATCATCGGTATCGGTTTTATCTCTTTTGCAACTTCAATTATCGCATCGGCATTTACCGAAAAACTTGAAGAATTAAAAGCCGAAAGAGTCGTCAGACAGATAAAATCTATGAACGACGTCTATTTGATATGCGGTTTTTCAAATGAAGCGGAGATTTTGTGTGATAGATTTCATAGAGATAAGCAAGATTTCGTAGTAGTGGATATCGATGAAGATAGAGTCGCAAAAGCGACTCTTAAAGGATACATTGCAGTAAAAGGCGATATTACACAAAAAGAATTCTTACAAACATTGGATTTTGATAAAATCTCCAAAGTGTTTATTCTAACGAACAACGATATTGCCAACTCATTTATGATTTTGAGTATCAAAGCGTATAAAAAAGAGATAGAAATAATCGCTCTTTCAAACGATGAAAAAAACATTTCGAAAATGAAAAAAGCGGGTGCTACTTATGTGGTCGTACCTACAAGAGTGACGGCTCTTTTGATGGCCGAATATATTGGTAGCCCTATAACTTTTGAGGTAATAGATGCGATTTTGACCGAAAAAAGAAATGCGATAATCGATGAAATTATGGTTATCGAAGGTTCGATTCTTGATGGTAAACTTATAGGTGAGATAGACTTTGATAAATACAAACTTATACTTTTCGGAGTATTAAAAGTAAACGAATCGCCTCTTTTAAACGAAACGCTTCAAATAGAACACGGACATTTTTATTTCAACCCGCCTTTTGATTTAAAACTTGAAGCGGGAGATATTTTGGTTGTTATGGGATATAGTATTAGTGTTAATTATTTCAAATATCTTGTAGAAAGAAGTAGTATATGAGAGTATTGTTATTCGGATATGACGATTTCGGCGAAAAAGTAGCGAGTTATATAGAAAAAAAGAGTCTTGAAATAATAGTTTTTGATGAAAAAGAGTACGAAAAAGCAAAAGATAAACTTTATGACGTGAGATTTTATCACTCTATTGACGATGCCGTAGAAGAGCTTGAGGATTTTGATGTCGTATTGGCCGTACTAAGAGATGAAGATAAAAACCTCTTTTTGTGTCTTTCTTTAAAAGATAAGTTTCCGAATAAAAAATTAATCGCAAAAGTATCCAATAAAGACAACGATTACAAATATAAGCTTGCAGGTGTGGATAAGACGATCAACCCTTATGAAGTTACGGCAAATAGAATTATGACTATACTTAAAAAACCGCTTACTTTAAAAGTTATCGAAGAGATAATTTTTGAAGATAATCATTTGGCCTTTGCCGAAGTTGAGATTCCTAAAGGTTCGTTTTTGGACGGAAAATATATAAAAGATATTTACAAAGAGATTTCTTCGAATTATAATATATTGATTATCGCTATTGTGGATAAAGAGATGAGCGAAAATGTGCAGTTTATAACAAGAGGAGTAAACCATAAAATCGATGCCGGCGATATTTTGATAGTGGTGGGAGATATGGAAGAGATTGAAAGATTCAAAGAAGATTTGGATTTATTAAGGATTGCAAATGGTTAGTGTAATAGGAGCGGGTGCTTGGGGAAGCGCTTTATACCATGCGATAAAACAAAAAATTAAAAACGCGGTCATTACTTCAAGACATAAAAGAAATATAGAAGGTTTCGTCTCTTTAGATGAAGCTTTTAAAAACGAATATTTAATAATAGTAATAGCCGCACAATCGATAGATGATTTTTTAAGAGAAAATAGAGAAAAAATAAAAAATAAAAAAATTCTTGTCGCAAGTAAAGGAATAGATAATAAAAAACTCAAATTTTTAAACGAAATATTCGAAGAATATACCGATAAAAATAATATAGCGTTTATTTCCGGGCCTTCTTTTGCAAAAGAAGTAAAACAAAATAAACCGACAGCCCTTGTTATAGCTTCTAAGAATCTCAATTTAGCCGAAGAGTTTAGCGAGTTTTTTCCTCCGTTTATAAAAACTTATATCGATGATGACGTAGAGGGTGTTGAGGTTGCCGGTGCGTATAAAAACGTAATAGCTATTGCAGCAGGGGTTTGTGAGGGGCTTAATTTGGGAAGTAACGCAAAAGCCGCCTTAATTTCAAGAGGACTTGTTGAAATGGCGAGATTCGGTGAATTTTTCGGCGCTAAGAAAGATACGTTTTTAGGAGTTGCGGGAAGTGGGGATTTGTTTTTGACGGCAAATTCTACGATGAGTAGAAATTATAGAGTGGGACTTAATCTTGCAAAAGGCAAACTTCTTGAAGATATTTTGGATGAACTCGGAGAAGTCGCCGAGGGGGTTTTTACTTCAAAAGCGATATATCTTTTGGCTCAAAAACACGACATTTATACGCCTATTGCAAACGAAGTTTATAAAATATTGTATCAGAAAAAAAACGTACTTGATAGTTTGAAAGATTTGATGAGTTAACCGCAAAAAGCGGAAAAAAGAAGTTATTAGTCTTTTACAGGTGATTTTTTAGCTGCGTCAATTGCTATATAAAGCATTGCTCCTGTAGCTACCACACATAAAACAAGCGCCATAAATCCACTAAATCCCATTTTTTCTCCTTTATTGTTTTGCTAAATTATAGCAAATTATGTGAATATGTGAATAACTTTTGATAAAATTTTGAAAAAAAAGTAACAAATATGAGGTTAGACGAAGCAATTGTGAATAGGGGTTTATTAAAAAGTCGCAATAAAGCCAAAGAATTTATCAAAAATCAAAAAATAAAAGTAAACGGAAAAATTATTACGAAACCTTCTTTTAAAGTCTCTCAAGAGGATAAAATCGAGCTTTTGGAAGATAAAGTTTATGTCAGTAGAGCCGCTTTGAAGTTAAAAAATTATCTTCATAAATATCATATTGACTTTAAAGACAAAGAAGTTTTGGATGTCGGGGCGTCTACTGGCGGGTTTAGTGAAGTGAGTTTGGAAAAAGGCGCAAAAAAAGTTGTTTGCGTGGATGTGGGAAGTAATCAATTGGATGAGAGTTTAAAAAACAACCCCAAAATCGAAAATTACGAAAATACCGATTTTAGAGATTTCGAATACGATTCAAGCTTTGATGTCATAGTTAGCGACGTTAGTTTTATTTCGCTATTAAAACTTATAAAAAATATAGACAAACACGCAAAAGATGATATTATCTTGCTGTTTAAACCTCAATTTGAAGTTGGAAAAGATGCAAAAAGAGATAAAAGAGGCGTGGTAGTAGACAAAGAAGCTATAAAAAAAGCCAAAGAAAACTTTGAAAAAGAGTGTTTGAGTTTAGGGTGGAAGCTTATAAGAAGCGAAGAATCGAGTATAAAAGGAAAAGAGGGTAATACCGAATATATTTATCATTTTAAGAAAGGAAATTAATGGATATTACTTTTTTGATAAATCAGTGCTTAAAGCTTGATTATTCCAAAAAGGCGATAATCGAAACGAAAATAGATAATTTACAAAAGGTGAATAATATCTTGTCGCTAAACGGCTGCAAACTTATAAAAACAAAAAACGAAAAATTTATATTGATTAAAACACCAAAACCTCTTGCGATATTTAATCCGGACGTGGAAATAAAAGATATTATAAAATCCAAAGAAGATATTCCTAAAAAACTTAAAAAAATTGAAAAAATAATCAAAACTTATGCTATAAACGAAGATACGAAAGAAGAGCTTATGAAATTTTTGAATAAGCTTGAGGGTATAGTTAATGAAAAATTAAAAAAAGAGATAGAAAATATCAAAAAAAATATAAGAGTAAAATCAACAGCTTTTGCATAAAGGAAAAACGTGATAAAAAGATATCCGACAAGAAAAATAAAAGTAGGAAACGTAGAAATAGGAGGAGATGCTCATATTTCGGTACAATCAATGACTTTTTCAAAGACAAAAAATATAAACGATACTCTTGAGCAGATAAACAGGCTCTATTTTGCGGGTGCCGATATCGTAAGAGTTGCGGTGCTTGACGAAGAAGACGCAAACGCTCTAAAAGAGATAAAAGAAAAATCACCTCTTCCGATAATTGCGGATATTCATTTTAATTATAAACTCGGTTTAAAAGCTGCGGAAGTCGTGGACGGACTTAGAATCAATCCCGGAAATATAGGCGGAAAAGAGAGAGTAAAGGAAATCGTAAAAGCGTGCAAGGCAAGGAATATTCCTATCAGAATAGGAGTAAATGCCGGAAGTTTGGAAGATCACCTCGAAAACAAATACGGACAAACTCCAAAAGCGATGGTCGAATCCGCTCTTTGGCATATTAAGTTTTTGGAGGATTTGGACTTTTTGGATATCAAAGTTTCTCTAAAAGCCAGCGACGTTCAAAGAACAGTCGAAGCATATAGGATGTTAAGACCTCTTGTGGATTATCCTTTTCATTTGGGAGTGACCGAAGCCGGGACGAAATTTCACGCTACAATAAAAAGCGCGGCGGCTTTTGGGGCGTTGTTGCTTGATGGGATAGGCGATACTCTTAGGGTTTCGATAACGGGTGAGCTTGAAGAAGAGATTAGGGTAGGAAAAGCGATACTTAAAGATTTGGGACTTTCAAAAGAAGGCGTAAATATTATCTCATGTCCTACTTGCGGTAGGATTGAGGTGGATTTGCCGCCTATCGTAGAAGCTGTTGAAGAGGCCACAAAAGATATTAAAAAGCCTCTTAATCTTGCGGTTATGGGGTGTGTGGTGAATGCTATCGGTGAAGCAAAAGAAGCCGATGTTGCTATTGCATGCGGTAAAGGGTACGGGCTTATTATAAAAAAAGGAGAAATTATCGGAAAATACAAAGAAGATGAACTGCTTGAGAGATTTTTAGAAGAAGTAAAAAAGGAGAGTGAATGAGTGCTACTACTTTAATTTATATCGTCGGGATTTCGATATTTTCTATGGCGTTTATTTTTATGTTTTTGATTTTAAAACCTACACGTGTTACAAAAGAAAAACTTATAAAAGTTTTGGGAAAAGAGGCGGCTGAAAGAATAAAGCAAGCAAAAGATATCGAAGATATCAAAAAAGTGATTATGTCATTGAAAAAGAGTAGAAAAATAAAACTCAAAACCCTTGCTGAGTCTCAAAACTTGGTGGACGCTTTAAAACTAATCAATGAAGTGCTGCTTGATAACAAAAATTTCGCTTCAAAAAAGAAAGTCGAAGAGATTTTGGGTGAGAGCGCGAAAGCTTTTAGAGAAATTCCCAAAGAAGATTTCGAAGAAGCCGTAAAAAAATTGGATAAAGAAAAAAGAGCGAAATTACAAGAGTTGTTTTTGAGTATGGATAATAAAGAGATTGCGGAAAAATTAAAAGAGTATTTTTAAAGCTCTTTATATTTAAGCTCCGGATTTACGATAACTTCTTCGATATCTATTACCAAATCCGGTTTTGTTTTTTCTACCTTTTTGAATTTGTCGTAATTTTCAGATAAAATAATACCGATTTCAATCGGGTTAATTGTCGATTTTAATTCTTTAATCAACTCGTCGCTATCGGTTTGGATATATATCTCTTTTAGGTCGATGGAGTGGATTTTGTCTTTGTACGGATATGAAATTTTAATAATCATTTTTTGCCCTTTTTTAAACTTTCTATAAGGAGATATCGGTTGAATTTATATAATCTTGACATCGAAAGAGGAATTTTAAGTGCGATTTTGTTTGACGGAAAGGTTTATGAAGACGTGGCGGCTATTTTGACGCCTAAAGATTTCTATCTTCCTTTTCATCAGGCCGTATTTGAAACTATGGAGGAGCTTTATAAAAAAGACCTCCCGATTGACGAAGTTTTCTTAAAAGACGAACTTAGCAAAAAAAACAAATTTGACGAAGAGTTGTTTTTTGAGATTTTGGGAACGGCTCCTATTGAGGCGGTTGAAGCGTACGCCAGAGAGCTTAAGGATATGGCTACAAAAAGAGAGCTTATTCATCTCTCAAACGAAATTAAAAAAATGGTTTTGGAAGAGGATAAAAGAGCTATTGAAGAAGTCGAAGCCATTCAAAGTAAACTTTTTAGTATCGCTACGTCTAATCTTTCGGGGGATTTTAAAAACTCCAGGAAAATTATGAACGATACGCTTGAATTTATAAAAAAACAAGCCGCAAAGAAAAATAAAATCGTGACGGGACTTGATACCGGATTTAGCGAACTAAACAGAATGACAAGCGGTTTTGGTGAAGGGGATTTGATAATTTTAGCGGCTCGTCCTTCTATGGGTAAGACGGCTCTTGCTTTAAATATCGGACTTAACGTTTTAAAACAAAATAAAGGAGTTGCTATTTTCTCTCTTGAGATGCCCGCAGAGCAGTTGATGCTTAGGATGTTGAGTGCTGCCGGGAGAATTCCTCTTCAAGATATAAGAAAAGGAAATTTATCTTCTGAAGATTGGAGTAAACTAAGCGTCATAGCTGATGATTTGGCCGAAAAACCTCTTTTTGTGGATGATGAGGGAAATATCAATATTCATACGATAAGAGCGAAACTAAGAAAACTAAAAGCTCAAAATCCGGAGCTTTCCTTAGCGATTATCGACTATTTGCAATTAATCGCTTCGGACCAAAGAGAGAGACATTTGGCAATTGCCGAGATTAGTAGGAGTTTGAAACTTTTGGCGCGTGAGCTTGAAATACCGATAATCGCACTTTCTCAGTTAAATAGGGCGCTTGAGAGCAGACCGAATAAAAGACCTATGCTAAGCGACCTTAGAGAATCCGGAGCTATAGAACAAGATGCCGATATTATTATGTTTATTTATAGAGACGACGTATATAAAGCCATGGAAGCCAGACAAAAACAAAAAGAGGCTATGGAAAAAGGAAAAGCGGTTGAGGTGGATTTTCAAGAAAAAGAGGTGGAAGATGCCGAAATTATTATAGGAAAACAGAGAAACGGACCGACAGGTACTGTGGAGATGCTTTTCCATAAAAAATATACGTTATTTACCGATAAAGTGAGCGAAGTTAACGAAATCGAAATGAACGAAGCCGACATAAACGTAGATATGCCGCAAATTTAAAATGGCTTTTTTATCGAAAAACCGCTTTTGGTTTTTGGCTTTTTTTCTTTTATTTGTAGTTCGGTGTCAGATAAGTTTTTTTGAATATTTAAGTTTTAAAAATCATAAATTTTTAAATGTAGAAGCAAGAGTAATTAATCAATATAAAAAAGAGGGCAAAAATTATCAAATTTTAAAACTAAAAAACAATAGTCTCACTTTTTATACGACTTCAAGAGAAAATCTAAAAAATCTACTCAATGAAAGAGTGAAATTAACCATAATAACTTCAAAAGTTTCATTTTTCGAATATCTTTTTACTTTTTATGCTCCGAGTTTTAATATAAAATTGCTTTCGGCAGATAAAATCGATCTTTTTATTGAAAAACAGCACTCTTCAAGTGTTATGAAAAATCTATTTAAAGCGTTGTTTTTAGGAGAGTCTATTGATTTTTCGACAAGACAAAAGCTATCAAGCTTAGGAGTTTCTCACCTTTTTGCATTAAGCGGATTACATTTAGGGTTTATTAGTTTTGTGTTGTATTTTGTTTTTTCGCCTTTATATAAAATTTTTCAAAAAAAATTTCCTTATCGAAACAGATTTTTTGATTTGGGGATTTTGGTTTTGGCGGTGGAATTTGTTTATCTTTATTTTACCTCTTTTCCGGCGTCGCTTATTCGAGCGTATGTTTTGGAAGTGCTGATTTTTATTTTTGCGATGCGTTTTAAGGAGCTGTTTTCTTTAAATATCTTATTTTTTACGATATTGTTTTCTTTTTTAATCTTTTTTTCAAAAATATTTTCAATAGGCTTTTTATTAAGTTTTTTGGGTGTGTTTTATATTTATCTATTTTTCAAGCATGTGAAATTCTCGTTTTTTAGTTCCGTTTTTTTGAGTTTTTATATGTTTTTGGTGATGTTTGTTTGGTCTCATTATTTTTTTGGAAATTTTAATTATTTTCAGTTTTTATCTCCATTGGTTAATATAATTTTTTCGTTTTTTTATCCTTTGGAGATTTTTTTGCATTTGATAGGATTCGGAGGTGTTTTTGATGATTTTATTTTAAAATATCTCTCTTTGGGAAGCGAATTTTATGAAGTGAAGATATCTTTTGTTTGGGTGGTTATATTTGGTATTATGTCGCTTTTGGCTTTTTTTAGTAAATATCTTTTTTATGGTATAAATTTATTAGCGTTTTTTATAGTTATTTTGGCGATTTAAGGAGAGGAAATTGAAATATATATTTGAAAACGAACAGGAATATAAGGAATATTTTAGCGAGCTTATTGAAAAAGAAAGAAACGCCGAAAAAGAATTTCATATTAATGAGATTAAACGTCTAAGCGGGACTGAGAGACAAAAAAGAGGTCGTGCGGTTTTGGGCCTTAGAATGAGATTTGTCGGGGAATTTTTGGATTTTAAAATTTATCGCTTCAATAGAAACAATATGCCCGAACATCAAATAAAAGTGGGAGATATCGTACTTATTAGCAAGGGTGAGCCTTTAAAATTTTCCCAAGAAGCGACCGTTAGTGCGGTAGGAAAAAACTTTATAGAAGTTTATAGTAAAGAGCAAATTTTTAGGAGCAAACTATACAGACTTGATTTGTATGTAAATGATATTACTTTTAAAAGAATGCAAAAAGCTCTTGATATCGTAGCCGAAAAAAAATCTATTTTTGACACTCAAATTTTGATAGGTAAAAAACATCCCGAGATAAAAAGTGTCGATATTACAAGCGAAACATTAAACTCTTCTCAAAACGAAGCTTTAAAAAAGGCTGTAAATTCGGAAGTATTTTTAATTCACGGGCCTCCTGGGACGGGTAAGACTACGACACTTGCGGAAGTAATCAAACAAAATATTGGCAAAAAAATTTTGGTGAGTGCGGATAGTAACGTAGCTGTTGATAACGTGCTTGAAAAATTAAAAGATTATAATGTCGTAAGAATAGGTCATCCTGCTAAAATCGAAAGTAATTTGATGAAATACTCTTTGGATGTAAAAATCAGACGCGATAAGAGATACAAAGAGGTTGAAAAACTTATCAAAAAAATAGACGATTTGAAGTATCTTCAAGAAAAAAGATGTAAAAAACCGACTCCCGGTAGAAGAAGAGGGATGAGTGACGAAGAGATTTTAGAACTTGCGAAAAAAGGCAAAGGAAAAAGAGGTGTTAAGGCCGAATGGATAAAAGAGATGGCCGAGTGGATAAAAATACAGCAAAATATCAATAAGCTGTATGATAAAAAAAATGCAATTGTAGAAGAGATAATGAATGATATTTTGGAAAAAGCCGATGTGATTTTTTCTACCAATTCGGGTGCCGGAAGTGAATTTTTGGAAAATAGAGAGTTTGACGTGGTATTTATCGACGAAGCGGCGCAGGCTATGGAGCCGAGCTCTCTTATTGCTCTTGTAAAAGGAAAAAGAGTCGTTTTTGCGGGAGACCATAAACAACTGCCTCCTACCATTTTGAGTAATGATGAGAGATTAAAAGTTAGTATTTTCGAGAGGTTTTCTCATATTTATCCCGAAGCTATGCACACTCTTGAAATTCAATATAGAATGAATGAGAAAATAAACAATTTTCCGAGTTGCGAATTTTATGATTGTAAAGTCAAAACTTTCGAAGAGATTAAAAATATTACGATTAAAGATTTAGGCATTAAAGAAAGTGATAAATTCGCAGGTTTCGAGCCGTATGTATTTTTTGACACTTGCGGTAAATTTTTGGAAAAAGTAAAAAAAGATTCTCCATCAAAATATAACCCTTTAGAAGCGGAATTTGTAAAAGAGCTTGTAAAGGAATTTTTGGATAAGGGAGCAAAAGAAGAGCATATCGGAGTAATAACTCCTTATAAAGACCACGAAGAATACATTAAAAATCTGCTTGAAAAAGAGAATGTTCGTATAGAAGTGAAATCGGTAGACGGATTTCAGGGTAGGGAAAAAGAGATTATTATCGTTAGTTTGGTAAGAGCGAACGATAAAGAAGAAATTGGATTTTTAAGCGATGTAAGACGTCTAAACGTAGCAATAACAAGACCAAAAAGAAAACTTATAATAATCGGAGATGCAAAAACTCTAAAAGTACATAAAACTTATGAAAATTTGATTGAGTATGTTAAGAAAAACGGAGTTTATAAAGAGATAAACTAAGAGGGAGCCTCTTAGTTTTTATATTCGATTCCTAATTTTTTAAGAGTTTCAAGAGTTAGAGCACCGCTTGCAAGGTTGTTGTCTTTTTGATAAGCATTAACCGCTTCAGTAGTTAATCTTCCGTAAATTCCGTCGATAGGACCTTTGTAGTAACCTTTTGCTTTAAGAGCTTTTTGTAGTTTGATTACTAAATCTCTTGTAAGGTTTGTTTTACATACGATTGGTTGCCATACAAGTTTAGAGTTTTCAACTTTAACTCTTTCAGTTACAGTTCTGTATTGAGCAGGGATAGTTTCTTTAAGAACTTTTGGTTCTTGAGCAAGTTCATATACTCTGATGTTTGCTTTTTTAGCAGGAATGATTTGTTTTCTACAAGTAGCGTTTCTATCTACTACTTTAACTTTGATAGTTTTGTAAACCGCAGGAACAGTTACTTCTTTTACGTGAGCAGGTTCTACAAGAACTCTTTTTGTAATTGTTTTATATTTTGCAGGAACTTTTACGTAACACATAATGTCAGTTACTTTAGAACCGTTAAGAGCTTCACCTTTTTTCCATACAGTGTGAGCAGGTTCTACAAGTACTTTTTCAGTAACAGTTTTATATTTAGCAGGAACTACTACGTATTTTTTAGTTTCAGGTTTTACAAGTACTTTTTTTGTAACAGTTTTATATACAGGTTCTGACGGAAGAATTCTATATGCTTCTTCTCTTACAAGTACTTGCTCGGTTGCTGGTTTGAATTTTGCCGGGATGATTTTAATTCTTTCACCAGCATCTCTTACTAAAACTCTTTTTGTTTCAGTTTTATATTTCGGTGGAATTACCACTTTTGCATAACAGTGACCAGGTTGTGCGTTTGGTGGATACGGGTTGTTTACTTCTTCTTTTATGATTTTAGTTTCAACAACTTTTTTTACGATAACTTTTGGTTGAGTCTCTTGAGTCGTTTGTGTTTTTTGTGTCGTTTGAGCAGTTTGAGTAGCTGTTGTGTTTGTTGGCGCTACTTCAGTTTTGTTTGCACATCCGCTAAGAACGAATGCACCTGCAAGTGTCATACCGAGCAGTACTTTTTTGTTCATCTTCATCCTTTTTTTAGTGATTTAATATACGATTAAATTTTTATTAAAACTAAATGATACAAATATGATATTTTGTGCTTCGGGCTGGAAATTTAACTAAAAAATTAATATTCGTTACATATTTTCTAAATTAAAAATCTCAAATGACGATTTTTAAAACAAAAAAGGCTTTAGTGTGGACGTCTCAATATTAAATCAAATCACCAAGTACGGCTTTATATTAAAACAAGGTTCGAAAATTTATGCCAATAAAAGAGTTATCGAGCTGTTAGGGCTTAGAAAAAGAAATTTATTAAACGATTTGAATAAAATAGAAGAGATAAAAGAGTTTTTGAATTCGAAAAAAGGCGTTTTTAAAGAAATCGTAACAATAAAAACCAAAATAGAAACAAAACATATAAGTTTTTATATCAAAAAAACAATTGACGGATTCATACTTTTGGCTGATGATTTTACGAAATATATCAGAGAAAAACATATTACCGATATCGTTATATATATGAACGACGTTTTGGCAAAGTCTAAGAATGAAAACGAACTTTACGAGAAATTTATCAAAGCCGTAATTAAAAAAGCAAAATTTAACGCTTGTTTTGTTATGAAAAAACAAAAAAACGCTCTTGTCCCCGTAGCTTGGGGTAACGATACCGACGGACTTGATTGTATAAAAGACGCAACCATTCCTCTTGATGAGAAGACTCCTCTTTTAAAAACTCCGGTAGCAAAAGCGTTTTTGGAAGGAAATATCTTTTTTAACGACGATACGAGAATAAACCCGGATGTAGAGCCTTTAAGAGAAGAGATGTTAAAAAGAAACTATTTAAGTTCTGTCGGTATTCCTATATTTAAAGGGAAAAAAGTAGAAGCCGTTATCTGTATTTGTAAAGATGAAGTCGATTTTTTCAAAGGGTATAAAAAACTTATCGAGTACATCTCAAAAGCACTTTCGAAAACTTTTGAAAACCTTGAAGAGATTAAATTTAAAAATGTTTTGCTAAATGCAATAAATAAAGGGCACGAATGGGTCGTAATTACTGATAAAAACGGAAAAATAGTTTTTGTCAATGAAACGGTGGAGAAAATCACCGGTTATAAAAAATCGGAGCTTATAGGGAAAAATCCTAAAATTTTCAAAAGCGGACTTCATGACGAAATGTTTTATAAAGAGCTATGGGAAACTATAAAAAAAGGAAAAATTTTCGAAAGCGTAATTATAAATAAAAAACGCGACGGTTCTATTTTTTATCTGCTCGATAAAATCGTCCCTGTAGGGGATTATTATATTTCTTTAGGAAAAGACATTACAAACGAAAAAAAATATTTTCATTTGATTGAAGAGCTAAAATTCAAAGACCCGATTACAGGGCTTTATAATAAAGAGGGCTTTTTCAAACACGCCAGAGATTATCTCAAAAAATTCAAGTACGAATCGCATATAGTTTTGGTGGTGGATGTTTATAATTTTAATGTTATCAATCACAAATACGGAATAAGCGAGGGTGATGAAGTTTTAAAACAGCTCGGTAAAAAATTAAGAACGGTATTTTTCGAAAGAGATTTGATATATAAATTCCACACGAGCAATATTACACTTGGAAGATTCAACGGAGACGAATTCGCCATTTTTTTGGAAAAAGCGGATGAAGAGTGTATTCCTAAGATTTTGAATAAACTTTATGAAGCTTTTAACGGCACGTATAAAGTCAAAAATGAAAAAATAAAACTCGATTATAATGCCGGAATTTCGCTTTATCCTAAAGATGCCAGCGATATAGAAGATTTACTCAATAACGCATCTTTGGCACTGCTTAATGCAAAAAAAGAGGGGCCTAATATCGTAAAACTTTATTCAAAAGAATACAGCAAAGAGATTTACAAATTCAATGATGTTTTGAATTTAATAAAAACTTCTCTTGAAAAAAATAGATTCGAACTTTTCTTTCAGCCTATAGTCGATGCCGAAAAAGAAAATATAGTTGCGGCTGAGGGACTATTGAGAATAAGGAAAAAGTCGGAAATTATTACTCCCGGAGTTTTTATAGACGTACTTGAAAATAGCAACTACTCTTTAAACGTAGCTATGAAAATGCTTGATAATATCGAAAATATATTAAAAACCACAAAGGATATAAAAATTTCGTATAACCTTTGTGAAAAACAATTCAGAAACACTCAAATGATAGATAAACTGATAAATATCGGTAAAAAATTTCCTTATAGACTTCAAATCGAGCTTATCGAAAGAGTACTTATAAACGAAAAATTATATTCTCAAAAAGTCTTGGAAAAGCTAAAAGACAACGGAATATTAATTGCAATTGACGATTTCGGTACCGGATATTCTTCGTTAAGCTATATAAGGGAACTTCCGGTGGATATAATTAAAATCGATATCAGTTTTATTCGAAAAATGATGCAAAACCACAAAGATATGGCGATTGTAAAGACTATTATCAACCTCGCAAAAGAGCTTGGTATCAAAACGGTTGCCGAGGGAGTGGAAGACGAATCGCAAGTTGCTATTTTAAAGGCCCTGGGGTGTGATTATATTCAAGGATTTTATTATTACAAACCTATGCCAAAAGAGGAGTTTTTAAAACTTCTCTAATTGCGCTTTTTATTGATATAATACAAAAAACTCTTTTGGAGAAAAAATGAAAATTTATATCGATAAAAGCGCGTATGAAAAGCTAAAAAAAAGATTTTTATGGATATACCAAAACGAAATTACGAAAGCTCCCGAGTGTGACGCCGGAAGTGTCGTAGATGTGTATTATAAAGATACTTACGTAGCAACCGCTTTTTATAATCCTCTTAGCAAAATAAGCGCAAGAATCATAAGTTTTGAAAAAACTCATCTTGATAAGAACTTTTTTAAAAAAAGAATAGAAAAAGCGATAAAAAAAAGAGAGCTTATAAAGAATACCAACTCCTTAAGACTTATTCACTCAGAAGCCGATTTTTTACCAGGACTCATAGTCGATAAATACGGAGATAATTTGGTCGTTAGTTTTACGACTGCCGGGATGGATAATTTCAAAGGAATAATTATCGAGATTTTAATAGAACTTTTAAACCCGAAAGGCATATATGAAAAAGGCGATAAAATCAGAGAAAAAGAGGGACTTGAAGTTATAAACCAAACTCTTTACGGCAGTGTGGATGATGAATTTGTAATAGTGGAAAACGATAAAAAGTTTTTTACTTCACTAAAAGAAGGACAAAAAACCGGATTTTTTTTAGACCAGAGAAAAAATAGAAAAATAGTAGGAGAATACGGAAACGAAAAAACTCTTGATTTATTTGCAAACGCTGGGGGATTCGGAATCTATGCGAATGCAAAATTTACTAAATTCGTAGAAATCTCAGCTCTTGCTTGCTCTCAAATAGAAAAAAACTGCACTCTTAATAATCTAAAAAATTATCAAATCATAAAAGCGGACGTATTTAAGTTTTTGGAGAATGAAAAAGAAAAATACGACCTTATAATTATCGACCCACCGGCTTTTGCCAAAACCAAAAGCGCAAGAAAAGGAGCGATTAAAGGCTGGAAATATTTGATTGTTAACTCCTTAAAACTTCTTGAAGAGGGAGGGTTTTTGGCATTATTCAGCTGTTCGCACTCCATTACTTCAAAAGACCTTTCGGATTTGGCTTTAAGTAGTGCCGTTATTGAAAAATGCGACTTGGAAGTAATCGAATTTTTAAAACAAGATATTGACCACCCGTATTTGCTAAACGTACCGAATTCTTTGTATTTAACAGGCGTACTTTTAAGGAGAGTTTAATGAAGATTTTGTTTATAAGACATTCGCTTGCAGTGGATAGGGACGAATTTAGGGGGCACGATTTTGAGAGACCTTTGAACGAAAAAGGGAAAAAAAGAGCCAAAAAATTTTTTGAAAAAGTAAAAAAAATCTATCCGGATATCGATTATATAATCACCTCAACGGCACTTAGAGCAAAACAAACCGCAGAAATTTTAAAAAACTTTTATCCTCAAGCCGTATATGAAGAGACGCCTCTTTTGCTGCCGGGAGCCGGTTTGGAGGAGCTAAAAAAAGTATTGAAAAATGAGGGAGTCATAGCGATAGTCGGGCATGAGCCGGATTTGAGTAACTTCATAAAAGAGATAATGTATGCTCCGAATCTTAAAATAAAACTCCAAAAGCCTTCGTTAGCCGAGCTTGAAGAAGGTGTTTTAAAATCGCTATTACAATACAAACAATTAAAGGCTCTTGATGAAAAAAATCATTCTTAAAATAATAGACGAAACGGCAAAAAAGCAAGATAGTGACTTGATAGAGACTTTTAGCGTTTATTTGGCTAATATTGTGAGTGCGAACGAAGATTTTGAGAGAGTTTCTTTAAAACTTTTCGATTTGAATCGTTTTAGCAATAACGAAATAGAGATATTAAGAGATTTTTTCGACTCTTTAAAAGAGGGTGAGTATCTGATTTCTCACAAAGAAGAGATTATAGAGAATTTTTCTATGTTTTTTAATGAAAAAAGTGCCGATAATTTGGCTCTATTTTTTGCGCCGTTCATCTCAAGAGACGCACTTCTTTCTCAAAATCCGAATAAAATACGAAACGATTTATTAAAATACCCCAAAGAAATAAGCGAAGCGATAATAAAATCGCTTGAAATGCTCTCTTTGGCTAAAAAAATAGACGATAACCAAGAGATTTTAAAAGAAGTTTTGAATACCATAATCATTTTAAACGTAGTAATGAAATTTTTCGGAGGCGATAATGACATTAAATGATTTGCAAAAACACATAAAAATAATAGACACTCCACTTGATATAAACCTTGAAATACCTCATCTTGCGTATATAGAAGCTAAGAAAAAAGAGCCTAAGATTTTGATGTTTACCAATCCGATTGAGGGTGATAAAAAATTCGATATGCCGGTTGTTATGAATATTTTTGCAAACGATGAGGTGGTAAGAGATATTTTCGGGCGCGACCTTGATGAGATTGCCGGTGAGATTGAGAGTCTTATAAAAATGAAACCTCCAAAAACTCTTAGTGAAAAATTAAAAGCGTTCGGGAAGCTCTTTGCGATAAAAAACACAATCCCTAAGAGTGTAAAATCGGGAGAATGTCAATATCACGTATATGAAGGAGAAGCCGCAAAACTTAGCGATTTACCTATTCTTAAAACATGGGAGCTTGACGGCGGAAAATTTATTACAATGGGGCAGGTTTATACCAAAAGTCTTGACGGAAGCGTTAGAAACGTAGGAATGTACAGACTTCAGGTGTATGATGATAAACGTCTCGGGCTTCACTGGCAGATACATAAAGATAGCGCTCATCTTTTTTGGGAGTATAAAAAAGCAGGCAAAAAAATGCCCGTTTCGATTGCCATCGGAGGAGACCCTCTTTGGACTTGGTGTGCGACGGCACCTATGCCTCCGGGGATTTTTGAGGTAATGCTTTACGGATTTGTGAGGCGTGAAAATCCTAAACTCGTCAAATGTATAACCAACGACCTCGAAGTACCCGCGGATGCGGATATAGTGATTGAGGGGTGGTGTGACCCTAATGAAATGGAAATAGAGGGAATGTTTGGAGACCATACCGGATATTATACGCTAAAAAAACCTTTTCCTGTTATGCATGTCGAAGCTATTACGACAAAAAAAGACCCGGTATTTTACGCGACGGTTGTCGGAAAACCACCTCTTGAAGATAAATATATGGGGTATGCTACCGAGAGGATATTTTTGCCTCTACTTAAAACCACTTCGCCCGATTTAATTGATTACGCAATGCCTGAAAACGGGGTTTTTCATAACCTGATTCTTTGTAAAATAGCTCCGAGATACCCGGGGCATAGTATGCAAGTTATGCATAGTCTTTGGGGTGTGGGGCAGATGAGTTTTGTAAAACACGCAATATTTGTCGCAGAAGACGCCCCTGAACTTAGGGATTATGAAAACATTACAAGGTATATTCTTAATAATTTCGACCCGCAAAAAGTACTTATCAGCAAAGGCGTGGTGGACGAGCTTGACCATTCGAGCGTAGAAGAGTTGGTGGGCGGTAAGCTTGGAGTGGACGCAACATATTCAATGGAAAATGGAAAATGTAAAATGGAAAATGTTGCGGTGCTAAGTGATGAAGAGTTGTTTGAGAAAATAAAAGCGCTTGATGAGAGTGTGGAGGAGATAAAGCAGTATATGACCGATACGAAAAATCCTATTTGTGTAATTAAGTTTAATAAAACGAAGCCCGCAAGGGAGATTTTCGATAAGCTAAAAAAACTCAAAAATCACTTAAGAATTGTGGTGTTTATAAATACTCCAGAAACATTCAACCCTTATATGCTTGTATGGAGAGTGACAAACAATATCGATGCTTTAAGAGACGTGTGGATTGAAGAAATAATAGGAATAGACGGAACGAACAAAAGCGAAATAGACGGGTTTAACCGCGAATGGCCGCCTGATGTGGATACTTCGCCGCAAGTTTTGGAAAAACTTAAAAGTTTGGGATTGATTGAGGGAATAAGCGAAGAGGAGCTTAAAAAATATCAGGTTATATAAGAGTCGTTTTTACGAATTCTTCGAACTTTATTAGCTCTTCTTTATTTTCGCTTTCATAAATTACTTCAATTTCCATATTGTTTGAGGTATAAATCAAAAACGTACATTCGGGTTTTAGAGGATTGTTTATTACCGGGTTTAGGGTATAAAAAAGAATCGCTTCTTTTTTGATTTTTAGCTCTTTTATCTCTTTTGAGTTTAGTTTCACTATCGAATTAATACTTTCTTTATCCGTTTTTAATATAATAGCGTTAGCGGAGTCGTCAAATTCGATTAATTTATTATACATCGAAGTCCTTTTTTTTGAAATTATACAATAAGGAGTTGAAAATTATTAACCAAATAATATCCGAAATAGAAAAAGTGATAAGAGGTAAAAAAGAGAAAATTAAAATCATCCTTGCTTCATTTTTTGCCGATAAACACGTTTTGATAGAAGACGTCCCGGGAGTTGGAAAAACAACGCTTGCAAAAACGATTGCCAAGGTTTTGGGGCTTGAATTCAAAAGAGTCCAATTTAGCGCCGATATGCTTCCAAGTGATATTGTGGGAGTTAATTATTTCGATATGCAAAAAAAAGAGTTCGTTTTTAAAAAAGGGCCGATTTTTACCGAAATTTTACTTGCAGACGAGATAAACAGAGCCACTCCAAAAGCCCAAAGTGCACTTCTTGAAGCTATGGAAGAGAGACAAGTGAGTGTGGATGGTAAAACATATAAACTAAGTGATAATTTTTTCGTAATAGCCACACAAAATCCAAAAGAACACGGAATATATCCTCTTCCTCTTTCACAGCTTGACAGATTCGGGATTTGTATATCTTTGGGGTATCCTGAGAGGGAATTTGAAAAGCTTATATTAAAATCCGAAAGAATAGAAATAAACTCTTTTAGAGGTATCGAAAAATATAAAAGAAAAGCAAAAGAGATTTTCACAGATGAAAAAATATACGATTTGGTTTTGGATTTGGGGAAAATAAGCAGAGATATTTTTGAGACGGGTTTATCTACAAGAGCGCTTATTACGCTTCTTGAGATTTCAAAAGCTTATGCGATGATTGAGGGCAGGGATTATGTGATAGACGAAGACGTTTTTGAGATTCTCAAATACGTTACACCTCACAGATTGGAAGAAAATGCGGATAAAAAAATTATTCGACTCTACTATCAGGGTTAAGAAGCGATTCGGTTATTATTTTTTAATGTTTTTAATGGCAATATTTTTTATTGCCGGTTTCGTACATAATAACAACATCGCTTATATTGCGATGTTTTTTATTTTTTCGATTTTGTTTGTCAGTATGATAATGGGTAGGGTTTATATTAAAAAAGCCGAAGTTTTTATTCCTGATATTAAAATTTTTTCAAACAAAGAAGCGAATATCACTTTTTCATCGCCTTACTTGGTGGATATTACACCAAAAAAAATCAAATTTTCAAAAAGAGGCTATCAAGAAGGCGAATTTTTTATAAAAAGCAATTATCCAATAGGAATTGCGACTTTTTACAAAAAAGTAAAAAAGAGATTTTTAGTATATCCGGAGTTAAAAGGCGTTTCTTTAAAAGAGTATTTCGGCAAAGGTGAAGATTTTGAGAAGTTAAAAGAGTATGAGGGTGAGAGTATGAAATATATTCATTGGCCGAGTGTCGCAAAAGGCGATATAAAAGCCAAAAAGTTTTCTTCGGGAGAGAATAAAAAAAGTGTTTTTTATTATGACTCGATAAACGGAGATAAAGAGATGAAAATTTCACAGCTTGCGTTGTGGGCTTATGAAGCTTTTAGGGACAATATAGAGTTTCAAATAGTTTTGCCGTCAGTTATTATAGATTCGAAAGAGGGTTTTGATGAGGTTTTTAAAAAACTCGCGTTATATTGATATTTTACTTTTCGTATCGTTTTTGCCGCTTTTTTTCGCACTTCCTTTATTTATGAAAGTCTTTGTGGTTTTGGGAATTTATTTGGCATACAAAAAAAAGATGCTTTTAATTGCAATATTAGGATTTGCGGCTATATTTTTTAGTTTTAATATTTTCGAGCTTAAAAACTTCGACGTTTACGTTAGGTTTTTGGTGTCGCTTTTGATTTGGGCGGTATTGATGCAGCGAACGAAAGAGGAAAATTTCTATCTTAAAATTTCACCTTATCTCTTTTTCGGTTTTTCTATCGTTATTTTTCAAAATATTTATATGCTGATTTACGCGATTTTCGAAATATTCGTCTTTTTGTATTTTGCCGTAAAAGAGCATTCAAAAGAGCCTCTTAAAACTTCTTTAAAAATTTTTATTTTCTCTTTGCCGGTGGTTGTGATTTTGTTTTTGTTTTTTCCAAGAGTATCACAAAAGCATTTTTTATTCGGCTTTACCTCAAATACGGCAATTTCTGGCTTTAGTAACGTAATAAATACGAATACGAAATCGATAAAACTCCTTAATTTACCGGTTCTTGAGCTAAAACTCCCGAAAAGTTACGGAAAACTCTATTTAAGAGGAGCAGTTTTTTATAAGCAGATAAACGGAATTTGGGTGAAAGGTTTTTCAAAAGATAAACTTATAAGTTTCACTAAGCCCGTAACCTATACGCTAAAAGAGTACCCGACTTTGAATAGAGTAATTTTCGGAGTCGAT